>JABAHS010000498.1_pt1 | contig 24866 bp, 24 predicted proteins | sample 7062111 | NCBI WGS metagenome assembly JABAHS01 (sample SAMN14534600, study PRJNA622989) | marine sediment metagenome | biome: marine biome [ENVO:00000428]; feature: marine pelagic biome [ENVO:01000023]; material: deep marine sediment [ENVO:00002113]; isolation source: pool of 4 deep marine... | reverse complement strand
CGGCGAAGATCCCGGTCAGCAGCGCACCGATGATGCCGCCGGTGGCATGCACGCCGAATACGTCCAGCGAATCGTCGTAGCCGAAGGCGCGCTTGATGCGCGTCGAGGCGAAGAAGCAGCCGACGCCCGCGCCGATGCCGATCAGCAGTGCGCCGAGGGGTCCGACCGAGCCCGAGGCCGGCGTGATGGCCACCAGCCCGGCGACGGCGCCGGTGGCGATGCCGAGGACGCTGGGCTTCCTGTGCGAGATCCACTCGCTGAACATCCAGCTCAGCGCGGCGCCGGCGGTGGCGATCTGGGTCACCGCCATCGCCATGCCGGCGGTGCCGTCGGCGGCGAGCTCGCTGCCGGCGTTGAAGCCGAACCAGCCCACCCACAGCATCGATGCGCCCACCACCGTCAGCACCAGGTTGTTGGGCGGCATGGCCGTGGTGGGAAAGCCCCTGCGCTTGCCGAGCACCAGGGCGGCGACGAGGCCCGCGATGCCGGCGTTGATGTGCACGACGGTGCCGCCGGCGAAGTCGAGCACGCCCCAGTCGCCGAGCCAGCCGCCGCCCCACACCCAGTGGCAAACCGGCGCGTAGACGAACGTGAGCCACAGCCCCATGAACCAGAGCATGGCCGAGAATTTCATGCGCTCGGCGAACGCGCCGACGATGAGGGCGGGGGTGATGATGGCGAATGTCATCTGGAACGTCATGAAAACGGTTTCGGGAATGGTCCCGCTCAAGGCGTCGACGGTGACTCCGCTCAGGAAGAGCTTCCCGAGGCCGCCGACGAAGCCATTGAGGGCACCGCCGTCCTCGAAAGCCAGGCTGTAGCCGTAGATCATCCATAACACCGTCATCAGGCCTGTTATGGCGAAGCACTGCATCATCACGGAGAGCACGTTCTTCGCCCGCACCATGCCGGCGTAGAAGAGCGACAGTCCCGGGATCGTCATGAACAGCACCAGCGCGGTGGCGGTCAGCATCCACGCGGTGTCGCCGGAGTCGAGCGCGTCCTGCGCCCACGCCGCCGGGGGTAGGACACCGGCTAGGGCGACCAGAAGCGCGGTAGTGGTCTTTTCAATCGTCTTTCGCATTGCTGTCATCCCCGCGAGGTAGGTTAGAGAGCGTCGGCATCGGCTTCGCCGGTGCGTATGCGCACGGCCCTTTCGAGGTCGTAGACGAAGATCTTGCCGTCGCCGATCTTCTCGGTGCGGGCCGCCTTGGTGATGGCTTCCGTGACCTGGTCGAGCATCGACTCCTCGATGGCGATCTCCACCTTGACCTTGGGCACGAAGTCCACGACGTACTCCGCGCCGCGATAGAGCTCGGTGTGCCCCTTCTGGCGGCCGAAGCCTTTCACCTCGGTGACGGTCATGCCCTTGACCCCGACCTCGGCGAGGGCCTCCCTCACGTCGTCGAGCTTGAACGGTTTGATGATGGCGGTGACGAGTTTCATGGCCTGATTCCTCGACGGTTGTGACGGCATCCGCTGGGATGCCCAATTTGCGGCCGGCGTGAGCGGCACCGCCGGATTCCCGGCGGCGGCATGCGGCGCGACCTTTAATGGAGGCGAAGCAAATTGCGTGCCAGGTGACCCCGGTTGACAGGCGGGGCGCCGTGCCCTCACGCGGCGGCGGGGCGTCCGGTGCGCTCGACGCCGGCGAAGCGCACCAAGTTCGAGCGCACACGCCCAGGGCGTGCACGCTTGCGGTGCGTCAGCCGAGTGCGGAAGGCTCGGCGACGGGATCGGTGTACAGGCGCTCGTAGATCACCGGTCGCGGCACCGGCGCCGCGTCGCCGATCGTGAAGGCGGCACGCACGGCGGCGGCTGCGCCCGCGGCGTCTGCGTGCGTGCGTGCGTGGACGACCGCGAGGGGACGCTCGGCGCTTACCCTGTCCCCCGGCGTGCAGACGTCGCTCAGCCCCACCGCCGGATCGACGGCGTCGCCCGGACGCCGTCTGCCGCCGCCGAGCTCGACCACGGCGAGGCCGAGGGCGCGCACGTCGATCGTCGTCACGGTGCCGGCGCGGGGCGGCGCGACCTCGTGCCGGACGTCGGCCTGCGGCAGGTAAGCGGCATGCTTCTCCAAGAGGTCGGCGGGCCCACCGAGCGCCGCCACCATGGCACCGAATCGCTCGGCGGCGGTGCCGTCGTCGAGTGCGCGACGCAGGTGCGCGCGGCCAACCGCGTGATCGGCGACCGACCCGGCTGCGAGCAGAGCGGCGGCGCCGAGCTCGCACACCAGCTCGCGCAGCCTCGCGTCCGTTTCTTCCCCGCGCAGGCAACGCAACGCTTCCGTCGTCTCCAGCGCGTTGCCGGCACTGCGTCCCAGCACACGATTCATGTCCGTGACGAGTGCCACCGTCGGCAACGCAATGGCTTCAGCGACCGCGATGAGGCTCGCAGCGAGCTCGTAGGCCTGAGTGCGCGTCGCGGCAAAGGCGCCGGAACCGGTCTTGACGTCCAGTGTGAGGGCGGCGAGGCCGGCGGCCAGCTTCTTCGACAGGATCGAGGCGGTGATCAGAGGCACCGATTCCACCGTGGCGGTGACGTCGCGCACGGCATACAGACGCCGGTCCGCCGGCGCGAGGTCGTCGCCGGCGCCGACGATGGCGCACCCGGTCGCGCCCACCACCTTCTGCAGCGTTTCGACGTCGACAGCGGTGCGATACCCGGGAATGGCTTCGAGCTTGTCGAGCGTCCCGCCGGTGTGTCCCAGGCCGCGGCCCGATATCATCGGCACGAAGGCGCCGCAGGCCGCCAGCGCCGGCGCCAGGATCAGGCTCACCTTGTCGCCCACGCCGCCGGTGGAGTGCTTGTCGAGCAGCGGGCCCGGCACGTCGCAACCCGTCCAATCGAGGACCCGGCCGGTTGCGGTCATGGCGCGCGTCAGCGCCGCCGTCTCTTCGATGGCCATGCCCCGAAAGCAGACGGCCATCGCGAAGGCCGCGACCTGACCCTCGGACACCGAGCCGTCGGCGATGCCGTTGGCAAGGGCGGTGAGCTCGTCGCTCGACAGCGTCAGGCCATCGCGCTTGCGGCGGATGATCTCCTGGACGAGCACGGGCGGTCAGCGCGCCGGCGCCCGGCGCGTACCCGCCAGGCAGGCGACGATTGCGTCGAGCAGTGCGCTCGCGCCGAAGCGAAATGTCTGCGGCGCGATCCAATCGGGGCCCATCATGTCCTCGGCGAGATCGAGATAAACGCGCGCCTGCGCCAGCGTGCGTATGCCGCCCGCCGCCTTGAAGCCGACCGGGCGGTTTGCCTCGCGTATGGCGTGCAGCATCGCGGCGGCCGCCTCGGGCGTCGCCGACACCTCGATCTTGCCCGTGGAGGTCTTGATGAAGTCGGCGCCGGCGGCGATGGCGTCGCGGCTCGCGGCGACGATGTGCGCCCGCTCGCGCAAGCGGCCCGTCTCCAGAATCACCTTGAGCGTGGCGTCTGCGCAGGCATCTCTGGCGGCGGCGACCATCTCGCGCGCGGCTCCCCGCTCGCCCGCCAGCCAGGCGTGATAGGGCATTACCAGGTCCACCTCCTGCGCCCCGCGCGCGATCGCGCCGCGCACTTCTTCGACCGCGGCTGCGATGTCGTCGCCGCCGTGGGGGAAGTTCGCCACGGTCGCAACCCGCACTCCGGTCCCGGCGAGGAGTGTGCGGCAGCGTTCGACGAAGCGCGGCCACACGCACACGGCCGCCGCGTGGCCCCAGGGCTGCGAGGCGCGACGGCACAGCGCGTCGATCACCACCTCGTCGTCCTCGTCGTCGAGACGGGTGAGGTCGAGCAGCAGCAGGCTCGCGCGCGCTGTGTCCTGCTCAGTCACGTTCGCGGGGCAGATTCTCGGCGCCGAACCGGTGCGGCAGCAGCTCGGCGAGCGTGAAGCTCGCGCGCACGCCCTCGGGGCCGGCGGCGTGCACGACAATCGCGGGATCGGCGAATTCGGACAGCTTCTGGCGGCAGCCGCCGCAGGGCGTGCAGATGCCCTCTCCATCCGCCATGACCAAGACCTCGGCGACCTCGCACTCGCCGCCGTTCACCATGGCCGCAAGGGCCGAGGTCTCCGCGCACCAGCCCTGGGGATAGGCGGCGTTCTCCACGTTGCACCCGGTGTAGATGCGCCCGCTGCGAGTGCGCAGCGCCGCGCCCACGCAGTGCCCGGAGTAGGGAGCGTAAGCGTGGGACATGGCTTCCCGTGCCGCCGCCAGCAGATCCTCGAGCGTGCTCATCGCTCCTTGACGTAGGGAACGCCGATGGCTTTCGGCGCCACGGCGCGGCCGATGAAACCGGCGAGCAGAATGACGGTGAGCAGATAGGGCAGCGCCTGGATGAACTGCACCGAGACGGTGCCGATGCCGGGAATCACGACGCCCTGCAGACGCGCGGCGACGGCATCGAGGAAACCGAACAGCAGGCAGGCAAACATCGCGGGCACCGGGCGCCATTTGCCGAAGATCAGGGCGGCCAGCGCAATGTAGCCTTTCCCCGCGGTCATGTCACGGACGAATGCCGCACCGTGCGCCGTCGAGAGATACGTGCCGGCCAGGCCGCAGAGCACTCCGCAGGCGATCATGGCCTGATAACGCAGCATGCTCACGGATATGCCCGCCGTGTCGACGGCGGCGGGATTTTCACCGACGGCGCGCAGCCTCAGGCCGAAGCGGGTGCGGTAAATCGTCCACCAGGCACAGGGCACCGCCAGGAAGGCCAGGTAGACGAGCAGGTTGTGTCCGCTGAGCAGCTCTGTGTAGAGCGGCCCGACCACGGGAACCTGTGAGACGCCCGCGGCTCCCGGCCACTCGATCGGGCCGAAACGCGCCTCGGGCGACAGCGCCGGTGTCTGCCCGCCTTGCGCAAACCAGGCGACACCCAGGGTGACGGTGAGCCCGGCCGCGAGAATGTTGATGGCCAGTCCACTCACGACCTGGCTGCCGCGATGGGTGATGCAGGCGAAGCCATGCAGCAAGGCGAGCGCCACCGAGACGACGATGCCGGCGCCCAAGGCCAGCCAGTTCGANNACGCCGCCGCAAGCATCTTGCCCTCGAGACCGATGTCGATGACCCCGGAGCGCTCCGAGAACAGGCCGCCGAGCGATGCGAACACGAGCGGCACGGCAAGGCGCACCGTCGCGTCGAGCGTGAGGATGAGCACCAGATAGANNAGATAGAGGTCCTGCAACATGGTTCAGACGGCGGCTCTCTGGAACAGCTTCTCGACGTAAGGTCGGGCCATGAACTCCAGGGCGCCGCAGAACAGAATTACCAGACCCTGAATGACGACCACCATGTCGCGCGTGATCGTCGGCATCTCGAAGGAAAGCTCGGCGCCGCCCTGGAAGAGGGCGCCGAACAGGATGGCGGCGAGGACGATGCCGACCGGGTGATTGCGTCCCATCAGCGACACGGCGATGCCCGTGAAGCCGTAGCCGGCGACATAGTTGATCAGCAGGCGGTGCTGCACGCCGAGAATCTCGTTGACGGCGACCGAGCCCGCAAGTGCGCCCGAGATACACATCGCCAGCACCGTGACGCGGCCCGGATCGATGCCGGCGTAGACGGCGGCCGTGCGGTTGTAGCCGACCGCGCGGATGGCGTATCCCCAGCGTGTCTTCCACACCAGCACCCAGACGAAGACACAGCACGCGAGTGCCCACAGCAAGGAGATGTTGAGGGGCGAGCGAGCGACGCTCACGCCGACGCGGCCCAGCAGCTCGTGAGCGAAGGGCAGCCACGCGTCCCGCGCGAACTCGCGCGTCTCGGGCGACATCTGCGTCGGGTCGATCAGCACGTTGACGAGCAGATAGACCATCAGCGCCGCAGCAAGAAAGTTGAACATGATCGTGGTGATGACGATATGACTGCCGCGGTAGGCCTGCAGGTAGGCGGGAACGACGGCCCAACAGGCGCCGAACACCGCACAGGCGAGCACTCCCAGAAGGGCCACGGCGAATCCGGGCAGGACGTCGTCGAGGGCGAGACACACGACGGCCACGCCGAGTCCGCCGACATAGGCCTGGCCCTCACCGCCGATGTTGAACAGACCGGCATGGAACGCGACCGCCACGGCGAGACCGGTAAAGATCAGGTTGGTCGCGTAATAGAGCGTGTAACCGATGGCCTCCGAGCTGCCGAAAGCGCCGAGCGTGAGCAGTCCCAGAGCCTGTAACGGGCTCTCGCCGAGCAGCATGACGACGACGCCGGAGAGAGCGAAGGCGAGAACGATATTGACTAGCGATACCGCGCCCGCGGTGGCCCAGCGCGGCGCTCGTGTGCCAACGAGGCTCATGGCGGTACACCCGCAACCGCGGCGGTGGGGGAGTGGACGTCGGCCATCATCATCCCCAGCTCGCGTTCGTTGGCCTGCGCGGAGTCGACCTCGCCGACGACGCCGCCGGCGAACATGACCACGATACGATCGGCGAGACTCATGATCTCGTCGAGTTCGACCGACACGAGCAGGATCGCCCGGCCCGCCGCGCGCATCGCCAGCAGTTGCCGGTGAATGAACTCGATGGCACCGATATCGACCCCGCGTGTGGGCTGTCCCACCAGCAGCAACGTCGGCTCGTGCTGCATCTCGCGCGCCAGCACCAGCTTCTGCTGGTTGCCGCCGGAGAAACTCTCCACGGGCAGGCCCGGGTCGCGGGGGCGCACGTCGAACGACTCCAGGGCGCGGGCGCAGGCCGCGTCGATGGCGCGCCGGCGCATGAGCAGCCGGCCGCCGTAGCGGCGATCGTCGTGATAGCCGAGGATGGCCGCTTCGGCGGCGGTGAACTCGCGCACAAGGCCCGTGCGCAGCCGATCCTCGGGCACGTGCGCGACGCCGAGACGGCGGATCGCCCGGGGATCGCGGGGATGGGCGCGATCGATCACGACGCCACCGACGGCGAAGCGCCCGGCAGCCACTGGCCGCATGCCGGCCAGGGCTTCGAGCAGCTCCGTCTGGCCGTTGCCGGAGACGCCGGCGACGCCCACGATTTCCCCGGCGTGCACCTCGAAGCTGACGTCGCGCACGCGCGCGATGCCTCTCGAGTCGGCGACGGACAAGCCTTGCACCGACAGAACGGATCCGCCGAAGCGGGCCACGTCCTTGGTCACCCGCAACAGCACCTTGCGCCCGACCATCAGCTCGGCGAGCTGCTCCTCGCTCGTCTGCGACGTCGCCCGATGCGCCACCATCTCGCCCGAGCGCATCACCGAGACGGTGTCGGTGATCGCCATGATCTCCCGCAGCTTGTGCGTGATGAGAACCACGGTTACCCCCTTGCTGCGCAGCGAAGAGAGAATCGCAAACAGCGTCTCCGCCTCCTGCGGGGTCAGCACCCCGGTCGGCTCGTCCAGGATCAGCACCTCGGCGCCGCGGTAAAGCGCTTTGAGTATCTCGACGCGCTGCTGCAGTCCGACGGGCAGATCCCCGACGACGGCCTCGGGCGGGACCTCGAGCCCGTAGTGAGACTCGAGCCGCGTGAGCGCGTCTCGCGCGCGTCGTGCGCCGCTTGCGAGTCTCGCGCCGCCCTCCGCGCCCAGCATCACGTTCTCGAGCACCGTGAAGGCGTCGACCAGCATGAAATGCTGATGAACCATGTCGATGCCGGCGCGAATGGCGTCGTGCGTCGAGCGAATGGGTGTGGGCGCGCCGCCGACCCGGATTTCGCCGGAGTCCGGCTGATAGTAGCCGTAGAGAATGCGCATCAGGGTCGATTTGCCGGCGCCGTTCTCGCCGACGATGCCGTGGATGCTGCCCCGCCGCACCTCGAGCCAGACGTTGCGATTGGCGTGCACCGCGCCGAAACGCTTGTCGATGCCGCGTAGCTCGACGGCAGGCGCGCTATCGGCGGGGCGAGTGGGTTCCATCAGCGGATCGACCGGATCGGGCGCGGCGTCTCCCGACGCCGCGCGCCAGAGCTATGACGACGCGAGGTGCGGCGAGTGCGGACGCTGCCGCGCGCTCGCAGTCCGGGGCGTGGAGTCGCTCAGCCCGGGCAGTTGCCGTCGGCCATGTAGTCGTGGACGGCAATCTTGCCGGCGATGATTGCTTCCCGCAGCGCCTCGATGCGCTCGCGCATGGCCGCACCTACCAGCCCGGCATTGTGCTCGTCGAGTGCCCAGGCGACGCCGTCCTCCGCGAGACCGAGGACCTGCACGCCCGGTTGCCACGTACCCGCGGCGCCTGTCTCGAAGGCCTTGAACACGGCGACGTCGACGCGCTTGACCATGGAGGTCAGCATGGTGCCCGGATGCAGGTAGTTCTGGTTGGAATCGACGCCGATGGCGAGCTTGCCGGCGTCCTTGGCCGCCTGATAGACGCCGATGCCGGTGCCGCCGGCGGCCGCATAGACCACATCGGCGCCCCGATCGAACTGGCTCTTGGCGAGCTCGGCGCCCTTCGCCGGGTCGTTCCAGGCGGCGGGCGTCGTGCCGGTCATGTTCTGAAATACCTCGATGCCGGACTTGACGTGCTTGGCGCCCTGCACGTAGCCGCAGGCGAACCGCCGGATCAGTGGAATGTCCATGCCGCCGACGAATCCGATCTTGCCGCTTTGGGATGCCATCGCCGCCAGCGCACCCACGAGGAAAGAGCCTTCCTGCTCCTTGAATACGACGGATTGCACGTTGGGCAGGTCGACGACCATGTCGATGATGGTGAAGCGCAGCTGCGGGAACTCCTTCGCCACCTCCTCGACGGCCGCGGCGTGAGAGAAGCCGACGGCGACGATCGGATCGGATCCGCGTTGCGCGAGCCGTCGTATCGCCTGCGCCCGTTGCGCCTCGTTGGTGGGCTCGAATTCGCGATACTCGCCACCGCCTTCGGTGCGGAAGCGTTCGGCGCCTTCGTAGGCGGCTTGGTTGAAAGACCGGTCGAACTTTCCGCCCATGTCGTAGACGACTGCCGGCGCGGCGAGCGCCTGCAGCGCCCATGCCGCCGAAGCGGCGAAGACGGCGGTGCGCAGAAAATGTGCTCTCATTAGGGCGTCCTCCGATGGACTCGATTTTTCTTGCGGGCGCTGGCGCGCCGGTGTCATTGTACCGCGTCGGCGCCGCCGCAAGACGTCGCCTCCTCAGGATCCGCGGGCTTGCTCCAGGCGGCGAATCCACAGCGCCGTCGCGCTCGCCGCCGCCGCCGCCAGCACCAGCAGCCAGGGCGCGACCTGCCAGCCGCCAAACTGCGACACCAGCAGTGCCAGGCAGGGCGGTCCCGCCAGCTGACCGACCTGGCTGCCCTGCATGACCACGCCGTTGGTGGTGCCGACCAGCTGCGGGGTGGGGGCGTGCACCGGTGTGGCGGCGATGCAGACAGCCGGAATGATGCCACCGACGGCGGAGAATCCCAGCGCCAGCAGGTACCGTGTGGCGTTGGCGGCTTGAGGGTCGTAGATGCCCGGAACGCAGGCCGCCATCACGACGCTGGTACCGACGATCAGCTGCCAGCGCGGCAGCCCGCGCTGCAGCAGCCAGCCCCCGGTGATGTTGCCGATGGCGTTCGCCGCCACCACCAGCGCCGTCAGCATCGCCGCGTGGGACGCGGCCAGCGCCTGTTGCTCGACCAGCAGCAGTGGAAGAAAGCCGATCACCGCGAAGAACTGCAGGGTGTAGGCGGCGAAACACAGTGCGAGCGCGAGCGGACCCGGCGCCGTCACAGTGCGCCAGACGGCGGCGAGCGGTTGGTGGGCGCGCCCGGGACGCTCACGGCCACGGTGCGCGACTAGCCCAATCAGAGCGAAGCCGGCGGCGACGAGTGCCGCATTGACGAGCCACAGGCCGCGCCACCCCTGCCAAGCCATGAGCAACGGCGCCAGCAGCAGCATCAGCGACGTGCCCGCCGGCATGTAGGTCGCCCACAGGCCGAGCGCCAGGCGTTGCTCGGTCGTGTCGGTCAGCGCGACGATGTAGCCCGGCGCCGCCGCCACGACGAGGATGAAGCCCACGCCCTCGACGAAGCGCGCGGCGAGCAGCCACGCGGGGGTGGCGGCGCCCGCGCCTGCCAGGCTCGCCGCGCCCGCCAGCGCGAGGCCGAACAGAATCGTGCGCCGGTATCCCAGCCGGTCGCCGGCGACGCCGGCCAGCGCGCCGGAGAAGGCCGCGAGCACATTGAACACGGCCAGCACCCAGCTCGCCGCCAGCAGGCTCAAGCCGAGGTCAGCGCGCATGGCCGGCAGGGCGGCCGGGACCTTGCCGATCTGGAACGCGACCAGCACGCCGGCGGCGTAGATCAGAATTACACTGCGCCAGCGACGGCCGGCGGGCAAGGCGGTCATCGGCGTGGGTGCCGAGGGGTCAGGCGTCTGTGCGCCGCGTCGTCAATGTGGCTGCGATTCGCGGGCCTGCTCTGCCGGCCACCGTTGATGCTGCTGCCAGTGCCCGCCACGGGGATGCACGTGTGTCACCGCCAGCACGAGGTGGTGCGCCTGAGCGGCGCGCTCGAAGAGCTGCTCGGAGCTCAGACCCCACATGCGTCGCCAAAGCATTGCGACCAGCACGACGAAGACGACGTAAAGAAGGCTGCCAAGAAGGGTCAAGGGTGCCTCGCAGGGCCGCTCGGCGGAAAGCGGCGGCGGCCGCTTTGGTGACAGGGAGAACCCCGGGGACCCAAGCTTAGCACCATCGCAGGGCCCGTGAAATCGCGCCCGAGCTGGCACGGATCCCGGCATCGGCCGGAAAATGCTACCGTTCATCGGAGATCACGCAGCGATAGCGGGCTAGGGCGGGCGTCATCGTCTGTAAGGAACGAACTCATCCGAGGAACTTCAGTGTACCCCCGTCTCGAAACCGTTTCCGAGATGCAGCGGGACCTCTCGAATCGCCTGCTGTTGCTGGCCGCGAGCGAGGCCGCGAGCGAGCCCGGCATCGCCGAAGACACACGGGCGTACCGCCTTCTGCAGCCGCGCGACCTGCGCGCGGCGCTGCTCGGCCCCACCTCGAGGGTGCGGGGGCTGCGCCTCGAGGAGATCGTCTCCTTGTGGTGGCACGAGGAGCGCAGCTGGATGCGTTCGCTGCCGGACTCAGAGCGCTGCCATGCGGACGAATACGTCCTGTATCGGCTGTTCGTGCTGTTCGCTCGTAATCAGAGTCTGTGCCCGTTCATGACGACGCGGGCAGCGCTTGCCACGAGACGCCCGTGAGTGGTTGCCGACTCGGTCTGCTTCGATCGCGCCCTGTCCAAGCACTTTCGCACTTTCTGTCGCCTGTCCGCCGACCTGCCGGGCGACTCTCATTCCGTGCATGCCGAACTCGGCGCAATGCAACGTCTCGATGTCGTCCACGCCGTCGGCTCTGCGCGGCATCGTCTTGTAGGCACGGGATCCGCCATGAGTGTCGAATTCGCAGGCGGCCCGCTGGCCGCGCTCATGCCGGCTCCGGGCCGCGGCGTCGTGATGGCCGCGTACTTCGGCCACTTACTGGGATTCGCGGGCGCGGCGGCAACCACCCGCGGTCTCGTGTTGCTGGAGGGCGGTGAGGTGCCCTCCGGCGGCTTCACGCTCTGCGACGGCGAGCCGAGCTTGGGTATCCTGTGCGGCGAGTCAGCCGCGGCGCCCAGGGGGATCGACCCCGACCTGCTGCAGTTGTGTCGTGCCCTCAAAGACCTGCCGATCCTGCTGGCGGCAGGGCGATTGCTGAAGGAGCTGGGCGGTGAGCATCTGCATCGCGCAATCAACGCTTGGTTGCGCGAGCGCTCACACGCCGGTACCGCCGCAGGAGACGACGGCGAGCGCTCCGCCCGCCCCACCGAGGGGCCCGCTGCGGAGGCGCGAAACCTGCAGCGCCTCTACGTGAGAGCACGACGCTCGTCGCGCGTGTACGCCTGGACGACGCTGCACGATCTGCGCGCGGGGCTGAGGGCGCTTCTGCGTCCAGCGAAGGAGCCGGCGTGGCGAATTCGGTCACCTGTGACGTGTTTTGTCAGCCGGATGACGAGCGCCGCCGTTGCCGGGCTTGCTTCCCGCGCGGCGAGCCTCGAAAGTCAAGGGCGGTGGNNCGCACACCGAGCGGGCACAGCACGGAGATTTCGATGTCCAGAGAGCGCGGCTTCACGCTGATCGAGCTGATGATCGTCGTGGCGATCATCGGCATCCTGGCCGCGGTGGCGATACCGGCCTACCAGGAGTACACGGTGAAGGCGAAGATGTCCGAGGCGTTGGCGGCCCTGACGCCGGCGAAGCACACCATCGCCGAGTTCCGCATGGCGACTCGACGCTGGCCGACGCCCGGCGAGTCGGGTGTGTCGGGTAACGTGGATACGAAGTACGTGCAGTCCGTCGTCTGGAACCAGGCCGAACGCGCCATGATCGTCAGGGTCAAGTTCCTGGGCGGTTTAGCGACCGCGGGTTCGCAGTTCCGCATGGAAGCCACGGTAACGGGCAGCGCGGCGGCCGTCGACTGNNGCCTGCTGCGCGAAGGATTACGGGTTTCCCAACAGCCGCCGGTAGTCTGCCTGGGTCACGGTACCGCCGTGATCCAGACACTTTTGCGCCTGCAGCTTGACGTGCTTGATGTAGGAGCAGCTCGTGTAGGTGGTGCCGGTGGCGCCGGCGCTGACGCTGCAGCGCCGAGTGCTCGGCAACTCGCAAGCGATCATGGCCTGCGGATGGCTGCTGGCCACCTCGTGTGTCATCACCTTGCCGGTGGGTCCGCAGGCGCTGAGCGCCGCAGACGCGGCGGCGAGTGCCGCCACCATAAGTGCCGCACGAGCGGCGGCCCGGTTGCCGTGTTTCGTCACCCCGATCATGGTTTTCCTCTTGTCTGAGCTGGTGTCGCGGCGCCTCGAGAGCCGGGACCCGTGTCAACGTGTTCCCTTTCCCCTCCCCTATCATCAAGTAGTAGACCATCCACACCGATCCGTCCATCTGTTTGCCAGTCGGAACCGCCGCGTGCGTCCGTCCCGGCCGTGCGGCTGCCGCCGCTATGCCCCGAGACTGCCGCCCGGCGTCGCCTCGCTCCGCAGATCGGCGACTTGGTCGTCTTCGCAGGTGCCGGCCGCCCGCGCGAGCAGCCGCCAGGCCGCTTGGTCCGCCGAATCATGACGCGCATCCGGGGTTGGCCGCGGCGGCTAGAGCGTTGCCAGACGCCCGACTAGGCTGAGTACTGGAGCAAACGCAGCAGATACGCTGCGAGGCGCGCGGGCCGTGGCGACGCCCGCGCATCGTGTTTACGTTGTGGCGGATGGCAACAGTGATACGAGAAACGAGTTCGATCGCAGCCGGCGGCGCCGGGCCCCGCCCACCGTGCGGTGCGGGCGATTGCGAACCGCCGGCCGCCGCGGCGCGAAGGCGTTGGGTGGAGGCGCAGAAGGTGAAGATGCTTTACCGGCACGCGCCGACGGGGCTCGCGACCAGCGTCGGGGTGGCCTTGTTGCTGGGGGCGGCCGTCTACGGACAGGTGCCCACGGCGAGCGTGCTCGCATGGCTGTCGATCCTGCTGCTCATCGTCGTCGGTCGCTACGGGTTGTTGCACCGCTACCGTTCGGCTCACGACGCCGAATCGAATCCCGCTTCGTGGTCGAGGCGATATATCTGCGCAGCGGCCGTTACCGGTCTCGCCTGGGGCGTCGGCGGGTCGGTCTTCGCCTCGCTGAGCTCCGGTGAGCACCGTACTCTGGTTCTGCTCATTGTCGCGGCGATGTCGGCCTGCGCAATCGCGTATCTCGCCGGTGTGTTGCGCGCCTACGTCGGTTATATGCTCGGCGTCGCCTTGCCGTTGCTCTGCTGGCTCGTTATTGAAAGCGAGATGCCCGTCCTCGTCCTCGGCCTTTTGACCTGCGCGTTCGTCGCTGCCATGTACCTTGCTGCGAGAAGACTGAACGCACTGCTCACACGCGCGCTGGAATTTCAGTTCGACAACGGCGAGCTGGCGTCGCAGCTCGAGTCGTCCAACCACCGGCTGCGGCAGGACATCGCCGAGCGCGAGCGCGCGGAAGCGACGCTGGCGTGGGAGCGCGCCGTGCTGGGTATGGTTGCCGCCGAGGCGGAGCTCGAGCCGACGCTCGACAGCATTGTCCAGGGGGTCGAGAGGCTGTATCCCGATGTGGTGAGCTGCATTCGTTTCGTCGATACCGACAAGCGCGAGCGCTGGGTGGGATCGGCCGGGAGCTCACCCCTTCGCGCCGGTGCCGCGAGGCGTCATTGCGTGCCCGATGAGGTGCTCCCGAGTCCGCGCGCAGACCGCGGCCGGCCCGCGAAGCTCATTGAGGTCGCACACATCGATCAGAAGCGCGCCCGGACAGCGGATCGAGACGCGGTGCGGGAGCGCGGCATCACCACGTGCTGGTCGCTGCCGATCACCTCGCCTCGCGGAGAAGACTTCGGCCGCCTGGCGTTGTACGTGCGTGAGCAGCGTTCTCCGCGCCCGGCGGAGAGTCAGTTCATGCAACGCACCAGTTATCTTGCTGCCATTGCCATCGAACGCGCGCACGCGCGGCGGGTACTGCGCGAGAGCGAGGAACGATTCCGGCATTTCGCGCAGACGGCCGCCGACTGGTTCTGGGAAACCGACGCCGATCTCAGGTACAGCTATGTTTCCGAGCGCTACGAGAGCGTTACCGGCATCGCAGGCGAGGCCGTCATCGGGCGCACGCCTATGGAGTGTCTGCCGGGGCTCGGCGTCGATGCCCGCAGGTGCGCCTTGCACCAGCAGAAGATGGAGTCGCACCATGGCTTCGATGATCTTCGTCTGGAGCGGGTCGCGGCCGACGGCACCGTGAAGACGGATTCCATCAGCGGCAGACCTGTCTTCGACGAGCGGGGCGTGTTTCGCGGCTACCGGGGCAGCGGCCGGGACATCACCCGCGCGCAGTCGACGGCCAAGACGCTGGCATTTCACGCCAGTCACGACGCCCTCACCGGTGTCGTCAACCGGACCGTTCTCGAGCAACGTCTGCGACGGGCGGTGAAGAGCGCTCGCGGGCGTGGGCGCGAGCATGTGCTGTGTTATCTCGATCTCGATCGGCTGAAGCAGGTGAACGACAGCTGCGGACACGACGCCGGCGACCGTTTGCTGCGCGAACTGACGGGCTGGCTGAAGGGACAGCTCCGCGCGCGCGATACGCTCGCGCGCCTCGGCGGGGACGAGTTCGCTCTGCTGCTCGAGAATTGTGCCGGGGAACAAGGCATCGCGATCGCTCGGCGGCTCATTGCGGCATGGTGCGCACGTCCTTTCGTCTGGCGGCAGCGCCGCTTCGATGTCGGGTTGAGCGCGGGGCTGGTCTCCTTCGGCCCCGAGTGTGTTTCGGCGGACCGGTTGCTAGCCTGCGCCGATGCGGCCTGCTATCGCGCCAAGCGCGAGGGGGGCGCCCGTGTGCACGTGCACCGCTGGCCGCAGAACCCGGCGGCCGTGCCGCACGACGAACGGGTTCTCAGCATGGACTTCCCGCGTCTCGTCAAGCAGGGCCGCCTGCGTCTGTTCGCTCAGCCTATCCGCTCTCTGCGCGATCGCGAAGAGGCCAGGCGCTGGTACGAGCTCTTGCTGAAGATCGTCGATGACGATGGGCAGGTCGGGTCGGCGCACGCACTGATCCGTCAAGAGGAAGAGCGGGGTCGGATAACCGCCGTCGACAAATGGGTGATTGACGCGGCGCTGCGACTTCACGCTCAGCACTGCGGTGGCTCGCCCGATGTGCGCTTCTCGATCAACATATCGGGAGCTTCCCTCGGCGATGGCGGGTTGCTCGAACACATCCAGGGGCGGCTCGGTCACTGGGCGGTGTCACCGGCGGCGGTGTGCTTCGAGATAACCGAGACCGCGGCCATCCGCAACCTGGCCGATGCGGCTCGCGGGATTACGGCGCTTAGGCGGGCGGGATGTCGCTTCGCGCTCGATGACTTCGGTACGGGTGTGTCCTCGTTCGCCTATCTCAAACACCTGCCCGTCGACTACCTCAAGATCGACGGCAGCTTCGTGCGCGACATGCCGGGTAAATCCCTGCAACGTTCGATGACGGCAGTGATCAACCAGGTCGGTCACACGCTCGGGCTCAAGACGATCGCGGAATGGGCCGACAGCGATCGCCTGCTGCGGGACCTGCGGCGGGTCGGTGTAGACTATGCTCAGGGCGTAGCGGTGAGTCCAACAATGTCGCTGGAGACTATTTGCAGGCCGAACTCCGTAAAAGGGCGCATCGCCGTACCCGCGTAGAAGACTCGTCGCGTTGGCTCGCGTGACATGCCCAGGGGAGGGCGCGTTGGACTGGCCGGAGAAGGTATACGAAGTCTTGCTCGCGCAGGAGGTCGCCCAGGTGGCCTACGTCCCCGACGCGGGGCACACGCGCCTGATCGAGTTGTGCCTTCGCGGCGAAAGCGTGACGCCGGTTCCGTTGACAACCGAGGAGGAGGGCGTCGCCCTGCTTGCGGGAGCATGGCTCGGGGGTCGACGCGGCGCGCTGCTCATGCAGAGCAGCGGCGTCGGCAACTGCATCAACATGCTGGGCTTCACGCGTGCATGCCGCTTCCCGCTGCTCATGCTGGTGACGATGCGCGGCCAGTGGGGCGAGTTCAACCCCTGGCAGCTGCCCATGGGGCAGGCCACGGCGAGCGCCCTGCAGCTGGCCGACGTCATCGTGCACCGGGTCGAGGAACCGGCATCGGTGGCGGAGGTGGTGGGCGCGGCGGCGCGCATGACGTTCCACACCCAGTCGGCTAACGCGGTGCTGTTGTCCCAGCGTTTGCTCGGCGCCAAGACATTCGGTCGTTGATCATGACGGACCTCACGCGCAGCGAGCACTACCCTCTGACGCGGCGCGAGGTGGTCCAGGCTCTGGTGGCGGAGCGCGAGGACTTGCTGGTGATCGCGGGGCTGGGGGCCGCCGCCTGGGACGTCACCGCCGCCGGCGACCGTGCCTGCAATTTCCCCATGTGGGGCGCAATGGGGGGCGCTTGCATGGTGGGCCTGGGGCTCGCGCTGGCGCAACCGCGCAAGCGCGTTCTGGTGGTGACGGGCGATGGAGAGATGCTCATGGGCCTCGGCGGCCTCGCTACCGTCGCGGTGCAGGGCCCGCCCAACCTCGCCATCGTCGTGCTCGACAACGAGCGCTACGGCGAGACCGGGATGCAGGTGACGCACACGGCCTACGGCGCGAAGCTCGAGGCCGTGGCGGCGGCGTGCGGCTTTGCCCGCGTGGCGCTGGTGCGCAGCCAGGACGAGCTGGAGCAGGCGCTGGCGCAGTGGCGGGCGCACGACGGGCCGTTTTTCTGCAACATCAAGGTGCGGGCGGAGGATCTGCCGTTCGCCCTGCCGCCCAAGGACGGGGCCTATCTAAAGGACCGTTTCCGCCACGCCGTGCTCGGCGCCGCCGCCGCCGTGTAGAGGGCGTCGATCCCGCCCGCGCCGCCGGCGGGCTTCACACGATACCGTCGAAGGGTTGCACGTCGACGATGGCGCCGGGGTCCACCGAAGTGGCGTCGTCCGGCAGGATGACGAAGCAGTTGGCGGCACTCATGCTGCTCAGCAGCCCGGAACCCTGATTGCCCGTGCTGCGCACGGTCACCGCGCCGCTCGCGTCGCGCTCCAGGATGCCGCGGTAGACCTCCGTGCGGTGGGGGCGCTTGCGCAGCCGCGACAGGGTGCGGGCCTGCATGAGCGGCACCGGATCGATGTTCGCCTGTCCCATCAGGCGCCGCAACGCCGGCTGCACGAGCTGATAAAAGGTCACCATCACCGCCACGGGGTTGCCGGGCAGGCCGAAGAACAGGGTGTCGTCCAGGTGGCCGTGGGCGAAGGGGCGGCCGGGTCGGATGGCGATGCGCCACACGTCCACCTCACCGAGGCGGCGCAACGCGTCGGTCACGTAGTCGGCGGTTCCGGTGGAGACGCCGCCGCTGGTGATGATCACGTCAACGTCCCGCCGCGCCCGTTGCAGGGCTGACGTCACGTCCTCGCGGCGATCGCGGATGACGCCCATGTCCTCCACGCCCGCCCCGAGTCGGCGCAGCATGGCCTTGATCAGCTGGCGGTTGCTGTCGTAGATCATGCCGCGTTCCAGCGGTTCGCCGGGGGCGCGCAGCTCGTCGCCGGTGGAGAAGACGCCGACCGTGACACGGCGGCGCACGCCGATCGTGGCCACGCCGAGCGAGGCGATGACGCCCAGCTCCGCCGGGCCCAGCACCGTGCCGGCGCCGAGCACCGTGCTGCCGGCGACGATGTCCTCGCCGGCGTCGCGGACGTTCTCGCCGCGACGCAGCGCGGCGGGGACGACGATGGCGTGGGCGCTCTGCTCGACGCTCTCCTGGACCACTACCGTGTCGGTGCCTGCCGGCATCACGGCACCGGTCATGATGCGCACGGTCTCGCCGTCGCCGACGACGCCGCGGAACGGCGCGCCGGCGAGGGCGGTGCCGACGAGCTTATAGGAGCGGGAGCCCTGGTGCGGCAGACCGCCGCCGGCGACGGCGAAGCCGTCCATGGCGGCATTCGTGTGGGGCGGCACGTCGATGGGCGACACCAGCTCGCCGGCCAGCACCCGGTCGAGGGCGGCGTCGAGCGCGAGCGTCTCGACCTCGGCCACGGGGGTCACGCTGTCGAGAATGCGTCTGCGCGCCTCGGCGAGGGGCATCAGCCCGAGACGCGGGTCGAAGCAGTCAGCGGGTGTCGAGGTGGTGCTCATGGCGTCAGGCGTGGCCGCGCTGGGTGGACGTGCGCCGGACCGGCGGCGGTGATGGCGTCTTCAACGCTGGGGTCTCGCCACGCACGACCGGCGCGCCGCATGTTGTGTGAAACGCCGCACGGGCGCAAGCGCGCGCCCGCTTGCTACAATGCCGATGACGGCGCCCGGGCACAGGCCGGGCGCTGTGGGGATGCGGTGCCTGCGCCGCTCGGCCTTTCGCCGCGGTAAGCGAAGACAATCTCTGGGGAGATGAACGATGGACGAGGACGTTTTCAACATCCAGGTGCGCAAGTTCCTGAAGAAGGTCGGTGTGCACTCCCAGCGCGAGATCGAGAAGGCCGTCAGGGAAGGGGTGGAGTCGGGCAGGCTCGGCGGCAGCGAGAAGCTCAAGGCGCAGGTGCGGCTGCAGGTGCCCGAGGCCGGCATCGATGTGACCATCGACGACGACATCGCTCTGGAGTGAGCTTGCGCGTAAGTGTTTGAGGGCGTTGCCCGGGAGCGGGCCTCCCCGGGGCTCACGCCGACGTTGCCGTGCCGGCGAGCCTGGCGCGTCGCAGCGGCTCGGCATCGAAGACGACGTTGTCGACGCCGTTGTAGACGAGAAAGTGATTGCCCTTGGCGCGGGCGATCATGGTGACGCCAAGATCCCGCGCGAGCTCGAGACCCATGTAGGTCACCCCCGAACGCGACAGCAGTACGGGGATGCCCATGTGGGCGACCTTCATGACGATCTCGGATGTCAGCCGGCCGGTGGTGTAGAAAATCTTGTCGGCCCCGTCCAGGCGGTCGAGCCACATGCGGCCCGCGATGGTGTCCGCGGCGTTGTGGCGGCCGACGTCCTCGACGAACATCAGTATCTGCGTCTCCCGGCACAGCGCACAGCCGTGCACGGCGCCCGCCTGCTTGTAGATCTCGTTGTGCTGGTTGATGTTCTTCAGCAGGGCGTAGAGCATCGACTGCTTCACCCGGGGCTGCGGCAGCCGGACGTCGTAGAGCTTGTCCAGCGTGCAGCTGAACACGGTGCCCTGGCCGCATCCCGTCGTCACCGTGCGTCGCGAGAGCTTCTCCTGCCAATCGACGATGCCCTGCCCCCGACGGGTGGAGACGGCCGCCAGCTCGCGGTCCCAGTCGACCTCCACGGCCTCGATCTCCTCCAGGCTCTCGATCAGGCGCTGCGTGCGCAAGTAGCCGAGGGTGAGCGTCTCGGGGTGCGTGCCCAGCGTCATCAGGGTGACGACCTCGCGATCGTCGACCTTGATGGTAAGCGGGAACTCGCCGGCCACGCGCATGTCGCGGCTCTCCCCGTGCTCGTCCACCGCCACCACGGGGTGCGTGGGACGCAGGCCCGCGTCGGTCATGCGCGGCGTTGGGATCGAGTGTTGCTTCGCCATGTAAATTTCCGTGCCCGGGATGCGTGCCATCGCCGGCCGGCGCGCAGCGCGCGCCCCGCGTTACCCTACCGTGGCGCTCAATTGCCGAGTTTATCGCAATACTGTAATGTAATCACATGGCTGTGCAAACCGAATCGGCCTTCGCCGACCGCACCCGTGTGCCTGTCTCCGTGGTTATGGAGCGACGCAAGGTCAGCGGTAACCGCTGGCTCTCGGAGCGCTGGGAGGCGGTTGGCCTCGTCGCCGGCGAGCGACTGTCCGCACACGGTGTGAGCCGCTCTCACATCGTCCTCGACGAGGAAACCGATCGCTTCGTCTGGACGGGGTTCGCGGTGGAGCTGCACCGCGACGAGGCCGAGAGCTACTACTTCAACCTTCTCGGAGACAAGCCGAGCATTTTCGTGATCTGCCGACAGGAGGACGACGGCGAGGTGACGCCCTTTCTCGTCTCACTGAGCTATGACGAGGCAAGCTCCCACATGGAGGTCGACGACCTGGTGTTCAGGCTGCCGATTCCGCGTGAGGTGTACCTGTGGGTCGAGCGCTACGTGCTGGAGAACTATGTCCCGGAGAAGAAGCGCAAGCGCAAGCGGCGTTGATGCCGGTCCCGGGCAGCGGCAGTGAGGAAGGTGATCAACAACGGTCGACGCGACGTCGAGGCGGATGAGCCCGAGGAGGGCTTCTACGCCCGTTGGTCGCGGCGCAAGTCGTCGCCCGAGCGCCGGGAGGCGGACGCCGACGGCGTCGGCGAGGAGCCCGTTGCCGATGGCCGGGAGCCCGATGCGGGCGCGGAGGCGTCCGGCGCCGACGCCGATGCCGCGCCCGTCAAGACCGATACCGACATGCCGCCGCTGGAGTCGCTCGACGAGAACAGCGACTACACCGGGTTCCTGTCCCCGGGAGTGAGCGAGAATCTGCGCCGCATGGCGTTGCGCCGGCTCTTCCACCTGCCGCAGTTCAACGTCAGGGACGGGCTCAATGATTACGACGAGGATTTCCGGATCTTCGAGCCGCTCGGCAAAATCGTCACCGCGGACATGAAGTACCATACCGAGCGCCAGGCGGCGAAGGCGCGCGAGCTCCTCGGGGACGACGTCGACGCCGAGACCCGGAGCGAGGTGCCGCTCGCGGCGCAGACCGAGGCTGCGGGCGTACCGCAGGACGGCGTCGCAGACGCGGGCGGCGCCGAGGACGAACGGGTTGACGGGTCCGGGGAAGAAGAAGTGGAACAAGGCGATGACGACGAGCCCGGATCTGCGGCGCGCGAGCATGGCTAGCAGCCGGCGTCGTCCCCCGGCGGCGGCGCGCGCATGAGCGAGCCCACCGCCTTGCCTGCCGACGGTCAGCGTCCGGCCTACGCGTTGCCCGCGGACACCGATGCCGGCAAAGCGCGGCTGCGCGCGATGGCGGCGGCCAGTGTCGAGGCACTTCCCACCTCGCTGGTGGGCTATCGTTCCGAGGGCTATCTGCTCGTCATCGGCCCGGAGCCCTACGCGCGATCCGTGATCGCCTCTCTCGACGGTCCGTTGCACTGCGCCGTGCTGGCGGTGGCCGTGAGCGGCCACGCCGGCACGGGCGCGCCGCCCGCCGCAGCGCCGCCGGTGGTGCGCGCCGACGTCGCGGAGATCCAGGGGCACATCGGCCAATTTACGGTCACCGCCCGCGACGGGCAACGCGAGTTCAATCCCGCGCCCGAGCTGTGCGGGCGCGAGCACTTCGACCTGGTACTCGACCTGCAGCGCACACCGAGCCTACGCCGTGATCTCGCGCCCCCCGGCTACTACGCGCCGGCTGCGGACGAAGCGGCGCTGCAACGCGCGCTCGTCGAGATCCCGCAGATGGTGGGCGAGTTCGAGAAGCCGCGCTACTTCAGCTACGACCCCGATATCTGCGCTCACGGGGCGCGCGGCCTGACCGGCTGCACCCGCTGCCTGGACGTGTGTCCCGCCGGCGCGATCACCTCTGCCGGTGAAAAGATCGAGGTAGATCCTTACCTGTGTCACGGCATCGGCGCCTGCGCCACCGCCTGCCCGAGCGGCGCCATCGCCTACGCCTACCCGAGTCGAGCGGGGACGCTGGAGCGCATTCGCCTCGCCCTGGGCGCTTACCGCGAGGCCGGCGGCGTGGGTGCGAAGCTGTTGCTCCACGACGCGGAGTCGGGCGGCGAGCAGGTCGCCCGCGTCATCGCGCGCCTGCCGGAGAACGTCGTCCCGCTGCAGCTCGAAGAGGTCGGCTCGGCAGGGATGGACGTCTGGTTGGCCGCGCTGGCCTACGGGGCCGCACAGCTCAGCGTTCTGGTGACGCCGGCGGTCACCGCGGGCGTGATCGGCGAGCTCGAGCGGCAGATGGGATTCGCCGGCGCTCTCGTCGACGCGGTGGGGCTCGAGCGCCGCGCACTGTGCCTGTTGCGCGGCGATGACGACGCCATCGTCGCCGCTTGCAAAGAAGACGGCCCGGGCACGGTCGGTGTGCCGGCGACGTTCGCCGCCATTGAAGACAAACGGCGGGTGATACAGCTCGCCGTCGATCACCTCGCACGAGAAGCCTCGAACGTGCCCGACGAGGTGACACTGCCGAACGGAGCCCCCTTCGGCCGCATCGAGGTCGACGCCGTCGCCTGCACGTTGTGCATGGCCTGCGTGGCGGTGTGCCCGGCCGCGGCACTCGCCGACGGGATCGACCTGCCGCAGCTCAACTTCACGGAGTGGAACTGCGTGCAGTGCGGACTGTGCGAGAACGCCTGTCCCGAGAACGCCATCACGCGCAACGCGCGTTTCCTCTTCGACGCCGAGCGACGGCGCGGGGCGCGCGTGCTCCACGAGGAGCAGCCTTTCTGCTGCGTCGCCTGCGGTAAGCCGTTCGCCACGCGCAGTATGATGGCGCGCATGGAGGAGAAGCTCCGCTCGCACCGTATGTTCCAGGGTCAGGCGCTCGAGCGGCTGAAGATGTGCGAGGACTGCCGGGTCAAGGATATGTTTGCCTCCGAGCGGGGGCCGACGACCTGAGCGGCCGCCGCCCTCAGCGCTGCCGCGCGCGGGGCAGGACGATCGCAAACACCCCGCTAAGCGTTTGATTGGGTGAGCTTTACGGGAATTGCGTCGGCGCCGCGGGACTGCCAGCGCGGCACCCCGGGGACAGCCTCTGCAAACCTTAGTAATTTGGTCAGGATTATCCCTGCTATTCCTCAGGGTTTTTGGGATTTTTCTTATACGCCGATGTCTCTATACTTATCGCGCTCGAGGGGACCGGCGCCCGCCCCCCAAGCAAGGCGATCGGGCGCAGACACGATTAACAGAAGTTTTCGGGTTCCACGAGGAGAGCATTCTTCTTGATCGCATCGCCTGCCGTGTCTGAACGCGCGAGCCAGGCGCCGGCGGCGGAGGACGACGCCCGCGCCGGCGTGTACTCCGTGCTGGGCGCGTGCCTGTCGAAGCCGCCGACGCAGGCGCTGCTCGAGCACCTCGCGGGCATCGCTCGCGGTGAAGCGTCCGCGGAGTCCCTGGCGGGGGCGTGGGCCGGGCTTGTCGAAGCGGCCGGTCGCGCCGACGTCGCCGAGGTCGAGCAGGAGTACAACGATCTCTTCATCGGTGTGGGCCGCGGCGAACTGGTACCCCATGGCAGCTGGTACCTCGCGGGATTTCTCAATGACAAGCCGCTCGCGGACCTGCGTGCGGATCTCGCGCTGCTGGGCATCGAGCGTCAGGAGGACGTGCACGAACCCGAGGATCACGTGGCAGCGCTGTGCGAGACCATGAGCCTGATCGTGGCGGAGCCGGAGGCGTTCGACTTCGAGCGCCAGCGCGAGTTCTTTCAACGCCACATGGAGCCGTGGCTGGGAAAATTCTTCGAGGATCTGAAGGCGGCGAAGGCAGCGCGTTTTTATCGAGCCGTAGCCGAGCTGGGAAAAGAATTCATGAGCGTCGAGTCACAGTACTTCTCGATGCTGGTGTAGGGTCGCGACTCAGTCCGAGTCACGTTGACGTTTTTTCGAGCAAGCGTGCTTAGCGTTGAAATTCAATCTAGGAGGCCACGATGAAGCGACAGACGACGGGATCCGACAAGACCGCCGCTAGCCGCCGCCGGTTCTTGCAGGGCATGGCGACGGCGGGGGGTGCAGCCGCGGTAGCGGTGGCCGCGAAAAGCGTGGCCGCTCCCATCGAGATCGAGGATAAGCCCCAAACGGTGTCTCAGGGATATCGCGTGACGCCGCACATTCGCGATTACTACAAAACCACGCGCATATAGACGGAGCGTTTGGACTCTCACCTGTTGCGACTTGCAGGATCCAGGAGATCACACGATGAAGCTAATCAGAAAACAGCCTTGTAGCAGCACCGAAGGAGCGTCGTCCGTCGGCGACCGTCTCCGGGCTACCGGCGACGCCATCAGCCGGCGTACGTTTCTGCGCCGTTCGGGGCTGACCTTGGGCGGCGTCGCTGCCGCGGGCGTGCTGCCCACTTCGATGATGAGAAAGGCCCATGCCCAGTCGGCCAGTTCCGGCGCGGCGCAGAAAGTGGTCCGCTCCGTGTGCAACCACTGCTCCGTCGGCTGCGGTATCGTGGCGGAAGTGGAGAACGGCGTCTGGACCGGTCAGGAGCCGGCATTCGACCATCCCTTCAGCCTCGGCGGCTACTGCTCCAAGGGCGCCTCGGTGAGAGACGCCGGGCACGGCGAGCGCCGGCTGAAGTATCCGACCAAGCTCGAGAACGGCAAGTGGAAGCGCATTTCGTGGGAGCAGGCCATCGACGAAATCGGCGACAAGCTGCTCGAGATCCGCGAGCAGTCCGGTCCCGACTCGGTGTACTGGCTCGGCTCGGCCAAGCACAACAACGAGCAGGCCTACCTGTTCCGCAAGTTCTACGCCATGTGGGGCACCAACAACGGCGATCACCAGGCGCGGA
>JABAHS010147407.1_pt2 | contig 24869 bp, 21 predicted proteins | sample 7062111 | NCBI WGS metagenome assembly JABAHS01 (sample SAMN14534600, study PRJNA622989) | marine sediment metagenome | biome: marine biome [ENVO:00000428]; feature: marine pelagic biome [ENVO:01000023]; material: deep marine sediment [ENVO:00002113]; isolation source: pool of 4 deep marine... | reverse complement strand
CTTACACCCTGGAGGAGGCCTACGAGGTGGCCGAGGCCGTCGAGCGCGGCGAGGACCCGGGCCTGCGCGAGGAGCTGGGCGATCTACTGTTTCAAGTCGTCTTCTATGCGCAGATCGCGGCCGAAGAGCATCGCTTCGATTTCGACGACGTGGCCGGGGCCATCGCCGACAAGATGGAGCGAAGACACCCCCATGTGTTCGGCGATGCAGAGGTGGCCGATGAGCGCCAGCAAAACCTGGCCTGGGAGGCCCACAAGCAGCACGAGCGTGCCGGGGAGGGGCGGGAGGGCGCGCTGGACGGGGTGCCCCGCGCCTTGCCCGCCCTGGTGCGAGCCTACAAGCTGCAGGGGCGCGCGGCACGGGTGGGGTTCGATTGGGAGCGGGACGAGCAGGTGCTGGAGAAGGTCCAGGAGGAGCTGGCCGAGCTGCAGGACGAGCTCGCCGCCGCGGCGCCCCCGGCCCGGCTGGAGGAGGAGCTCGGGGACCTCCTGTTCTCGTGCGTGAACCTGGCGCGTCGCTTAGAAGTCGATGCCGAGGGTGCGCTGCGGCGGGCCAACGACAAGTTCGAGCGCCGCTTTCGCGCCATGGAGCGGCGAATGGCGGGCGGCCCGCGGCCGGTCGGGCAGGCGGACCTGCAGGAAATGGACCGGGCCTGGGAGCTGGTCAAGGCGCAGGAGACCCCCCGCCCCGGCTAGCTTCGATCTGCAGGAGGCCTCGACGTGTACTATCGCTTCGTCGCGCTGCGCTTCCGCTGCAGCGGCTGCGGTCGCTGTTGCCACGGCGACGACGATTCGTTCATCGCGGTCTCCGGCGAGGAGGCCGAACGCATCCGCCGGTACTTGGGATTGTCGGCGGCGTGGTTCCGGCGCCGCTACCTGGTGCCCCTGGACGGCGGGGAACGGGGCCTGCGCATCGATGCCGGCGGGCGCTGCGCCCTGCTGGGTCGGGATGGGCGCTGCCGCATATATCCCGTGCGTCCCACCCAGTGTCGCACTTACCCCTTCTGGCCGGAGAACGTGGCCAGCCGTTCGGCCTGGCTGCGTGAGGCGCGGCGCTGCGAGGGAATCGGCCGCGGTCCGCACTACCCCCGGCGCTATGTAGAGGCCCAGCTGCGCCGCCTGGAGGAGGACGACGGCTGAGCGCGGAATGCAGTGCAGGGGGTCAAGCCGTCAGATGAGACAGGCCCAGCTGTGCCTGCTGGCCGAACAGCCTGAAGCTCTCGAAGTCGTCGGCGTCCAGCTCGCGGCCACTGGGCCGCCGGTCGGCGTGCAGCACACCGATGGCCTTGCCGTGGATGGACAACGGCATCGCGAAAAACGCCGCGTTGCCGGTGACCTGCCGCAGCTCGTCGGTGATCAGGTTACGAACGGGGGCCTCGGGCTCTTGCGGCACCCACAAGGCGGTGCGCTGCTGGATCACGTAGTCCAGCACGTTTCGCGGCGGATCGGAGAGCTGGAAGCGAAACTGCCGCATGAGTTGCTGCCGGTCCCACCCCAGGGCGTGCTTCGCCCGCAGGGCCGTGCGCTCCGGTGACACCAGGGCGAATACGGTGCGGTCCATGCCGACGCCGCGGTAGATGCCCTCCAGCACCATCTCCAACAGCAGGTTGAGGTCGGGGCTCTCATCCACCAGCAGCTGGGAGAGCTGGCGCAGGATGTGCAGCTGCAGCTCCCGGTCGGCCTTCGGGAACCGGCTTCTTTCCGCTTCGTCTCCGGACTCACCTTGCCCGGGCCCCTCGGCGGCCAGGTCCCGGGGCACCGGGATCAGTCCGCTGGCCTTGCCCGCCCCTAGATTGGACATGGCCACCGCGGCGTCCCTTGCGTTGTTGTGGATCAGGCGCGTCGCCTTGTCCACCGGCATGTAGAGGGATTCGGCCGCTCGTATGAGCAGCTCTTTCACCTCGGGGGTATCCCACCCGTCCTCGGCGGCCTCCGCGAGCTCGCGCCCCAAGGCGATGTTCATGGTCCGCGCCTCGTGGTCCACGCCCTGTCCCAGGGCCTGGCCCAGCAGACTGCTCAGACGCCACTCGCGGTTCAAGGCGGCGCTGAGCTCGGCCAGGGAGAAGCCCAGCGCCTCCCGCTCGGCCTCCGCCAGTGGTCGTTTCGTGTCCTCGAGAGTCCGGTTCAGACGGGTGGCGGCGTCGGGGTCTACGTCATCGGCGAAGCACCAGAAGGCCATACGACCCAGGTGGAGCAGCAGGGTGGCGATGAACACCTCCTCCGGCGATCTGTCGCCACGATGCTGGGCCAGGGTCCTCGCCTGCACCGCGGCGTGAAAGGAGCGCGCCATTTCGCCGACCACGCGGGCCTTGTTGGCCCCCTCCACGAAGCTGTCGATGATGGCGATCGACAAGCAGATGTTGCGCACGGTTTCGAACCCGAGCACGACGATCGCCCGGCTCACCGTGTTGATGCTGTTGCGGCTGGCATTGTAGTAGCTGCTGTTGGCCATGCGCAGCAGCCGTGTGGTCATGGAGGCGTCTTGTAGGATCAGCCGGGCGAGCTCCGTGACCGAGCTCTCGCCGCGCGCGGCCTCGCCGGCGATCATGCGCGCGGTGTGTGCAAGCGCCGGCATCTCCTTGTTGCAGAGCTGCTTGACCCAGTGCTCCAGGCTCTTGGGCGGACCGGCGGCGATGTTGGGCTCCATGATCGGGAGGGCGGATTTGATTGCGGGCCCCACCCCCTTTTTCGGCGCGAATGCCGGCGCACTTGAGCGCTCCCCACCGCCGGGGCCGCGGGGATGCACCGTCGTGCAACATGCGGGCTTCGCGGGGAACCGACCTGCACGATCGCGGTGCACGGCGCCTCTCCGTGCACCAGGCTGAGGCGATAAGGCGCACCATTTATGGGTGTGATCCGGTCAACGTGTTGTTGTTTAAGCAAAAACTGACTGGGCATGTTTCGTGCATCGACGGGCGGAATCTCCCAACACGTGTGTCGGAGCAGTTATGGAGACACTCCAAGCGGGTACAGATGTATTGTTCGTCCTGTTGGGCGCCGTAATGGTGCTCGCCATGCACGCCGGTTTCGCCTTCCTGGAGGTCGGGACCGTGCGCAAGAAGAACCAGGTCAATGCCCTGGTCAAGATCATCACCGACTTCGGCGCCTCCACCATCGCCTATTTTTTCATCGGGTACGGCCTGGCCTACGGCATCGACTTCCTGGCGGCCGCCCACACCCTAACGGAAAAAAACGGCTATGAGCTGGTGAAGTTCTTTTTCCTGTTGACCTTCGCGGCGGCTATCCCGGCCATCGTATCGGGCGGCATCGCCGAGCGCGCCCGGTTCTATCCCCAGCTCGGCGCCACCTTTCTGTTGGTCGCACTGATCTATCCGCTGTTCGAGGGGATCACCTGGAACGGCAACTTCGGCGTGCAGTCGTGGATCGGCGCGACCTTCGGCGCAGAGTTCCACGACTTCGCCGGCTCCGTGGTGGTGCACGCGGTGGGCGGCTGGATCGGGCTGGCGGCGGTTCTGATGCTGGGTCCTCGGCGCGGGCGCTACGGGCGCAACGGCGAGGTCTTCGCCCACCCACCGTCCAATATCCCTTTCCTAGCGCTGGGTGCCTGGGTGCTGACCGTGGGCTGGTTCGGGTTCAACGTGATGTCGGCGCAGAGCGTCGATGCGGTCAGCGGCCTGGTGGCCGTCAATTCCCTGATGGCCATGGTGGGAGGCGTGCTGTCGGCCCTGGTGGCCGGGCGCAACGACCCCGGTTTCATCCACAACGGGCCCTTGGCCGGTCTGGTGGCGGTGTGCGCAGGCTCCGACGTCATGCATCCCCTGGGCGCGCTGGTGACCGGCACGGTGGCCGGGGTGCTGTTCGTGGTGACCTTCACCCTCACCCAGAACCGCTGGAAGATCGATGACGTCCTGGGCGTCTGGCCGTTGCACGGCCTGTGCGGCGTTTGGGGCGGGCTCGCGGCGGGAATCTTCGGCCTGGAAGCCCTGGGCGGCCTCGGGGGGGTGGGGTTTGCGGCCCAGCTTTCGGGCACGTTGCTCGGGGTGGCGGTCGCGCTGGTCGGGGGATTGGCCGTCTACGGCCTGGTGCGTGCCACGGTGGGCCTGCGGCTCACCCATGAGCAGGAGTACGAGGGCGCCGACCTCAGCATTCACAAGATCGGTGCCACATCCCCCTACGAAGGATGAGCCGGGGACAATCGTGACCTGCCGTGACGGCCTTTGCCTCCGGTGAACCCGGCGGTCCATGCAACTATCGGGTTCACGCCGATGAGTGAGTCACGACCCGGCCGCGGACAGCTCGAACCGAATCGAAGCCGTCACTCCTCGTGGACGGTCATGGCGATGGGGAAGTGGTCACTGAAGCCATCGTTGTTGACGGAGTCTTTCCGCCCGAACCGCACCGGCTTGGGGTAGTCGCCGTCGTCGACCATCTCGGGCAGGCGGACAACCTCCACCGTCGCGGCGTCGGTGCGCACGCCTTCGCCGCCGGTGGCGAGGCTGCGCGAGATCAGGAACTGGTCGAGCACGTTCGGGTTGTTGCTGAAGTAATGGGTGCCGATTCCCTCGCCGAGGATCGGCCACATGAGGTTGAGGAGCTTCGGGCTTCGCGCGTTCATCACCTTCGCGCGGCTGCGCTCGCCGAGGGCGTGCTCGGTGATCGAGCGATCGTGAGGCTCGTCATTGAAGTCGCCCATGGCCAGCACCATCGCCCCATCGCCGTGAATCTCTCGAATACGTTCGTGAAAGTACGCCAAGGTCTCGCCGGCGATGATGCGGTACGGCTCGCTCGAATATTGCCCTCCGCTTCGCGACGGCCAGTGGTTGCCGATGACCACCAGCAATCGTCCGCTCGCGGTTCGGAAGTTGACTTGAAACAAGTCTCGGGTGGCCGCGCGCTTGACGATAAAATGGGAAAACTGGTCCTCAGCCGCAAAGCGATCGGCATCGAAGACGAAGGCGACGTCAATGCCGCGGCGGTCGCTGGTATCAGCGTGAGCTACGGCGTAGTCGCGGCCGAGTGGTGCCAGCGCCGCCACCAGGAGATCGAGAACGTGCTCGTTCTCCACCTCGCAGGCACCAAGCAGATCCGGCCCGCGCCCGCCGTTCATCTGTTGAATGATGGAAGCGAGCTGGTTCACCTTGCGGTCCAGCACCGCCTGGCTCCAGCCGTCGAGCTCGCGGGCCAGGGTCCGCTGCAGCTTCTCCGAGCGGCGAGGGGAATTCTCGACGTCGAAGAGGTTCTCCAAGTTCCAAAAGGCGACGTAGTGCTCGGTCATGAGTGCCTCCGTGCGCGGGTGCACACCGGGGTTGCGCGCCGCGGCAGCACCGAGAGAGCGGAAAGTCGGGAAGCGTGCCGAACAGCTCGGAGGCGCGCAAGGCGATCGTATCACGGGCGCGGCTTCGGGCGGAACGCTGCCCGGCCGGTCCCTGAGTGCTCAGGCGCAGGGACGGCAGGCGCATCAGGGCCTCGAGGCGCAGCTTCGCCGCCGAGTGCGGGCTAGCCCGCATGTTGCATCAGTGTCCGGGATGATGGCGCAGGACAGGTGCGCCTGGGCGCCGCTCTGGAGCGAAAGTCATAGCCGTAGCTATGGCTTGAGTGAAGAGCAAGTCCAGGCGTGCCTGGACCAGCCAGGGCCCGGATAGGCCACGGGCCGGTGACAAACCGTACTTTCGCAATTTGCACCCACATCGATGGTTTCACGTTCGGTTTCAGCGAGCGGGTATACGGCCCGGGGCCGGCTGGTGCAATATGCGGGCTAAGTGGCCGAGCCGGCTCACCCCCCGGACATCGGCGTAACGATAGGCTGCACGCACCCGGCGTCCGGGAACGTCGAAGGGGCCGCAGCGCTGCCGGGGAGCGTGAAGTCACGAAGAAGTCACGCTGAGGGAGCGGAGGGGGAAAGGGCCTCGGGATAACCCTTTGACGGAATTGGTCGGGGTGACTGGATTTGAACCAGCGACCCCTGCGTCCCGAACGCAGTGCTCTACCAGGCTGAGCTACACCCCGTCGGCATCGTCAGTAGTGGCGCTGCACGGCGAACTCCGCCAGCGCGAGCAGTGCATCCTTATATATCGACGGAGGAAGCGGCTCCAGCGCCCGCGTGGCGTTTCCGGCCTCCTCTCTGGCGAGGCGTGCAGTGTACGTGATGGCCCCCGTGGATTCAATGGCCGCCAGCACCTCCTGGATGTGCTCGCGCCCGCCCTCTTGCACGGCCTCGCGCACGATCGCGGCCTGCCGGCGGGTGCCCTGGGCCATGGCGTAGATCAGGGGCAGGGTGGGCTTGCCCTCGGCCAGGTCATCGCCGACGTTCTTGCCCGTTTCTGCCGAGGCGGCGCTGTAGTCCAGCACGTCGTCGATGAGCTGGAACGCCGTGCCCAGGTGCAGACCGTAGGTGGCCATCGCGCGTTGCTCGGCCGGTGATCGTTTGGCCAGCACGGCGGCGAGCTGCGTCCCGGCCTCGAAGAGCTTGGCCGTCTTGCAGCGGATCACTTCCAGGTAGTCCTGCTCCGAGGTGTCGGGGTCGTGGCAGTTGAGCAGCTGCATGACCTCGCCCTCGGCGATGGTGTTGGTGGCATCGGCCAGGATCTCCATGACCCGCATGCTGTCCACCTCCACCATCATCTGGAAGGCGCGCGAATAGAGGAAATCGCCCACCAGCACGCTGGCCTCGTTGCCCCAGATGGCGTTGGCCGTCTCGTGCCCGCGGCGCAGCTCGGAGGCGTCCACCACGTCGTCATGGAGCAGGGTGGCGGTATGGATGAACTCGACGATGGCGGCGATATCGATGTGCAGGGGCCCGTCGTACTCGCAGGTCCGGGCGGCGAGCAGGACCAGGGTGGGGCGCAGGCGCTTGCCGCCGCTGTTGATGATGTAGTGTCCCAGCTGGTTGATGAGCGCCACGTCCGAGCACAGGGCCTGCTGGATCAGGGCGTCCACCCGACCCATGTCCGCGGCGATCAGGGCGCGGACGGCCTCGATGTCCATGGGCTGCTTCGGATGAACGGTCGCCATTTCGGGGAAGGGCCTTGCGGGCGTGTCCAGTGCGTGGGCGCGGTCGGGGCACCTAGTCTACTCGCTGGTGGGGGCCCGATCCAGAAGGGCGGGACGATCTCGTTGACCCGGGCGCCAAATTGCGGCTAAAATGCCCGGTCTTTCGACCGAGGTTTGGTGTGGGGGCATCCGCCATGTACGCCGTCTTCAAAACCGGGGGCAAGCAGTATCGCGTCAGCCAGGGCGAGACCGTCCGTGTGGAGCGGCTCGCGGGGCAGGAGGGCGCCGCCTTGGAGTTCGACACCGTTCTGATGGTGGCCGAGGGCGATGCCGTCAAGATCGGCACCCCGTATCTCGACGGGGGCAGGGTGACCGCCAAGATCAAGGGACACGGGCGCGCCAAGAAGATCGAGGTGATCAAGTTCAAGCGGCGCAAGCACCACGACAAGCGCATCGGGCATCGCCAGAGCTTCACCGAGCTCCAGATCACCGGGATCAGCGCTGGGTAAGAGCGCGCCGGTCCTCCCGTTCGAAACGAGGTAATCGCAATGGCACACAAGAAGGCTGGGGGCAGCACCCGAAACGGTCGCGACTCCATCTCCAAGCGCTTGGGCGTCAAGCGCTTCGGCGGCGAGGCCGTTACCGCCGGCAATATACTGGTTCGCCAGCGCGGTACACATTTCCATCCCGGGGTCAACGTGGGTGCGGGCAGGGATCACACCCTGTTCGCCAAGGCCGTCGGCAAGGTGGTGTTTGAGACCAAAGGCCGGGGGAAGCGCAAGTACGTGAGCGTCGTAACCGGCTGAGGCGTTCGCCGTCCAATTGGATTGATCGAAGAGCCCCGTCGCGCGCGGGGTTTTTTGTTTCCAAGAGGCGAGACACGAGATACAAGATACAAGTTGGAGCGTACGCGGGTTTGTACGTCCAACTTGTATCTTGTATCTCGGCTCTCGTATCTGAATCATGAAATTCATCGACGAGGCCAGGATCCGAGTGGAGGCGGGCGGCGGCGGCAACGGCTGCGTCAGCTTCCGCCGCGAGAAGTACATCCCCTTCGGCGGACCGGACGGCGGCGACGGGGGCGACGGCGGCAGCGTCTACCTGGTGGCGGTCTCCGGCCTCAACACCCTGGCCGATTTTCGCCAACAGCGCCGGTTTTGGGCTGCCCGCGGCCAGGCCGGCATGGGGGGCAACCGCACCGGAAAGAGCGGCGAGGACCTGCTGGTCCAGGTCCCGGTGGGCACGGTGGTCACGGACGAGGGCACGGGCGAGCTCATCGGCGATCTGACCAGCGGCGGCCAGAGGCTCCTGGTGGCCCGCGGGGGGCGCCGCGGGCTCGGCAACACCCGCTTCAAGAGCAGCACCAACCGGGCCCCGCGCCAGTCCACACCGGGCACCCCGGGGGAGCAGCGCGACCTGCGCCTGGAGCTCAAGGTGCTGGCCGACGTCGGCCTGCTGGGCGCTCCCAATGCGGGCAAGTCCACCCTGATCCGGGCGGTGTCGGCGGCTCGGCCCAAGGTCGCCGACTATCCGTTCACCACACTGCACCCGAACCTTGGAGTGGTGAGCATGGATGAGCAGCGCAGCTTCGTCATCGCCGACATTCCGGGTCTGATCGAGGGGGCGGCCGAGGGCGCAGGGCTGGGTATCCGGTTCCTCCGGCACCTGGCGCGCACGCGCCTGCTCCTGCACCTGGTGGACGTGGCGCCCGCGGACGGCAGCGACCCGGTGTCCACGGTGCGGGCGATCGCCGAGGAGCTGACCAAGTTCAGCCCCGAGCTGGCCGAGCGCCAGCGCTGGTTGGTGCTGAACAAGATCGACCTGCTGGGGGAAGACCAGCGCGATGGCCACTGTGCGGACATCGTGCAACGGTTGGGGTGGCGCGGGCCGGTGTTCCGCATCTCCGCCGCGAGCGGCGAAGGCACCTCAAAGCTGTGTTACAAGGTCATGGAATATCTGGAACAATTGGAAAATGAGTGACAGGTTGCAGGGCAGGGCAAGAGTGTTGAACAGGCGGGACAGCACGGTATGAAGACTCGTCCGCAACTCGGCCGGTCCCGCCGCTGGGTGGTCAAGGTGGGCAGCTCCCTCGTCACGGACGAGGGTCGCGGTCTCGATGACCGTCCCATCGGCCAGTGGGTAAATCAGATGGCGCGGCTGCGGGCAGACGGCGTCGAGCTCATCCTGGTCTCTTCCGGGTCGGTGGCGGAGGGCATGCGGCGCCTCGGGTGGGAGCGTCGGCCCCACGAACTCTTCGCCCTGCAGGCCGCGGCGGCCGTGGGGCAGATGGGTCTGGTGCAGGCCTACGAGTCACATTTCCAGCGCCACGACCTGCACACCGCCCAGGTGCTGCTGACCCACGACGACCTGACCGACCGCCAGCGCTATCTCAATGCCCGCACCACCCTGCGGACCCTGTTGCGTCTGGGTGTGGTGCCGGTGGTCAACGAGAACGACACCGTGGCCACCGAGGAGATCCGTTTCGGCGACAACGATACCCTGGCGGCCCTGGTGGCCAACCTGATGGAGGCGGAGCTGCTGGTCATCTTGACCGACCAGCGCGGCCTGTTCGATCGCGACCCGCGCACCGACCCCGAGGCGCGGCTGGTCGAAGAGGCCACGGCCGGCGATCCCCAGCTCGAGCGCATGGCCGGCACCACCGGGGGTGCGTTGGGCCGCGGCGGAATGTTCACCAAGGTGCACGCCGCGGCGCGGGCGGCGCGCTCGGGGACCTCCACGGTGATCACATCGGGGCGCGAGCCGGACATTTTGCTGCGGGTGCGCGCCGGCGAGGCGGTGGGGACACTGCTGCGTTCGGTATGCGGCCCGCTGGCGGCGCGCAAACAATGGCTGGCCGGCCAGCTCAAGGTCCGCGGGCGGCTGCACCTGGACGCCGGGGCGGTGCGCGTGCTGCGAGAGTCCGGCAGCAGCCTGCTGCCGGTGGGTGTGGTGGGCGTGGACGGAGACTTCGACCGCGGCGAGCTCGTGGCCTGCCTGGACCCCGAGGGCCGGGAGCTGGCGCGGGGTTTGGCGAACTACAGCGCCGAGGAGGCGCGCCGCATCATGGGCCAACCCTCGGATCGCATCGAGGCGCTGCTGGGCTACGTGGACGAGCCCGAGCTCATCCACCGCGACGACCTGGCGTTGCTATGAACGAAAAAGCCGGCCCGGGGCCGGCTGCTTCGTCGATTCGGCGTTGCCCTCGCCCCTACTGCATGGCGCGGATGCGCTGGCTCAAGCGGCTCTTGTGTCGGGCGGCCTTGTTCTTGTGGATGAGCCCCATGCAGGCGGAGCTGTCGATCACGGGTTGCGCCGCCTTGTATGCCCGCTCGGCGGCAGCCTTGTCCCCGGCGCGGATGGCCTTGATGACGTTCTTGACGTAGGTGCGCATCGCCGCGCGTTGCCCCCCGTTGTGGCGGCGGCGGTGCTCGGCTTGGCGGGCCCGCTTTCTGGCCTGTCGCGTATTTGCCAAGGTCTTGCTCCTTACTGCCCGTGGCTCGGGAAAGCTGCGTACTATGCGCAGTTCCCCGGCGCTTGTCAAGGCGGGACGGCGCGCCGAGCGCTCGCTCCGTGCCCGAAAACTCAAGAGATTTCTGGCGGTTGCGGTAGGCGGGGGCCTCCGGCCGGGGTATAGTAGCGGATCCGGACGGCCTTGCGCCGACAACTAAAGAATCGACAAGCCCGCATCGCCCGCTGCACCCATGACCCGAGGCCTGCTCAAATCCACCGCTGTCGTCAGCAGCATGACCCTGCTCTCGCGGGTCCTGGGGTTCGTGCGCGACGTGGTGTTCGCCGGTTTCTTCGGCGCGGGCGCCGGGACGGATGCGTTCTTCGTCGCCTTCAAGATCCCCAATTTCCTGCGCCGCCTGTTCGCCGAGGGCGCGTTTTCCCAGGCCTTCGTACCGGTGCTGAGCGAGTACAAGACCCAGCGGACCGCCGGCGAGGTGCATCAATTGATCGATCGGGTGGCGGGCAGCCTGGGCTTCGTGCTGCTGGGGCTGACCGTAGTCGGGGTGGCGGCCTCGCCCGTGCTCATCGCCATCTTCGCGCCCGGTTTCCTCGGCCGCGAGCAGCAGTTCGACCTGGCGGCCGCCATGCTTCGCCTGACCTTTCCGTACCTGCTGTTCATCTCCCTGACCGCCCTGGCCGGCGGCATCCTCAACACCTACGGCCGCTTCGCGGTGCCCGCCTTCACCCCGGTGCTGCTCAATCTCAGCCTCATTGCCGCGGCGATCGGCCTGGCCCCGCTGTTCCCCGAAGACCTGCGCGTGCTCGCCCTGGCCGTGGGGGTGCTGGTCGGCGGCGTGGTACAGCTCGCCTTTCAGTTGCCGTTCCTGTGGCGCCTCGCCCTGTTGCCGCGGCCCCGATGGGGCGGCGCCCACGAGGGCGTGCGGCGCATCCTGCGCCTGATGCTGCCCGCCGTGTTCGGCTCCTCGGTGGCACAGCTCAACCTCTTGTTCGACACTCTGATCGCCTCCTTCCTGGCGGTGGGCAGTGTCAGTTGGCTGTACTACTCCGACCGTCTGGTGGAGTTCCCCCTGGGCGTGTTCGGCATCGCCCTGGCGACTGTGATCCTGCCCAGCCTGTCCAGCCGCCACGCCGAGCGCTCCCCCGAGGCGTTTCGCCGCACCTTGGACTGGGCGCTGCGCTGGGTGCTGGTCATCGGCCTGCCGGCCACGGTCGGGGTGGTCCTGTTGGCCGAGCCGATCCTGGCCACGCTGTTTCAATACGGCGAGTTCGGGGCCCGTGACGTGACCATGGCCGCGCGCAGCCTGATGGCCTACGGGCTGGGGCTGCTGGGGTTCATCCTGGTGAAGGTGTTGGCCCCGGGCTTCTACGCCCGGCAGGACACCCGCACCCCGGTGCGGATGGGCGTCATCGCCATGGTGACCAACATGGCCCTGAACGTAGGGCTCGTCGTACCCCTGGCCCTGGCCGGCTATGAGGCGCCCCATGCGGGGCTCGCCCTGGCCACGGCGGTCGCCGCCTACGTCAATGCGGGGCTGCTGTTCCGCGGGTTGCGGGCCGATGGGGTATATGCACCGGAGCCCGGATGGGGCCGGCTGGGGCTGAAGGTGTCGGTGGGTGTGGCGCTGCTCGCCGCGATCCTGTGGCTGGGCGCCCCGCCCGCGGCGCAGTGGCTGGCATGGGACATGTGGCACCGTGCTGCCCGCCTCGCTGCTGTGATCGCGGCCGCCGGCGCCGGCTACCTGGCCGCGCTCTGGCTGCTGGGCATCCGCCTCGGGCTGCGCGAGTCGGCGATCGGATGAGCGGGCGGCCGCGTTATTTGGGTCGACGTTTCCATGCCCTATAATGCCGAATCAATTTTTGGGCTCGGCCGCGTATGGAACTCATTCGAGGCGTGCACAATCTGCGGCGCCGCCATCGCGGCTGTGTGGCCACCNNGCTGGGTCTGCCTGCGCTGGTGGTCACCTTCGAGCCTCAGCCCCAGGAATTCTTCGCCCCGGGGGCCGCGCCGGCCCGGCTGACGCGGTTTCGCGAAAAGCTTCAGGCCCTGCGGCGTTATTCGGTGGACCGGGTGCTGTGCGTGCGCTTCGATCGGAGGTTCGCCGCCCTGTCGGCCGAGGCCTTTATTGAGGGGCTGCTTGTGGGCAAGCTGGGGGTGCGCTATCTGGTGGTGGGCGATGATTTTCGCTTCGGGGCCGGGCGCGCCGGGGACTTCGAGATGCTGCGGCAGGCGGGCGAGCGGCACGGTTTTCGGGTAGTGAACATGCACGCCTTCGATATCGACGGCGAGCGGGTCAGCAGCACACGAATCCGCGCGGCGCTGGCGGAGGGCGACCTGGGCACCGCGGAGAAGCTGCTGGGCCGGCCCTACCGCATGTGCGGGCGGGTGGCCCACGGCGACAAGCGCGGCCGGGGGCTCGGGTTTCCCACCGCGAACATCTATCTGCACCGCAACAAGACGCCGGTCCAGGGCGTATATGCCGTCGAGATGTTCGGCCTGGAGCGCGAGCCCGTGCAGGGCGTGGCCAATGTGGGCAATCGCCCGACGGTCGAGGGGACCCGTACCCTGCTCGAGGTGCATTTGTTCGATTTCGACGAGGACATCTATGGGCGCTACGTCAACGTAGACTTCCTGCACAGGATCCGACCCGAGCGGCGCTTCGATTCGTTCGAGGCGCTGACCGGACAGATTCAACGGGACGTCGAGAAGGCACGGGCCTTTTTCTCCCCGTGATATGCTGCGCAGGGTGAGGCCCGTCCCCTCGCCCGCCCGTCCCGCAATACAACCGCTGTAGAGTACCGATCGTGGCCGAGTACAAAGATACACTGAACCTGCCCAAGACCGCCTTTCCCATGAAGGCCAACCTGGCCCAGCGGGAGCCGGAAACCCTCAAGCGGTGGGAAGAGATGGACATCTATGCCCGGCTGCGCCGCGAGCGCTCAGGCGCCCCGAAGTTCATCCTGCACGACGGCCCGCCCTATGCCAACGGCGAGATCCACATCGGCCACGCGGTCAACAAGATCCTCAAGGACATCATCGTCAAGTCGCGCGGGCTGAGCGGCTTCGACGCGCCCTATGTTCCCGGCTGGGACTGCCACGGTCTGCCGATCGAGCTCAACGTGGAAAAGAAGGTGGGCAAGGCCGGGATCAAGGTGGATGCACGCACGTTTCGGCGGGCCTGCCGCGAGTACGCCGCCAGGCAGGTAGACCGCCAGCGGGAGGACTTCAAGCGCCTCGGCGTGATCGGCGACTGGGACCGCCCCTATCTCACCATGGACTATCGGTTCGAGGCGGATATCGTGCGCGCCCTGGGGCAGATCATCGCCAACGGCCATCTGGACAAGGGCTGCAAGCCGGTGCATTGGTGCACCGACTGCGGCTCCGCCCTGGCCGAGGCCGAGGTGGAGTACGAGGAGCGTACCTCGCCGGCCATCGACGTGCGCTTCGAGGTCCTGGACCCCGAGGCGCTCATGAGGCGCTGCGATCACGTGGGCGGACGCGAGGGCGAGGGGCCGGTCTCGGTGGTCATCTGGACGACCACCCCCTGGACGCTGCCGGCCAACCGTGGTGTCGCCCTGAATCCGGAGCTTGACTACGTCGTAGTGCAGTGCGGCGGGGTCGGCGAGCACGGCCCCGAGCGTCTGGTGGTGGCGGATCCCCTGCTCAAGGATGTGATGCACCGGTGGGGGGTGGAACGTTATCAGGTGATGGCCTATTGCAGGGGCGCGGACCTGGAGGGCCTGAAGCTGCACCACCCGTTCTACGAGCGCGAGGTGCCCGTCATCCTGGGCAGTCACGTGACCATCGAGGCGGGCACCGGCGCCGTGCACACCGCGCCCGGGCACGGCCAGGACGACTACGTGGTGGGCTCGCGCTACGGCCTGGAGGTCTACAATCCGGTGGACGGCGACGGGCGATTCCTCCCGGACACCGAGCTGTTCGCCGGCGAGCACGTGTGGGCCGCCAACGACCATGTCGTCGAGGTGCTCAAGACCCGGGGCAAGCTGGTCTGCGAGGAGTCCGTCCGCCACAGCTATCCGCACTGTTGGCGCCACAAGACCCCGATCGTCTTTCGCGCCACCCCCCAGTGGTTCGTCAGCATGGAGCAGCGCGGCCTGCGCACTATGGCCCTGGAGCAGGTCGCCCGGGTCCAGTGGATGCCCGACTGGGGGCGCGCCCGCATCGACGGCATGGTCGCCAACCGGCCCGACTGGTGCATCTCGCGCCAGCGCACCTGGGGCGTGCCCATCGCCCTGTTCGTGCACGAACAGACCGGCGAGCTGCACCCCCGGACCGCCGAGCTGATAGAGGCCGCGGCGCAGCGCATCGAGCAGGCGGGCATCGATGCCTGGTATGACCTGGATTTGGCGGAGCTGCTGGGCGAGGAGGCGGCGCACTACGCCAAGGTGACCGACACCCTGGACGTCTGGTTCGACTCGGGCGTGACCCACCGCTGCGTGCTGGAGCGGCGCGAGGAGCTGTACGTGCCGGCCGACCTTTACCTAGAGGGCTCGGACCAGCACCGCGGATGGTTCCAGTCCTCCCTGCTGACCTCGGTGGCCATGCGCGGCACCGCCCCCTACGAGACGGTGCTCACCCACGGCTTCACCGTGGACGCCCAGGGCATGAAGATGTCCAAGTCGCGGGGCAACGTGGTGGCGCCGCAGCAGGTCATGAAAACCCTGGGCGCCGACATCCTGCGCCTGTGGGTGGCCGCGGCCGACTACCGCGGCGAGATGAGCGTCTCCGACGAGATCCTGCGGCGCATCGCCGACTCCTATCGCCGCATCCGCAACACCATTCGCTTCCTGCTGGCCAACCTGCACGGCTTCGATCCCGCTGCCGATCTGCTGGAGCCGGAGCAGATGCTGAGCCTTGATCGCTGGGCGGTGGATCGAGCCTGGCAGGTTCAGGGGCAGGTGCTCGCGGCCTACGAGGGCTACCAGTTCCACCAGATCTACCAGAAGATCCACAACTTCTGCACCGTGGACATGGGCAGCTTCTATCTGGACATCATCAAGGACCGCCAGTACACCACCCGGGCCGACAGCATCGCCCGGCGCTCCACCCAGAGCGCCATGTATCACATCGCCGAGGCCATGGTGCGCTGGCTGGCGCCCATCCTCTCGTTCACGGCCGAGGAGATCTGGCGCAACATCCCAGGCGAGCGCGGCGAGTCCGTGCTGCTGGAGCAGTGGTACGAGGGCCTGTTCGCCCTGGACGAGACCGCGCCCATGAACCGCGCCTTGTGGGATCAGGTCATCGAGGTGCGCGAGGCGGTGGCCAAGGAGCTGGAGCGCCTGCGCGTGGCCGGCGGCATCGGTGCGGGGCTGGATGCCGAGGTCAACCTGTACTGCGGTGAGGAGCTGTATGACCGCCTGCTGCGCCTGCAGGACGAGCTGCGCTTCGTGCTCATCGCCTCTTATGCGCGGGTGTATCGGGACTACGAAAGGTCGGAGCACGCCGTGCACTTCACGCTGTCGGGCAACGACGAGGCCTGGGTGGAGGTGTTCCCCAGCGCCCATGCCAAGTGCGTGCGCTGTTGGCACCACCGCGAGGACGTGGGCGCCGACGGGCGCCACCCCGAGCTGTGCGGACGCTGCATCGAGAACGTCGAGGGCGCGGGGGAGACGCGCAGGTATGCGTGAGGCGGAAAAACTCAAAACGCAAAATGCAAAATGCAGAATGTCCACTCCCCTTTAGCGTGGTGCGAGGTTTGGCGAGGGGCGGATTCTCGCCGGATCGGCGGGTGCCTGCCCGCCGGGGTCGTATTGGTTAGTCGCACCCGGGAACACAGCGTCGGGTCGAGGGGGGTGCGATGTTGAGGTGGCTGTGGCTGTCCCTGGCCGTGGTGGTGCTCGACCAGGCCACCAAGTACTCGGCCGAGGCGATGCTGGAGCTCCACCGACCGGTCGCTGTGCTCCCGCTGGTAAATCTCGCCCTGTCGTACAACACAGGGGCGGCGTTCAGCTTTTTGAGCGGAGCGGGCGGTTGGCAGCGCTGGTTTTTTGCGATCTTGGCGGCGGCAGTTGCCACCGTGATCGTGATCTGGATGAGCCGGTTGTCGCGGCGCGACCGGTGGCTGGCGGCGGCCCTCGCCCTCATCGCCGGCGGGGCCGTGGGCAACCTCATTGACCGGCTGGTCCACGGCCACGTGATCGACTTCATCGACGTGTATTATGCTCACTGGCATTGGCCCACCTTCAACCTGGCCGATTCCGCGATCACGGTGGGGGTGATCGTCCTGATCGCCGACGGACTGTTGGGCGGTTCGCGGCGGGGCACCTGACCCGACGTCCCGATGACGGATGGGCAGGATTTGGCGAGAATCGATCCTTCCACCGAGCGGGCGCATATCCGCAGGCTCTGCGGAGAACCTATCTCAAAATTCCACCAAGGGCGCAGGTCGGGACCACGCCCGAAGGGCCGGACCCGACGCCGCGGTGCGTGCGGCCGAGACGATGGGTCGCGCCGAAGGCGCTTGACCCATCCTTCGATGGCCTTTCTCCCAGAGCTGCGCCTCCGAAAAGGGATTCGGCGCCTGCTCCCCCGGCGCCCGTGAGAAATGCGGGCTAGACCCGTCGTGTTACACTGGTACCAATCCATCGCGACGTATCCGCGCCGGGCGCGGGGCGGGAGGCAGCCTTGACCGGGCAGCAGCAGGCGAGCATCGAGCCAGGCAGCGAGGTGCTCATGCATTTTTCCATCGAGCTGGAGGACGGTACGGTGGCCGAGTCCAGCTTCGACGGCGAGCCGATCCGGTTCGTGATGGGCGACGGCACGCTCATCCGGGGCCTGGAGCTGGCGCTCTACGGATTGGGCCCCGGTGATCGGCAGAGCCTGCGCATCGATGCCGAGACCGCCTTCGGCCACCGCGACTCGGAGGCGGTGCAGGTCATGCCGAGGTCCGATTTCCCGCCCGAGATGAGCCTGGAGCCCGGCCTGATCATCGGTTTCACCACCCCGAGCGGCGAGGAGATCCCGGGGGCGGTGCGTGAGGTGGAGGAAGACCGGATAACCGTGGATTTCAATCATCCCCTGGCCGGCCACGAGATCAAGTTCGATGTCCAGATCCTAGAGGTCGAGCCTCCGCCGGCCGGCGATCTCGAGCACACCTGAGATCCATGCGCGTCCTTCTCGCCAAGCCCCGCGGATTCTGCGCCGGTGTCGATCGCGCCATCGATATCGTGGAGCGCGCCCTGGAGCTGTTCGGGGCGCCCATCTATGTGCGCCACGAGGTGGTGCACAACAGCTACGTGGTCGACTGCCTGCGGGACAAGGGCGCGGTGTTCGTCGAGGAGCTCGACGAGGTGCCCGAGAGTGCCACGGTGATCTTCAGTGCCCACGGCGTTTCCCGCGCCGTAGAAGAGGAGGCGGCGCGCCGCGGGCTGCGGGTGTTCGATGCCACCTGTCCGCTGGTGACCAAGGTGCACCTGGAGGTGGCGCGCCACGCCCGCGAGGGCCGCGAGGTGGTCCTCATCGGCCATGCCGGCCACCCGGAGGTGGAGGGCACCATGGGGCGTTACCGGGCCGAGGCTGGGGCCATCTACCTGGTGGAACGAGCCGGGGACGTGGCCTCGCTGCGGGTGCGCGATCCCGAGCGCCTCGCCTACGTCAGTCAGACCACGCTGTCCGTGGACGACACCGCGCGCATCATAGAGGCCCTGCGGGCGCGATTTCCCGGCATCCGCAGCCCCAAGCGGGACGACATCTGCTACGCCACCCAGAACCGCCAGGATGCGGTGAAAGATCTGGCGCGGCGCTGCGACGTGGTGCTGGTGGTGGGCTCGGCGAACAGCTCCAACTCCAACCGCCTGCGCGAGATCGCCGAGCAGGAGGGGACGCCGGCCTACCTGGTGGACGGGCCCGGGGACGTTCGCGACGAATGGCTGGCCGGAAAAGAGTCGGTGGGTATCACCGCCGGGGCCTCGGCGCCGGAGGTGCTGGTTCAGCGGGTGGTTGCCGGGCCCTCGGGCGCGATGCCCGATCGCGTCCCTGACGCGGCGGAGCCTTTATTCCCAGCAGTCGGCGATCGGGCCGCCGGCGCCTTTGTTGCCGACCTGATTGATCGTGAGCGTCCCGCAGGGGTCGTTTGCCTGGGCCCCTGCCGGGGTGGCGTTGATCTGGAAGGTCGTTTGTGTCACGGCACTGAGATTAACGGCGTAGAAGACGGTGGTGCCCTGCTTGGGAGACTGATTGTAGGGCAAGGCAACAAGGGTACCGCCCGTATCCCTGTCATATCGGTTGTTGACGGTGTAGAAGCGCTCCATCCACTGGGCCGCCTCCATCAGCACCGCCTGGGCGTCTGCCCGGCGAGCCGCCCGCACCTGGGACAAGTAGGCCGGATACGCGATGGAAGCGAGGATGGCGATGATGACGATCACCACCACCAGCTCGACCAGCGTGAAGCCGCCCGTTGGGTATCTGGGATCTCGGGTTTCGGTTGCCTGCATCGTTCTCGGTCCTGTGGGTTGAGCGCACTTGTGGGCGCGGCGGGCCAGCCTCAGTGTTGCGGAAATCGATAGTCGGCGGGGAATACCCACATCTCCTGGATTTCAGGCCTGTCATAGCGTCCCGGCCCGAGCCTGCAGCCCACCGGACGATCGCCCAGGGAGGCGCCGTCCGTGTCCGCCTGCGTGTATCCGTCCGCATGGACCTTTGCGTCCGGCGCCAGCCGGTAGGTTTTGCCGTCGATTGTCGCGGTGCGCGTGCCCAGATCGAGCTGCTGCAGCGTACCCGTCAGCTCGAACTTGGCGGGCGTCAGCATGGATGGCCCGGCGGCACACACGGTCGCACCGGACAAGGCGAGCGCCAATCCAAGACAGAGTCGCAATCTGCGCATATCTGATCTCCCCAGAGTGTTCCTTCGCGCGCACGGGTGCCGCACGGCGGTTACCAATTCAGCTCCTCCCACGACAGCCGCCCCGTCCGGTCGTCCTTCAGTTGCTCGACCGCGTCCTGTTCCACGCAGTCGGCGCCCTGACAGCCGCCGCCTCCGCCGCCGGTGCCCGCGGTGTAGCGCTTGTTGCCCAGGAATCTCGGGCTGGTTGCGACGCCCCGGCGGAATTTGTGACCGGAGGCCGCGACATCGGTGGAGGTCGAGGTGTCGACCAGGTCATCGGCATCGATCACGCCGTCGTTCGTATAGTCGACCGTCGCGTCCTCCGGGCGCCCGCCGTTCGCGTACTCGACGCTCATCAGCCAGCTCTCGCCTCCGTAGGCGCAGGGATCGGTGGACGGGATCGTTGTGTTGAAGTACACGATCTCACCACGGACGATCGAGTCCGTGACCTGGCGCTCGCCGGAAGCAGGGAGGTCGATGTACCAGCCGAACTCCTGGTCCTGTCCGGTAAGGGTGTAGCCCACCGCATCGTCGCTCAGCACGCGCGTATCGGCGGGCGTGCCGGCCAGGAACGTCTGCTGGTGAAGCTCGGTCCGTGTCAGCGAGTCGGTGCCCTGGTCCCATACCCCATAGAAGGACTGGGTCCCGGTGGTGGTGCGATCGCCCAGGGTCAGGTATTGACCGGTTCCGAACAGCACCAGGACGTTGGGCTGATTGCCGGTCTGGTCGTCCACCAGCGGGTTCTTGACCACTTCCGGCGCCGTGATGATCGGTTGATCCCCCGCCGCGGAGTACTGCGCCGTGAACAACGGCAGGGGATTGCTTCCCTGGGTATAGGCCACGTCCCAGTTCGAGGCGCTGCTGTTGGAAAGGTCGAAGGCCCAGAGATTGCCCTCCAGATCGCCGGCATATGCCCGATCGGCCGTGCCGTTGCCGTCCATGTCCACGACCGCCGGAGTCGCCAGGCCGTTGCGGTCGGCCGTGGTGCCCACGCCCGTCGAGATCTTGAGATAGTCGGTTCCCTCGACCCAGGTGCCGTCCAGGCCGCCGTCCAGATAGGCGATGAACAGCGTGGCCTCGCCGGTGCCCGTGTCGTTGTAGCCGTTGGCAAAGATGGCCGCCCACCTGCCGTTATTGAGGAGGGTGACGGAGGGTTGGCTGTAGGTGTAGCCGAGGTCCGGGTCGTCCGCGTTCGTGAATTCCCACATGACCAGGTCCGCGGCATTGGCCTCCGAGAACTGGGCAGGGTCGGTGACATCCAGGGCGAACAGACCGCGCCCGCCGCCGCGCAGGCCGCCGACCACGACCGTGGCCCAGTCGGCCGTGCCGCCATCGGTGGTGGCGACGTAGGCATCGGAGACGGTGGGTGTCAAGTCCACGGAATACCGGTGGCCATAGTTGAGGTCCGTCAGATAGTGCAGACCCCCCCCCGCATCCGTGGAGAACAGCTCGCTCGGAACATAGGCGAGGACCTCTTCGCCTGTGTCCTCGTCAAACCCGTGCAGCATCCCGTCGTTGGCGCCGACGTAGATGACGCCCGGACGGGTATAGTTGCTCGTTTTGAAATCGGAGTAGCGGTTTCCCGCCGTGCCGAAGATGGCCGTATCCGGCCAGTTGACCTCCGGGGCGCCCACGTATACCGGCCCTGAGTGCACGATATCGCCGAGCCGGCTGTTGCGGACCCGGAAATTCTCACCTGTGCCCTCGTTGGAGCGGTCTCCTCGGATATAGTCCAGCCGCGCCTGGCCTACCGTGACGGTATCGACACCGCCCGCGGGGTTGGTGCGAAGATCGTCCTGCTGGGCGGTGGAAAGGTTTGACCATTGAAACGCCGTGCCATCGGCGCCGTCGTGGGTAAGGATGACCCGCGGCGACGACGAGAGGTTGCGGCTGTCGAGGACCTGCGCGCCGCTCCACAGCGGTATGCTGCTGATGCTGCCGCTGAAAGGATCGAGGGAGTATGCCAGCAGGTCGCCGCTCCACCGGGCCGAGTTGAACAGGGAGATGTAGACGGCGCTGTTTGTGCTCAGCGAGCCCGTGTTGAAGGCGACGGCCGAGCCCGAGCCCGTGCGTGAGGCGATCGCGTTCAACGCATCTGAAAGGGCCTCGGCGAACCTATCGGGATCGTCTGCCCTGAAAAAACCGCCCCGGCTGTTCAGGGCCGCGTGCCACAGATCGTCGATGCGCTCCCTGTCCTCCAAATCGGTCGGATCGGGCCACTGCGTGCTGCCGTCCTCCAAGCCCGGCAGGTCGGTGCTCGGATCCAGCGTCCCCTCCTTGCCCAGGCCCACGGTAAAGTTGACCAGGTGCTGCCAGAAGGCCGGATCCGCCTCGTTGGTGGTCACCTCGTTGGCGAGGTCCGTGCGAAGATCGCGATACCAGTAGTACATGGCCACGTCGGCCAGGGTGTCCGAGTAGCCGTCGCTGTACGGGTTGTCCGGCGTGTACTGATAGGTGTTGCCCTGGGGATCGGAGAGAGCCGGCCCCGAGCTGTTGTCCACGTTTGCCCGGGCGTCGGCCGTGCTGGCCGCGCTTCCGTTCCAGTAGCCGTCGGACATCAGGACATTGTAGCTTTGCCGGCACGTCAGGTGCGCCGTGCCGTTGCTGGTCCCCGGGGTCGCGGCCCATGGGCCGCTGTCGTCGGTCCGCTGGAAATACTGGCCGATGTCGTCCAGCGCGTTGCGCAGGGGTGTGCCCGTCGCGGAGATGGTATGGTCGTACAACAGGTCGAAGAACGCGTCCCGGTCGCTGCCGGAGAAGGGGCGCAGCCCGCGGACCAGCGACCCGTGGCTTTGTATCCCGTCGATGTTGGCGTTGCCCACGTTGAGGGCGGAGAAGCCCACCCGCAGGCTCGTGTTCTGCTGGGCGAAGGCGTGGCCGATGCCGGCACGGGCCGCGAAGATGCGCGAGCGGTAGTACTGGTACCAGTTCGCGAAGTTCTGGATCTCTTCGTCGCGGGTCCGGACCGTGCCGTTCGGGCTGGTGAAGCTCGTTCCGGCGGGTGTGCTGCTGGTGATCTGGACCTTCGTATAGCTGCCGAGGTCGGTGCGCGAGCCCGAGCCGTCGTAGAGATAATAAGTAATGGGCCAGAACGTCCGGTCGCCGAAGCACGGATCGCCGGTGGCCGTGCTCAGCGAAGTGCTGTCGGAGAACCAGCACGCCTCCATGGTCTGCTGTGAGGTGAGGTCGATGGTGCCCAGCGCCGGGATCCTCAGATTGAAATAGGCAGCCGTCGGGTCGGCGTCGGGCATCCGGGTCCCGTCACTGTTGGCCCAAGGCTCGTAGTCGACGTCCGGATTGTAGAACAGCGTGTTGTTGGCCGATGAGCGTGCGAAGAAGTTATGGATGTTGGTGTCGTCGAAGGTCGGCACCTGCGCGGTATAATCGGTGCCGCCGTACAGGTTGTCCGGCCGCGGAAACATGTACCAGCTATAGCGCATCTCCTCGTCGGGCATGAACTCCCATTGCATGGAGCCCGAGTCGTCCAGGGTGAACATGACGTTGGGGTCGGCGCCCGCGCTCAGGAACAGCGGCTTGTCGGCGAGGCTTCCCGGGCCGGGATAGCCGGCTGCGGGCCAAAGCAGCAGCAACGGTGCCAGGATGTTCAGCCAAGCAGTATAGCCTTTTGGAATCGCGATCTTCATGGCAGCCGTCCTTCTTCTAGGTTGCCTGCGTCGTTGCGGCATCGAATGCCCTGCCCGCTTCCTTCACGAGTCAGAAGCGCCGCCCATAGCGGGAGCGCAAGAATACCTGTGCGTTGTCCGACCCACCGGTGCCCCGAACGGTGATGCGAAAGATCGTGGCGTTCCCTGCCGTATTCGCCCCGTAACCGCCCTGCTTCAGGGAGTCTCCCGTGCTCGGGTTGATCGTCGCGACCAGCTTGATGAAGTAGCGCGGCTGAGTGGCGATACCGTCAATCGCGGCGCTAGTGTAGGCCCGGGAGTTGGTGCCGTTCCAGGTGGCGCTGTCTCGGAAGTCGGGCTCCGTGTTCGCTTCCCCGTACAGGCCGTTCGCTCCGTTGAACGCGGCAGCCGAGGCCACGCCGTTGTCGATAAAGTCTTCGGCATCGCGCAGCCCGGCCTCCGCGGCCTGAAAGGCGAGCTCGCGGTCGCGCGTGTTTCCGGCCATCCGCTCCTCCAGCGTGGTGGTCTGCATGGCCGTGACGCCGATCAGCGTCAACACCAGCAGCATGAGCAGGCTGATGGCCAGCACGGCCCCCCGCTGCCGGAAGACCGCCGCGCCGTACTGTTGGATATGTCGGTCGCTCATCGCTGGGCTCTTTTACATTCGGTTGCGAATACCGATGGTGGCGGCGTAGACCTGGCGCAGCCGATTGTCCGCCGCCGTGGTCGTCCCCGTGCCGGGGAACGGGGGAAAGGAATAGGTCTGCGGGTCCTGCGCGATGTTGTCCTGCGGCGAGCGCAGCAGCAGCGCCACGCGGATGCTGACCACGTTGTCCATGTCCACAACACTTCCCGCGGCTACGTAGTAATCGGCCGCCCTGTCACCGTCGGTGTCCTCGCCGTACAGGACCTGCATGTTCTCGACGCCCTCCACGAGCTCCTCGGCGGCGCCTCCGGGGCCGGAGGTCCGAAACAGCGCGGGCTCGCCGCTGGCCCCGGCCCCGATCGAGTAGGTCACCTCGCGCGCCCGGTATAGGGTGGCGTCGCCGGCGTAGGTCTTGGACAGGCTGTTGCTGGCGTTCCCCGGGGGGGCTATAGCCCCCGTGTTGTGATTGAGGGCACCCGGATCGGGCACCGGCCCGGTCCTCTGGAAGATGTCCCCCCCCAGGCAGTCGCTGACGATGAGCACGTCTCCGACGGCCAGGTCGTTATCGTTGGGCACCTGCAGGGCGGACGAGGCGGTCGGCATGTAGGGGGTCTGCACCACCAGGCCGGCGTCGTAGGCGCTGCGCAGGGTGAGGGTGTCCGATCCGTTGAGGCCGGTTCCGTCCGCGCCGGCCACGCCGCCGTCCGCGAAATCGACATAGCCGGCGCCGCCGGACTCCAGATTGTTGGTCACGTTGGAGTTGTCGATGCAGCCCCAGAAGTCGGCCATGCGGATGTCGCGGGTCAGAAAGCTCACCGCAAAGCGGCCGCTTTCCTGGAGCCGCGAGAGCGCATCCTGCGTGCGGTACGCCTGCTTGCTCCCGGTGAAGATCTGCACGACGCCGACCAAGAGCAGCAGGCTGATGGCGAGCGCCACCATGATCTCGACAATGGTCAGCCCCCGCTGGTCCGCCGGGGAAGAAAGCCTGGATTGTGGCCGTTCGTTCATGGGGCAAAGCTCACAACGAATCGATCGAAATTCCCGTCGCGGTCGTCGTCCCACCAGATCTTGACCGCGTAGAGCGTTCCTGTCCCGCTGCACTGCGCCGCACCCGGGGAGCCGTCGTTCGGGCTGTCGTCACGGCAGACCGCCCCCTGGCCGTTGGGCAGCTGAGCCTGTAAGGCCTGGCTCCACTCATACAGGTCGTTTTGGGCCATCGCCGCCGCGCCGCAGCCGGTCGTGGTGGTGCAACCCGACTGCGCGGCTGCCGTGCCGTTGTGATAGCTCCCCGCGTTGACTCCCGGCGTGTTGGCCCGCATCCGGTCGGAGATGTCGTAGG
>JABAHS010009680.1_pt1 | contig 24877 bp, 28 predicted proteins | sample 7062111 | NCBI WGS metagenome assembly JABAHS01 (sample SAMN14534600, study PRJNA622989) | marine sediment metagenome | biome: marine biome [ENVO:00000428]; feature: marine pelagic biome [ENVO:01000023]; material: deep marine sediment [ENVO:00002113]; isolation source: pool of 4 deep marine... | reverse complement strand
GGCGGGCCAGGCGTGGTGCGGCCGCGGCTGCTCAAGACTGTGGTCGGCGCGGATCTCGAAGAACTCACCGCCGGCGAGCTGGCCGATGGCGATCAGCGCGTCATCTCCGGGTCCGTGCTGTCAGGACGCGCCTGCTTCGGCCCGGTCGGATACCTCGGCCGCTACCACCTTCAGGTGTCGGTGATCCCGGAGGACAACGAGCGACGCCTGTTCGGCTACCTCACCCCGGGAATGAGAAAGCACTCCGTTTTTCCCATCTACCTCTCGAAGTGGCTCCGGGGTGCCAACGTCGATTTTTCCACCACCACCAACGGCAGCCCGCGCGGAATGGTGCCCATCGGCACCTTCGAGTCCGTGATGCCGTTGGACGTTCTGCCGACGCAGCTGCTTCGCAGCCTGCTCGTCGGCGATCTGGAGACGGCCATCAGTCTCGGTGCCCTGGAACTCGACGAGGACGACATCGCGCTGTGCACCTATGCCTGCCCAGCGAAATACGAATACGGCCCCATCCTGCGTGACGTCCTGACGCAGATCGAGAAGGAGGGCTAGATGAGCTTGCGATCTTTCCTTGACGACATTGCGCCCCACTTCGAGAAGGGTGGAAGGTTCGCTTGGGCGTTTCCGGCCTACGAGGCCATCGATACGGCGCTTTACACGCCCGGGAGGGTGACCGGCGGGCCGTCACACGTGCGCGACGGCCTCGACCTCAAACGGATCATGATCACGGTCTGGATGTGCGCGTTCATTCCGGTTTTCGCGGGAAGCTACGTCGTTGGCCTGCAGGCCAACGAGGCCATGCAGGCTCTGGGGCTCGACACCGTGGACAACTGGCGCGCCGTGTTCCTCGACAACCTCACGAGTTACGACCCGACCAGTATCTGGGATTGCGTCCTGCACGGGCTGGCCTACTTCCTGCCGTTATACGTGACCGTCTTCGTGGCCGGGATCCTGTTCGAGATCTGGTTTGCCTCCGTGCGGGGACACGAGGTCAACGAAGGTTTCTTCGTTACCAGCATTCTGTTCACCCTGACCCTGCCCGCCACCACGCCGCTGTGGATGGCCGCCGTGGGGATCATCTTCGGGGTGGTGATCGGCAAAGAGGTCTTCGGGGGCACCGGCAAGAACTTTCTGAACCCCGCCCTCACCGGACGCGCGTTCCTCTATTTCGCCTATCCGGCTCAGATGTCCGGGGATGCTGTCTGGGTCGCCGTAGACGGTTACACGCGGGCGACGGCTCTTGGCAACGCGGCCCTGGGAGAGGCCTACGGCGTAGACTGGTTGGCCGCTTTTCTCGGCAACATGGCGGGCTCCCTCGGAGAGACGTCTACCCTTGCCATCCTGGTGGCGGGACTCATTCTCGTGGCCTCCCGAATCGCGTCCTGGCGAATCATGGCCGGCGTGATGGTGGGGATGGTGGCGATGTCCGTCGTGCTGAACCTGATCGACTCGGACAACCCGATGTTCACGATGCCGTTCTACTGGCATTTCGTGCTCGGGGGCTTCGCGTTCGGCATGGTGTTTATGGCCACGGACCCGGTCTCGGCCGCCATGACCAATACGGGGCGGTGGGTCTATGGTGGGCTTATCGGGGTGATGTGCGTGTTGATCCGCGTGGTCAACCCGGCGTTCCCTGAAGGAATGATGCTCGCCATCCTCTTCGGCAACCTTTTTGCCCCTCTCATCGATCACTTCGTAGTGCAGCGCAACGTCAAGCGGAGGCTGGCCCGTGGCTGATTTCGACAAAGAAGGATTGCGCAACGTGCTGCTGGTGGCGGTGTCCGTCTGCCTGGTGTGCTCGGTGGTCGTCTCCTCTGCGGCCGTAATCCTCAAACCCCAGCAACTGATCAACCAGGAGCTCGACCAGAAGCAGAACATACTGCGTGCCGCCGGCATGCTCCCCCAGGGCAGCAATCAGGATGCGCAGGGTCGTGGGATCGACGAGCTCTTCAAGCAGTTCACCGTGCACGCGGTGGACCTCGAGACCGGTCAGTTTACAGATCTCGACGAAATCGAAGCATACGATCCGATCAAGGCGGCTAAGCTGCCGGAACGCTCCCGGGAACTCTCCGGAGACGAGGACATCGCAACCATCGGTAGGCGCGAAGATGTGTCTCTCGTTTACCTGCGTCGGGCTGGGAACGGCCAGCTGGACAAGGTGGTGATCCCGGTCCGCGGATATGGGCTGTGGGGAACGCTCTATGGCTACCTCGCCCTGGAAGGCGACCTCAAAACCGTTGCCGGTCTGGGTTTCTACGCTCAGAAGGAAACGCCCGGACTGGGGGGCGAGGTGGACAATCCGAGCTGGAAGGGCCAGTGGCCGGGTGTTGAGCTGTTCGACTCGTCAGGGCAACCGGCCGTGCGCCTGGTCAAGTCGCGCTCGCCGTCGGGCAGCGCTGCCGCCGTTCACGAGGTGGACGCCCTGGCTGGCGCGACCCTGACGACCCGCGGGGTCGAGAATCTGGTCCGGTTCTGGACCGGTGAGCTCGGCTTCGGGCCGTTCCTGACAAACCTGAAAGCGAATTCGTGAGGCGAGGGTAGGGCAGATGTCGACAACGAAAGAAGTCCTCGTAGATCCGATTTTCAACAACAATCCCATTGCCTTGCAGGTGCTGGGTATCTGCTCGGCACTTGCGGTCACGGTCAGCATGTCGACCACCCTGGTGATGTGCGCGGCCGTCGTATTCGTGACGACGATGTCCAACGTGGCCGTGTCGCTGGTGCGCAACCGTGTTCCAACCAACATCCGGATCATCGTGCAGATGACCATTATCGCCTCCCTGGTGATCGTGGTCGACCAGGTGCTCAAGGCGGTGGCCTACGACATCTCCAAGAGCCTGTCCGTTTTCGTGGGCCTGATCATCACCAACTGCATCGTCATGGGCCGGGCGGAAGCCTTTGCCATGCAGAACGGGCCGCTGATGTCTGCCCTGGACGGTTTGGGCAACGCCCTGGGCTACAGCGTCATCCTTATCGGCGTTGCGCTCATCCGTGAGCCGCTTGGTGCGGGAACTCTGCTCGGGATCGAGATACTGCCGCGGGTGATGGACGGCGGTTGGTACCACGCCAACGGCATGATGCTGCTGGCCCCCAGCGCCTTTTTCATCATCGGTCTGTTCATCTGGGCCATACGCGGCTGGAAGAAGGAGCAGGTCGAGGAGAGCGAGTACGAAATCGCGCAGAACGTTCAGTACGGGGAGGCTCTGTGATGCTTGAGCAGTATCTCGGGCTCTTCGTTCGCGCCGTTTTCGTCGAGAACATGGCGCTGACCTTCTTTCTCGGGATGTGCACGTTCATCGCCATCTCCAAGAAGATCGCGACCGCAATCGGCCTCGGCGTGGCCGTCATCGTGGTGCTCGCGATCACGACGCCGGTCAACAACCTGATCTACAACTACCTGCTGCGTGACGGAGCGCTGGCCTGGGCCGGGCTCCCGGACGTGGACTTGAGCTTTCTCGGCTTTCTCTCGTATATCGGCGTGATCGCGGCCATGGTGCAGATACTGGAAATGTTCCTCGACCGCTTCGTGCCGGCGCTGTACAACGCGCTCGGCGTGTTCCTGCCGTTGATTACCGTGAACTGCGCAATTCTCGGCGCTTCCCTGTTCATGGTGGAGCGCGACTACACGTTCGCGGAAAGCGCCGTTTTCGGGCTTGGCGCAGGCGTCGGGTGGGCGCTCGCGATCGCTGCCCTGGCCGGTGTCCGGGAGAAGCTCAAATACAGCGACGTGCCGGAGGGGCTGCGTGGTCTGGGTATCACTTTCATCTCCGTTGGGCTGATCAGTCTCTGCTTCATGTCCTTCGGCGGCATCGACATATAAGGACCGGTAGATGTTAGACACGACGATCATCCTCGGTGTCGTGATGTTCACGGTGGTTGTCCTTTTCCTGGTTATGGTGATCCTGTTCGCCCGTTCCCACTTGGTCAGCTCCGGCGACGTCACCATCGAGATTAACGAGGATCCAGAGAACACGATCGTGGTGCCGGCGGGCGGGAAGCTGCTGGGCACCCTCGCAGCAAAGGGAATTTTTCTCGCCAGTGCCTGTGGTGGCGGCGGAACGTGCGCCCAGTGCCGATGTCAGGTCCTCGACGGGGGCGGGAGCATCCTCTCCACCGAGGAGGGGCATTTCACCCGCGGAGAGGTCCGGGATCACTTCCGGCTTTCGTGTCAGGTGGCCGTGAAGCAGGACATGAAGATCCACATTCCCGAGGACGCCATCGGCGTCCAGCGCTGGGAGTGTGAGGTCACTTCGAACCCCAACGTCGCGACCTTCATCAAGGAGCTGAACCTCAAGCTTCCGGAAGGTGCCAACGTAGACTTCCGGGCCGGCGGCTACGTTCAACTGGAAATCCCGCCCTACGCGATGGATTACAGGGACATTGACGTTGAGGACGAGTATCACGAGGACTGGGATCGTTTCGATGTCTGGAAGTATCACAGCAAGGTGACCGAGCCCACGATCCGCGCCTACTCCATGGCGAACTACCCGGAAGAGAAAGGCATCCTCAAGTTCAACATCCGGATCGCCTCGCCTCCGCCCGGGATGGCCGTGTCCCCCGGCAAGATGTCGTCATACGTGTTCGGACTGAAGCCCGGTGACAAGCTCACGGTGTTCGGGCCTTACGGTGATTTCTTCGTCAAGGAAACGCCAGCCGAGAAGATCTGGATCGGCGGGGGCGCCGGCATGGCACCGCTGCGGTCGCAGATCTTCGACGAGCTCAAACGGCGTCAACAGACCTACAAGATGAGCTACTGGTACGGAGCGAGATCCCTGCGGGAGATGTTCTATACCGAGGAGTTCGACAATCTGGCCCGGGAGTTCGACAACTTCGATTGGCACGTCGCGCTTTCGGATCCGCTGCCCGAGGATGAGTGGACGGGTCATACGGGGTTCATCCACCAGGTGGTTTACGACAACTACCTAAAGGATCACCCGAATCCGGAAGATTGCGAGTATTACCTCTGCGGGCCGCCGCCTATGGTCGCCGCCGTTCTTCAGATGCTCGAGGATCTCGGCGTGGAGCCTGAAAACATACTGCTCGACGACTTCGGGGGCTAGTCAGGCCTTCGCGATCCGAAGCCAGCGCCGGATCCCCCGCAGGGTCAGGGCGCTGACGCGAGAGCGTAGCGCAGCTGCTCCAAGCGCTGGTACTCCAGGGCGACGTCGATGCGCAGCTCCTTGAGTTCCGCTTCTATCTCACCCTGCTCCCGGGACATGGCCTTGGTGTCGTCCAGGAGTTCCCGCCGCTCTTCGCTGCTCAACGCTTCCTGCACCAGGCGGGACTCGGTTGACGCGATGGCGTCTTCCAGCTGTTCCAGGCGGTGCTCGCGCGCCTCGATGGCGCGCTCCAGCCGGCGGATCTCGGCGCGCGCCAGATAGAGCCGTCGGCCGTCGTTGTAGGCGGCTTCGAAAAGATCGACCATTGCGAGCGGGCACAGCGTCGGAAGGGCGGCGCCGCGCTCGCCCAGAGCGAACCCGTTGCGGGGCTGACAGTACTGGAGGATTCCCTGGTCCCAGCCCGCCAGGTAGGCTTCGCGATCAGGAGTGACCCCATGCTTGCCGCACGCGTTCTGGTGCTTGAGCAGCGCCGAATGGTCGCGGCCGCTCGTTGCGTCACGGTAACCGACGGTCTGCCAATCGCCCGCCAGGCATTGGCTTTCGCTGAGGCTGGCGCATCCGCCCATTGCGGCCGTCCCGGCCAGTAGGATGAGTGCGAGCGTCCGGGGCATAGGACCTCCGTAGTCACATGCGTGTTGATGACCGACCGCAGACGATGGCCCAAATGGCGGATCCGGACTGCCGCCTGGTTCACACTTTGGTTTCTGACCGTTGGGGGTTTCTAACCGTTGGGGCGGATCGCCTGGATCACGCCTTCGATCCGGATCAGGAGTCCTCGGACAGCCAGACGCAGCCGGGGCATTCACCCGTGGCGAGCGCTGCCTGGGCGGCACTGAGGTCGTCGTCCGTCTGATACTGCGGAGTGTCGTGCCGCTCGATCCGGTCATCCGAATGCCCGGATCCCGGCTTGGGGCGCATGGCGTGGTCCTTCCAGCCGTCGTCAGACGACCACCGGTATGGCAGCTCGCGAATGGTGCCCGGGGCGAGAATCCCGTCCAGGGCAGAGAGCGTGTCGATCATGATGCGACGCTGCAGCGCTTTGTCGCCCGGCTTGCCTGCGGTATGACCCAGGGGAAAGTCCAGGTACACGGCCCTCGGCGGGTTGACGGCCGCGGTGATGGAGTACGCGCTGGAAAGGCAGATGGTGGGAATGCCCCGGCTTTCAACCTCCCTGGCGATCAGCCCCACGGACTGATGGCAGACAGGTCAGACGGGCACCAGAATGGCCACATCCACCTCGTCCTTCTGAAGACGGGAGGCGATGGCCGGCGCCAGGATTTCGCGCACCTTTCGGGCGGAGTAAATGCCGCCCATGAACGTGTAGGCATGCCCGGAAAGCTCCTTTACCCGTCCTGACCGGGCGAGATCGCGAAGCGTCTCCAACGGAAAGACAACGTTCGGGTCAGCGCGCGCGTCGGTGAGATCGTAGGCGAAGTGGGTGACTCTCAGCTCCGAGACTTCGGTCTCGCTGGGAATTTCCCTGAAGCTGAAGTCGTCCCGAAAGTGAAAGGCCACCTGGCCGCGCAGGTAGATCCCGCCGGAGGCAACCAGGCCGACTTTGCAGTCGGTCAGCGGTTTCGCGAGGGGCTGGAATGGCGGCTCGTCCTCGTTCTGGACCCACTGGTACGGCGGGTAGCCCAGGCCGTCGTACTGTTCCCGGGTGCGCTGTATGTAATCGACGTAGGGTTTGGACATGGCTTCCTCATCATACGGCGTTTGTCCGCCATTGCATCCTCTTTGCCGCGACCATTAAATTGAACCTCACTTGCAGACCGCGTGAAGAGGGCCATGCGCGAGTTTGGCGATAAGGTGGCGGCGGTCACCGGGGCGGGGTCGGGCATGGGGCGCGCCCTTGCCGTGGCGCTTGCCAAGCGCGGCTGCCACGTCGCCATAGCCGACGTTCACGGCGATGGGCTTGCCGAGACGCACCGGCGGGTCCAGGCCGTCGGCGGCGTCCACTGCTCCAGCCACATGGTCGATGTCGCCGACCGAGCGGCGGTCGAAGAGTTCGCAGCGGACGTCGCGCGTGAGCACGGCGGCGTCAATTGCATTTTCAACAATGCGGGTGTGGACGTGACCGCTACCGTCGAGGACATGACCTACGCGGACTTCGAGTGGCTGGTAAACATCAATTTCTGGGGCGTCGTTCACGGGACCAAGTCGTTCCTGCCCTACATCAAACAGGCCGGGGTGGGTCACGTGATCAATACGTCGAGCCTGTTCGGGCTAATGTCCGTGCCGACTCAGGCCGCCTACCATGCGGCCAAGTTCGCCGTGAAAGGCTTCACGGATTCTCTCAGGCTGGAACTCGCCGACACCCACGTCGGGGTCAGCTGCGTCATGCCCGGGGGGGTGCGGACCAACATCGTCCGAAACGCGAGATTCCGAATATCCGACAATCAAGCGCCCAGCCAGGAAGAGATCGTGCAACGATTCGAGAGTCAGGCCGGTTTGAGCTCGGAGGAAGCCGCGGAATGGATCCTTAGGGGCGTCGCGCGAAACAAGGCGCGCATCCTGGTGGGCCGTGATGCCCAGATCGCGGCGTTCCTGCTCAGGTTGTTTCCGGTAAGCTATCTGGATTTCCTGACTTGGATGCGGCGCCGGAACGAGCGAGGCTCGCGTCGCGAAGATTGAACGAGGGAAGGTAATAGGGAAGGTAATAATGAGTGACGAGGTACTTCTGTACGAAGAGACCGATCACGTCGGCGTGATCACGTTGAACCGACCGGAAGCGATGAATTCTCTAACCTATCAGTCCTATCTCGAGCTCGAGGACAGGGTGCGCGGCTGCTCGGCTCGAGTTCTCGTCATCACGGGTCGAGGCCGTGCGTTCTGTGCGGGGGACGACGTCAAACACATCCTGGGCAGCAGCGAGCCGGCGCCGGCCGAGTTTGCCGAGCGCGCCCGGCGCAGCGGCGGCCTGACCCCTGCGGCCGATGCGCTGCTGCATACCAACGTCCCGGTCATCGCCGCGGTAAACGGACCCGCGGTGGGATGGGGGATGGAACTGGCGCTGATGGCCGATATTCGGGTGGCTTCCGAGAACGCGAAGTTCGGGGAGCTGTTCGTCATCCGGGGCCTGTGTTGCGATGCCCCCGGCCTTGGTCGTCTTGCCCAGCTCGTCGGCCGCGAACGGGCGGCGGAGCTGCTGTACACCGGCGAGGTCATCGATGCCGAGACCGCGTGTGCCATCGGGCTCGTGTCCCGGGTGGTGCCTCAGGAAGAGCTTATGTCGAGCGCGCTGGACATCGCCCAGAAAATCGCCTCCAATCCGCCGCTGGCAGTGCAGGCGCTGAAGGCCGGGCTGCGCCGCACGCTTGAGCCCGACTGGCGCGACACCGGGCGCTGGGCAAGCGAGCAGATTGCTGCCCTGAGAAAGACCGAGGACTCGAAGGAGGGCGTGGCCGCGTTTTTGGAGAAACGTTCGCCCGTCTACGTGGGTCGCTGACCCGCCACGGAGCAACCAACAGACGAGAGAGCATGACAAGTGAGTAATTTCGACGACCAACTCCTGAAGATCGAGGCCGCCAACGGGTTCATCGCTGCGCTGGACCAGAGCGGTGGCAGCACGCCGAAGGCCCTGCGCCTTTATGGCGTCGACGAGAGCGCCTGGTCCACCGACGAGGAGATGTTCGAGATCGTCCATCAGATGCGAACGCGCATCATGACCAGCCCCAGCTTTACCGGGGAGCGGATCCTGGCGGCCATTCTGTTTGAAAACACCATGGATCGGGAGGTCGAGGGTCGCCCGACGGCCGACTATCTGTGGGAAGTGAAGAACGTCGTGCCGATTCTCAAGGTCGATAAGGGGTTGGCCGATGAGGCGCAGGGCGTCCAGGTGATGAAGCCCATGCCCGAGCTGGATGACCTGCTTGGGCGCGCCAAGGCAAAGGGTATCTTTGGGACCAAGATGCGATCCGTGATCAAGCAGGCGGACGCCGACGGGATCAAGGCCGTCGTCGACCAGCAGTTTGAGATTGGTCGGCGAATCGTCGCCGCCGGGTTCTGTCCCATCATCGAGCCCGAGGTGGACATTCACTGCCCCGAAAAATCGGGCGCGGAAGAGATTCTCAAGGGCGCGCTGCTGGCCGGCCTCGATTCGCTGGGGCCCAACGAGCGAGTGATGTTCAAGCTCACCCTGCCCGAGGCGGACAACTTCTACATGGAGTGCATCGAGCATCCCAACCTCGTGCGCATGGTTGCCCTCTCCGGCGGCTACTCACGGGAAGAGGCCAACGCGCGCCTCGCGCGCAACAACCGCATGGTTGCCAGCTTCTCGCGGGCGCTGACCGAGGGACTCTCCGCACAGCAGACCCAGGCCCAATTCGATGCGGCACTGGACGCATCCATACAGAGCATTTACGAGGCCTCTCTCACCTGACGGCGCTGTGCGGTCAGCGTGAGGCTTTCGTAGTCGAGACCGTGTGCAACGTGGTGGTGACGCTCGACCGATGACGACGCATGTTGATAATCCCATGGGCCTCGACGGGTTCGAGTTCGTCGAGTTCGCGGCAACGGAACCGGGACACATCGAGCCGGTCTTCACGATGCTGGGATTTCAGCACGTGGCCCGGCACCGATCCAAGAACGTCCATCTGTGGCGCCAGGGCGGCATCAACCTCGTTCTCAACTACGAGCCGCGCAGCATTGCATGGTACTACGCCGAGGAGCACGGGCCTTCAGCATGCGGCCTGGCCTTCCGGGTCCGGGATGCTCATGCGGCTTACGAGCGAGCCCTCGAGCTCGGAGCCCAGCCGGTCGACATTCCTACCGGCCCGATGGAGCTGCGACTGCCCGCCATCCGCGGGATCGGCGGCGCGCCGCTCTACCTGATCGATCGTTACCAGCCCGGCAGCAGCATTTACGACATCGATTTCGAGTACCTCGAAGGTGTCGATCCGTTTCCCGCGGGGTTCGGTTTTGACGCCATCGATCACCTGACCCACAACGTCTACCGCGGCCGGATGGATCACTGGGCCAGGTTTTACGAAACCCTCTTCAATTTCCGGGAGATCCGGCATTTCGATATCCAGGGTAAGCAGACGGGCCTGACTTCCCGGGCCATGACCGCCCCGGATGGCAAGATTCGAATTCCGCTCAACGAAGAGGCCCGTGGCATTGGCGACGGCCAGGTGGAGGAATTTCTGCTGCAGTACAACGGAGAGGGCATTCAGCACATCGCCTTTGCCTGCCAGGATCTGCCCGAGAAGCTGGACCTCATGGCCAAGGCGGGGGTGCCCGTGATGGAGCCGCCGCCGGGCGCCTACTACGAGATGCTGGAAGAACGACTTCCCGGTCATGGGGAGCCGGTGGACGAGCTAAAGCGGCGTGGGATCCTGCTGGACGGGAATACCAGGGAGGGCGAGCCTCGGCTGCTGCTGCAGATTTTCTCCGAGCCGCTGATTGGGCCGATATTCTTCGAGTTCATCGAGCGCAAGCGCGACGACGGGTTCGGCGAAGGAAATTTTCAGGCGTTGTTCGAATCCATGGAGCGGGACCAGATGCGCCGCGGGGCCGTCGAAAAACCGTCGTGAAGCTCGCATCTTTGAGGGCGGGTCGTGACGGCGCACTCGTCGTCGTTTCGCGGGACCTGAGCCGGGCGGTTCACGTGCGCGAGATCGCTCCGACTCTGCAGGCCGCTATGGATTCCTGGGCGGAGGTTGCCGAGGAGCTGGCGGCCGTCTACGAGCGGCTCAACGTTGGTAGCCTGGAAGCGTCGTTTCCGTTCGACCCGCGGGGCTGCGCAGCACCGCTGCCACGGGCGTACCAATGGGCGGACGGCAGCGCCTACGTCAATCACGTTGAGCTCGTCCGTCGCGCCCGGGGCGCCGAGATGCCGGAGAGCTTCTGGCGTGAGCCGCTGATCTACCAGGGCGGATCTGATGACATGCTGGGACCCACCGACGACATCGTGGTGAGAAGCACGCAGTGGGGGCTCGATTTCGAGGCTGAGATCGCCGCCATCGTCGACGACGTCGAGATGGGTACGCCCGCCCCTGAGGCTGGGGATCACGTGAAACTGCTCATGCTCGTCAATGACGTGTCGCTGCGCGGGCTTATCCCTGGCGAGCTGGAGAAGGGGTTCGGCTTTTTTCAGTCCAAGCCGGCCTCCGCCTTTTCGCCGGTAGCGATCTCGCCCGACGAGCTCCGCGGGGACTGGCGCGCACACAAGGTGCACGGGCCGCTGTTGAGCTATGTCAACGGCCAGCTTTTCGGCAAGCCGGACGCCGGCGTGGACATGACGTTCGACTTTGCCGAGCTGATCGCTCACGCGGCCCGAACCCGCAAGCTGGGTGCTGGTAGCGTGGTGGGGTCCGGGACGGTATCAAACCGCCAGGATGTCGCCGGCGACTCCTCGGTCTCGGCCGGCGGTGTTGGCTACTCCTGCATCGCAGAGCTTCGCATGATCGAGACCATTCGCGATGGGTCGCCGCGGACGCCCTTCCTGGAGGCGGGGGATCGGGTCAACATCGAGATGCTCGATACGGACGGGTTGAGCATCTTTGGTGCCATTGACCAGCAGGTCGTGCTCTTTACGGCCTGATCTGCCACGTCATTTCGGGGATTCGCGGGTAGCTTTAAACGGCGCGTGCCCTCGGGTTCCAACGGCGTCGAGCTCAAGTCGGCCCTATTGTCCCTCGAGGCCACGATTGTGTTCTACTTCTGCCCCGGCGACGCTGGGTGACGGCTTGCTGTGGGAGCAAGCGGCGCAACCGAGGAGGTGGTAAGCATGGTGGCAGAGGCAAAGCCGGTTGGACCAAAACGCTTCAGAGAGTCCTACGGACGCTATCTGGAGGACTTCGCCGTCGGCGACGTGTACGAGCATCGACCGGGACGCACCATCACCGAAACCGACAATACCTGGTTCACCCTGCTGACCATGAACCAGCATCCGCTGCACTTCGACAAGGAATACGGGGCCAGCTCCGAGTTTGGCAAGGTTCTGGTGAACTCCTGTCTGACGCTGTCGCTCGTGACCGGCATGTCCGTTTCGGACGTCAGCCAGAAAACGGTGGCCAATCTGGGCTGGAACAACGTGAAACTGAGCGGGCCTGTGTTCGTGGGCGACACGATCTATGCGGAATCCGAGGTCCTGGAGATCCGGGAATCCAAGTCCCGCCCAAACCAGGGCATCGTCACTATCCGCTCCCGTGGCCTCAATCAGGATGGTACCGAGGTCATCAGCTTCGAGCGCGCCATGCTCATTCCGGCCCGCGGCCACGCGGTGGACGATGCCATCGACTATTGAGGCTTGAAGCATGGCCGAACTCTCAGAACAGGACCGGCTTATCCTGGATACCGTGGATCGCTTCCTCGACCGCGACGTCCGACCGGTGGCCCACATGCTCGAACAGGAAGACGCCTATCCTCACGAGCTCGTGGAGAAGATGAAAGCGCTCGGTCTCTTCGGCGCCACCATCGACGAGCGTTACGGCGGGCTGGGGCTGTCGGCGTCGGTGTACGCGCTCATCGTGGAGCGGGTGTCCGCGGTCTGGATGTCCGTGTCCGGGATTTTCAACTCCCACCTGATCATGTGTGCCGCCGTCGAACGGTTCGGCACCGAGGTGATGAAAGAACGTCTTCTGCCGGCGATGGCCACGGGCGAGCTGCGAGGGGGTATCGCGCTTACCGAGCCGGACTGCGGAACCGACCTCCAGGCCATTCGCTGTCGTGCGGTTCAGGAAGGCGAGGATTACGTGATCGACGGTACCAAGCAGTGGATCACCAACGCGGTGGAGGGCAACGTGCTCGCCGTGCTGGTCAAAACGGATCCGGACGCCGCTCCGGCCCATAGAGGCATGAGCCTGCTCATCGTCGAGAAGACGGCCGGCTACCGGGCGACCAAGCTGAAAAAGCTCGGCTATCGCGGCGTGGACACCGCGGAGGTGCTGTTTGACCAGGTGCGCATACCGAAGGCCAACCTCGTCGGTGATCGTGAGGGGCGGGGCCTGCAGCAGATCCTCTCCGGGCTTGCGCTGGGCCGGATCAACGTTGCGGCGCGCGGTGTCGGCGTGGCCGATGCGTCGTTGCAGGCCGCGCTTCGCTACTCACAGGAGCGAAAGACGTTCGGCGTGCCCATCCACCAACATCAGGCGATCCAGATCAAGCTCGCGGACATGGCCACCCGCGTGGAAGCTGCCAGGCTGCTGACGGAGAAGGCCGCGCGAATCTACGACACGGGGGAGCGCTGCGATCTCGAGGCAGGCATGGCGAAGCTCTTCGCATCTGAGGCTGCGCTCGGTAACTCGCTGGAAGCCATGCGCATTCATGGCGCCTATGGTTACTCACCGGACAACGACGTCGAGCGCTACTACCGTGACGCGCCGCTCATGGCGATCGGCGAGGGAACCAACGAGTTGCAGAAAATCATCATCGCCCGTCAGCTGATAGAGCGAAATTCGATCTGAAGAAAGTGTCGGTGGCGAATCGGTCAGGCGGCGTAGGAGGCGGTGTCGGCAAGCCGCTGATCGATGAGTTCCTGGGCGAATTCTCGGCAGCGTCCGCAGCCGGTGCCGGCGCCGCAGGATTCCTCTAGCTGGGTGACGCTCTGCGCACCCGCATCAACAGCGTCGTTAATTTGCTTGTCGGTAACGGCTTTGCAGAGGCAGACGAACATCGAAATACATGAACTCGCTAAACTTGGTCGATTTAAATGCAAATCATTCTCGATTGCAAACGTTTTTGGTTCTCGTTTGTAATTGGATGAGACTTTCAGATGGGATTGATTTTCATTATAAATCAGTTACTTACGTTAGTTTAGCCTTGATAACCGTGGCCCGCTGGCGCATAGTCTTGTTTCCAAACTGGTTTGGGATCGATCCATGAAACCCATCGACAGCGACATCATCGTGCATCTCAATCAGGTCCTGAGAAACGAGCTCACGGCGATTAACCAGTACTTTCTCCACGCCAAGATGTTCGACGATTGGGGAATGCATCGCATTGCCGCGCACGAGAAAGAGGAATCCATCGATGAGATGAAGCATGCCGATGCCCTCATCGAGCGCATCCTGTTCCTGGAGGGTCTGCCGAACCTGCAGGATCTCGGCAAGCTCTACATCGGCCAGGACGTGAAGGAGATCCTCGAGTGCGACCTCAAGCTCGAGCTAGAAGCCATGCCCATGCTCCGTGAGGCCATCTCCCACTGTGAGCAGGTTGGCGACTACGTGAGCCGACAAGTTTTTCGAGACATCCTGTCCTCGGAGGAGGAGCACGTCGACTGGATCGAAACCCAGCTCGATCTCATCGCCAAGACGGGCGTCGAAAATTACGTCCAGTCGCAGATGCAGGGCTGATATCGACGGTGAAGCTCCGATTGAGCAGGTCGACCGTGCGTCTGCGGCTCAGCGGCGACGACGTCTCCGCTCTGCGTCTCGGTCAGTCGATCATTGAGCCCACCCGGTTTCCCGACGGTCTCTTCGAGTGCAGCCTGACGGCGACGTTACACGGCTTCGGGGCGTCCCTGACCGAGCGAGGAATTGCCGTGACCATACCGACGGCATCTCTTGGCGACCTGGACGCAGGAGGCGCGTTGAAGGCAGAGCTGCAAACGCCAGGCGAGGCGCTCTACGTGCTCGTCGAGAAGGACCGCAGGCCGCAGAAGCGCTGAGATGCGTTTGACTGATCAGGTAAGGTCTTCGCTCGTATCGTAGTCCCTGAAGGATTCGGCCAGGTCGGGCATCGCGACCTCCTGGGCGCCGATCTCATCAAGCCAGCCGGATACGCTGCGACGGCCCGAGTCGAGGTATCGCCTGATGCGGGCCCCCTGGTCCGAGTGCAGGAGGAGATGAAGGTTCTGGCGCCTTAACCCGTCGCTCGCCACGACCGCGGCGGCCTGCGTGCTCTCAATGCCCTCCGCCAGGCGATCGATGACGGTAGCATCTAGGTGCGGTGCATCTCCGGGACAGACGAACAGGAATGCAGTCTGGCATCGGGTGGCGCAGCTGGCGATTCCCTGGAGCGGCCCTTGGCCCTCGGCCTCGTCTGGGACGACTTCCCCGATCTCGGCGTAGGTGGCCAGATTGCGGTTGGCGCTGATCATGACTTGGTTTGCCCGACTCGCCAGAATCTCCGCTATGCGGGCTACGAAGGTTTTGCCATCTAGTTGCAGGAGCGGTTTGTCGCGTCCACCCATCCGTCGCCCCGCGCCCCCACAAAGCACGACGGCCGTTAGCGATTCCCGGGGCAACCTCACTCGCCCGGGGCTTGGCTGGCGCCGCGAATCTCCTCGAGGTCGACCACGTCGGAGAGGTTCAGGCGCGCGATGAGGTCGGCAAAGCGCGGGTCGACGCGCAGAAACTCGGTTTCCTTCGCCCAGAGAAACTCGATGTATTTGGTCTTCGGACCGTAATCGAAGTCTGCGAACGCGCGATCGCGGTCCTCAAAGAGCGCCCAGATTCCGAAGAGCAGGTCGAACGGCACGTCGCCTGTTGCCCTAGCGGCTTCAATGGCCGCCGTGCCTTCCTGGCGCGCCTCGGGCTTCTCGAGACCGCGCACCAACGGGTGCACCCAGGATTCGGAGAATCCCATTCGCAGCAACAGATCGTTGATTTCTGCGTAGCGGCCGGCGCGATGAAGAAAGAGTATGTAGCTCTCCGGCTGGGTGCTCTCAAGGTAGCCGAGATCGGCGGCGGCCTGATAGCGAGCGGCTGCTTCCGCGGTGTCGTTGACCCAGAGGTAGGTTACGGCCAGCCGATCATTGAGCACCGCGGAGACCGGGTTGAGACGCCACGCGGCCTGCATCTCGCGCATGGCCTCGTCGTACTTGCCGAGTGCGGACAGCAGCCAGGAATACCAGTAGTGCGCGTTGACCTGATCAGGGTCTAAGCGCAGGGCTTTCTTCAGCTGGTTTTCGGCTTGCTCCCAGCGACGTTCCCGCAACAGCATGAACCCTTCCAGCGCCGAAGCTTCTGCGGCCAGAGAGGCGTCCAGCTGAAGCGCCCGGGCTGCGCTGGCCCTTGCCTGCACGAACCCCTCGGCCACCGGGTCGTCGGTGTAGAACGGCTGCACGGCCAGAGTTTGGGCGAGAGCCATGTGCGCCTCGGCAAAATCCGGTGCCAGGCCGATCGCCTCCTGAAGCAGGGCTATCGCCCGCGCGATTCGCAGCTCACCTCTGAGGCTCCATTGGTAGCGGGCTTCGTGATATTTCAGGTAGGCGTCCTCCGGGATCGCCGTCACCGGCGAGCGACTCGTTCGAAGCTTGATGCCGAGCTTGTTCTCCAGAGCTTCATTGACTGCCCGCTCGGCCTGGACCTGCAGTGACGCCAGGTCACTTGCCGCGCCGAGCAACTGAGTGGTCCAGATGTTGGTGCCGAGCTCGGTATCCACTACGTACATCGTCACCAGCAGGTTGGCACCGCGTTCGGCCAGGGAGCCTTCGATGATGTAGCGGGCTCCGAGTTGCTCGCCGATGGCGCGAACGTTCGCATCTGTGTCCCTGATCAGGAACGAGGATCGACGGGCGACGACGTTAAGGGCAGGGGAGCGGGTCAGGTGGGTGATCAGATGGTCGGCGAGGCCGTCCGCGACGTAGCCCAGTCTGTTTGCCTCCCCGGAGATGGCCAGCGGCATGACCGCGAGGGTGAGGTCCGCATCCGGTGCGTCCGGCCACCAGCGGATGATTCCGACGGTGGCGATTGCCAGCAGCGCGACCAGGCCCAGCACCGCGTAAAGCCTGGTCCGGCTGATGCCGCTGGCCTTTGCCGCGGGAGTGCCGACGTCGGCAATCAGCTCGTACCCCTTGCGCGGGACAGTGCGTATGTAGCGCGGGCTGGTTCGCTCGTCCCCGAAGTAGCCTCGCAGCAGAGAGATGGCGCGGGAAAGCACCTCGTCCCCGACGATGGCGTCTGACCAGACCTCCTCCAGAATCTGATCCCGCGAGACCGTATGGCCCGCGTTGGTCGCCAGCGTGACGAGCACCTGCATGACTTTGGGTTCGACGTGGTGGCTGGAATCGCCGTCGACGATCTTCTCTTCCCGGGGGAACACCTCGAAGTCGCCGACCGTGAATCCGTCGAGCAGGTTGTTGCTCGTCATTGGGTGGTGTCCGCGACGGAGGGATTCCGTGGTGAAGCGTCTGGCGAGAAGGTGCTCGGCGTCCTTGGACGGCACCGTTGCCTGACGCCGGTGGCCGGCCGAGGCGACGTCTGTTTTTCCATGCACCGAAGATACCGCCCCGGGCCTCAGCATGCATCCGCGAAGCGCCTGGAGCAGGCCTGGATGATTGAACTTATTACATGTCGCTTACACCGCGCTGTTATCACCCAAACAGGTAATTGGGTAGGGTTTACAAATCGGCCTTAATGGCAACGAAATTGCCAAATCTTGTCAGCTTTGCTGCACGTTAGCTTGGGTGACGGGCCAGATCACTCAGTGGGATGACCCTGCTGATGGTTCAAAAGTAACCACTCGATCATCCGCGTGGATTCGAGTTGGGGGGACGCAGGTTTCGGTGCTGATTGCCGCGGCGTACGGGAGGGGGCCGCGGCCGGCACCGGGTCTGCGATAGCGAGCGCTGGATGAGAAAAGACAAGGGCAATGTGACTCCGCTGTTCGGGGAAGGCCGGCATCCTCCGGAACCGCCTCGGCCTCAGGTCGTGGTGCTGGACAGCGCCGACTTTCTCGACGCGGACGAGCTCGGTCGCGAACTGGCCAGCGGTGCGGACGTCGATCGTCCGCGGCTGGTGCTGCTCGAGCGTAACGAGCTGGCAAGTCTGCGACCCCGCCTGGAAGCAGACCCGAATCTGGAATTCATTCTCAAGCCCGTGGACCAGGACACGTTGCAGGCCAGAATATTCAAGCTAGTGGCGACCTCAGAAGCGTTCAAGGATCGCCAGCAGCAATTGGACCGGGTACAGGATCACGTGGATCGGCTGGCTTACTACGACCGGATCACCGAGCTTCCGAACAACGAGTTCTTTCGCCGTCACGTGGACTTCCAGATTCGCCACGCGCGGCGGTTTGCCCGTCAGCTGGCGGTCCTTGCTGTGGATCTGCAGAGCTTCGAGCGAATCCGGCGCCGGGCGGGAGAGTCGGGAACGCAGGCCCTGATGTCGCTGTCTGCAAAGCGCATCATCGACGCTGTCCGGGATTACGACGTGGTGGGCCAGGCGCCGAAGGTGCTCCCATTTGGTGATGAGCGGACCATGGCCCGCATGGACGGCGACCGCTTCCTTCTCCTTCTGCCGGAGCTTCGCCACATCGAGGACGCCGCCAGGGTTGCCGAGCGGGTGTTGGCCGCGGTGGAAGCGCCCATCCAGATCGGCGGCGCAGATTTCATCACGCGACCGAAGATCGGGGTCAGCGTCTACCCTTCGGATGGCGACGATTGCGCGTCGCTCATTCGCTGTGCCCAGAGGGCGTTAACCTCTTCGAGTGATCTGCGCGGTGGCCGCGTGCAGTTTCACTCCGAGTCCATGAACGACGTGATCATCGATCGGCTGATCAACGAAGCGGCGTTGCGCCGGGCGCTCAACTGCGGGGGATTCCACCTCGTCTACCAGCCGAAGGTGGAGCTGGCGACCGGCCGCACGACCGGCATGGAAGCCCTCCTGCGGCTAGTCGACCCCGAGCTCGGCGAGTTGCCTCCAGAGGAGATCGTGCCGCTCGCGGAGCAGGTAGGCCTCATCACGGAGCTCACCCGGTGGGTGCTTGCCGAGGTGTGCCAGCAAATTCGGTGCTGGCGCCAGGCCGGGTTGCCGCGCGTGCCGGTGTCCGTCAATGTCTCGGCCACGGATCTGCTGGCGTCCGACTTCGCTGACTATCTGACGGACCTGCTCCTTGACAATGGCGTTGCGCCTCAGGCGTTGGAGCTGGAGATTCCCTGCCGGGGTCTCGACGGGTCGGGAGACGCGATGAAGGCGATGGTCGCCGAGCTGCGGACCGTCGGGGTGTCGATCGCCGTCGGAGACTTCGGCGCCGATGGCTCGGCGTTGGGCTGCCTGGCCCAGCTGCCCGTGGACGCGTTGAAGATCGATCGATGCCTGGTGCGACAGATCACTCGGAGCAGGATCAGCACTGCGATCGCCGCAGGTGCCATCGCGGCTTCACGGTCTTTGAATCTCAACGTGGTGGCATCAGGCGTAGAGACCGTGGAACAGGTGCGACTGTTGCGCGAGCTCGACTGCCACGAGGTTCAGGGAGCGGCTTATTCCATGCCGGTGCCCGGAGAGCAGTTGGCCGGCTGGCTGCTTCGCACCTGCTGATCAGCGACGCCCGTCCCAGGCTTGGCGTTCCTCGCCATCGGGATCGTAGAGCAGCTCACAGTGATCGTCGAAACGCATGGTCGCTCGGGCGACCGGCTCGTATTCCTCCCAACCCGGATCTTCGCCGCGAATGAAGCGAATCCAGGCTTTGTGCATTACGTCGGCCAGTGCCTGCGGGGTTGGGCCTTCGCCCAGAAACACGTCCACGCCCGCCCGATCGAGGTTGTCGAAGGCGAAGGGAATCTCGAGCGCATGAGTGGCGCCCAGGCGGCCGCCGAAGGCTCGGGATTTCCATGAGAAGATATACATCCAGGTCGCGGCTTCGAACTCGGTCCGCGCCTCGGCCACCCGGATGGCGGGTATCCGGAACAGGAAGTCCGTGGTGAGCGCGATCATCAGCTGATCTGTCGTGGCGGCGGGGCGTCGTGCCCGCAAACATTCCAGCGGAGCGAATGCATCGTAAGCCTGCGCAACCTGCAGAAGTTTGTCCTCCGTGACGTCGCCGTAACCCCACAGCGTCGCCTCGTCGGCGTTGCTGCCGATGAGCAAGGGGACGTTGGCGCCAGAGCCGTTACGAATGGCGTCGAGGGGGCTCTCCGGCAGAACGGCGTTCCCGATGGCGGGGTAGAAGGGTCCCACGGGTTCGTGAAGCTCACCGAGAACCGCAAGCGCTCCTGAGCGATCCTCGAGCCGTTGGACGATCGTAGTCTGCGCATCGAGGATGCGCTCCACCGGCAGCGACTCCAGGGTTGCGGCATCGTCGACGCCCAGCGTTTCGAGAAATAGATCGGTGATCCGCTCGGCAGTGGCTTTCCGCAGGGTGTGGTGGGCGGCGCCACTCTGGGCAATCGCCCGGTGAAACAACCCCCGGGCGAGAGGCGATCCAAGCAGCGAGCAGACGCTGAAAGCCCCCGCGGACTCGCCGGCGATGGTCACCCTTGTGGGGTCTCCGCCGAAGTTCTGGACGTTGTCCCTCACCCACTCGAGTGCGCGGATCTGATCGAGCAGGCCGTTTACGCCGGAGGTTTCGTATTCCGGTCCGAAACGGGACAATTCGGTGAACCCCAGCGCGCCGAGCCGATAGTTGATGCTGACGACCACCATGTCGCCGTGAAGCGCGAACCGATTGCCGTTGTACCAGGGCACCGCGCCCTGTCCGGTGCGGAAACTCCCGCCGTGAATCCACACCAGTACCGGTCGCGGCGGGCCGTCTAGCGCCGGCGTGCACACGTTCAGCGTCAGACAATCCTCCGCCCAGCGAACGGCTGCGCTGTCGGTAAGGCCGCCTGCGGACACCTGGGGAGCGGCTGGTCCGAACCTCACGGCGGGGCGCACGCCGGACCAGGGCGAGACGGGCTCCGCGGGCTTGAAACGAAGCGTACCCTCCGGCGCGGCGGCGTAGGGTATACCGGAGAAAAGCAGCGCGCCGTCTTTCATTCGACCTTCGACGGCGCCGGATCGGGTTCGGGCGATGTTCGGTTGGCTCATGGCGGGAGATTACCCGTCTGCTGGGAGATCGGCCAGCGGGACCGGGGTCACGTCTACAGAGACGGCCAGCTGCTGGCTCCCGCCGCCGTGAATGAACCCGCGGGTGGGGCTGACGTCGCCGTAGTCACGGCCCCAGCCCAGGGTAATGTGCTCGTCTCTTGGCCGCAGATTGTTGGTGGGGTCGAAATCGACCCAGCCGAACTCCGGGCACCACACCGAAATCCAGGCATGGGAGGCGTCGGCGCCCGTGAGTCTGGGTTGGCCGTGTGGCGGGCGGGTGAGCAGGTAGCCGCTCACGTACCGGGCCGGTAGGCCGAAGGCGCGAACGCAGGCAATGGCCAGGTGAGCAAAATCCTGGCACACGCCGGCTCTGGCCCGCAGCACGTCATGAACCGGGGTGTGGACGTCGGTGACGCCCCCTTTGTAGGTGAAGTCATCGTAGATCCGAGCCGTAATTTGCTCCACCACTCGCAGAAATGGGCTGCCGCGCGACATGCTCGGCTCGGCGTAGGCGAGGGCATCCTGCGGATCGATTTGGGGCGAGGGAAAGCAGAAGCGGGCGGCATCCCACGCGTCCACCGACACGGGATCGTTCACCACTGTGGCCACCGCCTCCCAGGCCGGGCTCAGATCAAGCAGGATGTTCTGATCCGCGCTCACGTCGAGCAGCGCGCGGCTGGTGATGTTGAGCGACTCGTGGCGGCTGCGGATCACGATGTCCGTCACCGGGTTACCGAAGTAGTCCTGGCGCGTCTCGGTCGACGTGGGGGCCGGCTCGATGAGCAGATCGGAGCTCATCACGTTCTGTTTGGCAAACGAACGCGGTGTGAGGTGCAGGTGCTGGTACGACGAGCTCACGGGGTGGCCGTACTCGTAGTGGGTCTTGTGGACGATCTGATAGCGCGTCATCTCACCCTGCCTTTTTTGGCCACCTCAATAACCCCCTTTTTTATAGCCATTTTTGCCCGTTTTTGGCCTGAAAATGCCGTTGTCAATGGCTTGTGATATGTCATGGGGTACACCACAGTATCCGAACGGGAAAGAACTCAGGTACACCAGATCGAACCCATTTTGCGACGTTTAGTGTACCCAGCGGTGTACCTTTTCGATGCGCACTACAACGACGAGCGTTACCACGAGTCGCTGCGCAATCTCACGCCTGCAGACGTCTACTACGGTCGTGGCGACGCCAGGTTCAGCCAGGAGAGAACGGATCAAGTTGAGTACCATGGCCTTGCGGCGCAAGATGCATGCCTGGAACCGAGTGCAATCACGCGCACATACGAGCTGAAGTGTCTCTTAGCTCGGCAGGCTGCGGTTCCGAAAGGTTCTGACGACGTACAGGTGAAGGTGGTTGGTTAGCGTTTGCGTTTCCACTCCGAGATTACGGCCAGGAGGACCACCACGAAACCTAAGGCCATTAAAGCGCCGCTACCATCCAGTTCAGGAATCGGGGTGGGGGCCGAACCGGCAAGCGGAATAGTGCCGCAGTTTTGGGTGCACTGTAACGCCATAGCGGGTTGGGCAATCACCGTCGTTAAAACAGCAACGATCAAACGTTTCATAATCCGCCTCAACTTACAAAGGACTCGAATTGTAAACTTTATTTGCCAATCCCACCAGGCAACTTGAGAAAGTCGTGGTCCGCCTATCGGAACAACACGAAATTTTTCAGAACAGGCGAATTTGCGGGAGGGGTGGTTAGCGTTTCCGCTCCCTGATTACCGCCACGACGAGTGCGACGAGACCCAAGGCCAACAGAGCGCCGGTACCATCCAGCTCAGGAATCGGGGACGGATTACCGAATCCAGCGCCGGCATTTTGTGCTCTTCTTCGGGCGGCGTAGGCGACGAACTCATCAGACATGGCTGACGTTCGAGACCCCCACCAGAATCTCGGAGCATCGCCTCCGCAAACTGAAACTGCCCAAGACCCCCCATGCGCCCTTCGAAGCCGACGATTCAATCGTGATAGCGGTTTAAACCTCTTGAATCGATTTGAGCGCGTGCAAGCGAGGAACGCTGCACGATGCCATACGGATCATGGGCGCAAGCGTCTAGCTTGAGCCGTGTCCAGACGCGTCGTTGTGCGGTGCGAGATGCAGCTTTCGGCCATATTGGTCTGCTCCGGTGGAGAGATCTTGTTATAGAGTAGTCCCCGAGTATCCAAAGAGAGAATGCCAATGCCGAGTGAGCCAATCACGGTAGACAACTGGGGCTTCCCCCCCAACAACCGTTGGAGTTTCCAGCACGTTCAGTCGCTGTTCCCAACGGTGCGTATCCGGCGCGGTGCCGGGCCGGTCTGCGCCTTCAAGGAGGATCTTCGTGATCTCGATGAAGTAACTTATCCCGGTGTCGACGGCACCGAGCGTACAGTCGGCGCCATGCTCGCCCAGAGCTATAGCGACGCGTTCCTCGTGGTTAAGGACGACGTTATCCTGACCGAGCAGTACTTCAACGGCATGCGCGCCGACAGCCACCACCTTATGAATTCCGTCACCAAGTCCTTCATCGGGACGCTAATCGGAATCATGGCAGACCGGGGCATACTAGATGTGGATGACCCCGTTGTCGCCCACGTTCCGGAGCTGGACGGTACCGCCTTTGACAAGACCACTGTGCGTACGGCGCTCGACATGTCAGCGGCCGTGGCGTTTGGGGAAGACTATGCAGACCCTCACGCAGACTTCTGGATCGAGACTTCAGTGGTCGGATGGCGGCCGGCACTGGTGAAACCCGGCGCCCCTCGGACGCTCCTTGAGCATGCTGCGTCGCTTGACCAGACCGATCAGGGAGAAGGCGAGAAGTACCATTACCGCACGGTGCTGACCAATGTGCTTGGGATGGTGCTGGAGCGCGCAGCTGCAACGGTCTTGCCCGCACTCTTGGAAACAGAACTCTTTTCGAAACTCGGCCCCGAGCAGGATGCCTGCATTGTGGCAGATCGCAGCGGTTTTCCTTACGTGGGCGCGGGCATGAATGCCTGCGCACGTGATCTAGCCAGGTTCGGTAGCATGGTCGTGGCACAGGGCCGTTACAATGGCCAGCAGATCGTGCCAGCAAGCTGGATCGACGATACCCGCTGGGGCAATGCGCATGCGAAACGGCTCTTCGCTGAGAGCGAGTACGGTGAGTTATTCCCTGGGGGACACTACCGCAACCAATTCTGGGTGTCGGACTCTGAACGTGGGGTGCTCCTGGCCCTTGGCATTCACGGGCAGACCATTCACATGAACATGACGACCAGTACGGTGATCGTGAAGTTCTCCTCTCATCCCGAGTCAGTAGACCTCGAAATGTTCCAGGATACCTTTGCGGCCATGGACGCTTTGTCGGAAGTCGTCTGAAGACCAGAGATTTGGAGCATTGAATATGAACTCCCTGCCCGGATGTCGGATTGAGGTCGACTTCGGAAATTCCGTCGTGCACCGAACAGGCCACCGTGAGGGGCATGGCCGCCATCCCGGACACCCCCACCCGTCCTTCCAACCGCCTGATCAAAGTCCTCTAACCCTTCAATCCTCTTGAATTTTTTCCGTTACCCAAAGTGCGAGAGAATCTTCTTTGTGAATCAGAGGAGAGGGAAATGAACTCATTCCAAAGCTGGCTGAGCATCGCGGCCGATATCGGGATCGTGGCTGGGCTTGTCCTTGTAGCGTTTCAGATCATTTAGAGCCGGAGTCGACGCCATCGAGCGTCACCGTCAATCGATGGGCAAATGGGCTGCTAAACAACGACTACGCCAATGCCTGGTGGGAGGCCATGCGGGAACCTCTTTTGTCGCGTCTGGTTCCTCGACATCAACAAGCCATCGACTCGGTCGTTTCCCGACGCGGTGGTGTCATACCGGAGACACGCAGGATATTCGACGCTATAGACCAGCTGATGGTCCAGGCGGCTGACCAACGGCACGGCTCCCAGTAGAGCCTCGAGACCCGGTGATCAGGCTGCGCGCCAGGCATCGCGGGACGGCCGCTCTGTACCCGAAAGCGGACGTTTTCATTGTGCAGTGCAATAGTCTGCTTTCGACCCATAGCGGCCTTATCGGCTCGACTGTATCTTTATGCGG
>JABAHS010000428.1_pt7 | contig 24897 bp, 18 predicted proteins | sample 7062111 | NCBI WGS metagenome assembly JABAHS01 (sample SAMN14534600, study PRJNA622989) | marine sediment metagenome | biome: marine biome [ENVO:00000428]; feature: marine pelagic biome [ENVO:01000023]; material: deep marine sediment [ENVO:00002113]; isolation source: pool of 4 deep marine... | reverse complement strand
ACCGGCACCTCCCCGGCGGCGGCGGCACGGTCAGCAAGCGCGAGCGCGCGCTGCATCCAGGCAACGTCGTCGGCGCGTGCCTCGGACGCCAAACGTCACTCCCACTCGATGGTCGCCGGTGGCTTGCCGGAGATGTCGTAGGCGACCCGCGAGATACCCGGCACCTCGTTGATGATGCGATTGGAGACGCGCTCGAGAAACTCGTAGGGCAGATGCGCCCAGCGCGCCGTCATGAAATCGATGGTCTCCACCGCGCGCAGCGCGATGACGTGCTCGTAACGTCGCGCATCGCCCATCACGCCCACCGAGCGCACCGGCAGAAAGACGGCGAACGCCTGGCTCACGCGATCGTAGAGATGCTTGTCGCGAAGCTCCTCGATGAAAATCGCGTCGGCGCGGCGCAGCAGCTCGGCGTACTCCCTCCTGACCTCACCGAGAATACGCACGCCGAGCCCCGGGCCCGGAAACGGGTGGCGGTAGACCAGGTCCGACGGCAGACCGAGCTCGACGCCGATGGTGCGCACCTCGTCCTTGAAGAGCTCCCGCAGCGGCTCGACGAGCTCGAGCTTCATGCGCTCGGGCAGCCCGGCGACGTTGTGATGGGACTTGATGACGTGGGCCTTGCCGGTCGCCGCGCCGGCCGACTCGATGACGTCGGGATAGATGGTGCCCTGGGCGAGCCAGCGCACGTCATCGAGGGCGCTGGCGCGCTCCTCGAAGATCTCGATGAACAGGTTGCCGATGATCTTGCGTTTCTGCTCGGGATCGGCGACGCCGGCGAGCGCCGAGAGAAAGCGATCCTCGGCGTCGACGCGAATCACCTTGACCCCCAGATGCTCGGCGAAGGTCGCCATCACCTGGTCCGCCTCGTTCAAGCGCAGCAGACCGTTGTCGACGAAAATGCAGGTGAGCTGGTCGCCGACGGCGCGGTGCAGAAGCGCCGCCACCACCGACGAGTCCACGCCGCCGGAGAGCGCGAGCAGCACGGGATCGGCGCCGACGCGGGCGCGCACGCGCGCGATGCTGTCCTCGATGATGTGCTGCGGCGTCCACAGCTCGCGGCAGCCGCAGATCTCGTGAACGAAGCGCGACAGGATGCGCGCGCCCTGACGCGTGTGCGTGACCTCCGGGTGGAACTGGATGCCGTAGAAGCCCCGCGCCTCGTCGGCGATGCCCGCGATGGGCGCGTTGTCGGTGGAGGCGATGAGCTTGAAGCCCTCGGGCAGAGCGGTGACGCTGTCGCCGTGGCTCATCCACACATCGAGCAGCCCGAAGCCCTCCTCGCTGGTGTGATCCTCGATGTCCTTGAGCAGCCGCGAGTGGCCGCGCGCACGCACGCGCGCGTAGCCGAACTCGCGCCGCTCGGCGCTTTCGACGCCGCCGCCGAGCTGCGCGGCCATGGTATGCATGCCGTAGCAGATACCGAGCACCGGAACGCCGAGGGCGAACACGGCCTCGGGAGCGCGCACGTGGCTCGCCTCGAAAACCGACTCGGGACCACCGGAGAGAATGATGCCGCTCGGCGCGAATGCGGCGATTGCCCCGGCATCCATGTCGAAAGCGCGGATCTCGCAGTAGACCCGCGCCTCGCGCACCCGGCGCGCGATCAGCTGGGTGTACTGGGAGCCGAAATCCAGGATCAGGATGCGATCGGAGTGAATGTCCTGGGACGGCGCGTCTGACAACGGCGGTCGGTTCCTTCAGTCCACCCGGTAGTTCGGGGCTTCCTTGAGGATGGCCACGTCGTGCACGTGACTCTCGCGCATGCCGGCCGCGGAGATGCGCACCAGCTTGGTGTTCTCGCGCATGTCGGCGAGCGTCGCGCTGCCCGTGTAGCCCATGCTCGCACGCAGGCCGCCGGTGAGCTGATGAATGACGGCGCTCAGGCTGCCCTTGTAGGGCACGCGTCCCTCGATGCCTTCCGGGACGAGCTTCTCGAGCTCGGTGGTCTCGCTCTGGAAGTAGCGATCCCGCGAGCCCTGCTGGCGAGCCATGGCGCCGAGCGAGCCCATGCCGCGATAGGACTTGTAGGATCGCCCCTGGTAGAGCTCGACCTCGCCCGGCGACTCCTCGGTGCCGGCGAACAGGCTGCCGATCATGACCGCATGCGCCCCGCCCGCCACCGCTTTGGCGATGTCACCGGAATAGCGTATGCCGCCGTCGGCGATGAGCGGAACGTCGCTGCCGTCGAGCGCGCTGGCGACGTTGGCGATGGCGGTGAGCTGCGGCACGCCGACGCCGGCGACCATGCGCGTGGTGCAGATGGAGCCGGGGCCGATGCCCACCTTGACGGCATCCACACCAGCCTGAATCAGATCGTGGGCCGCCTGCGCCGTGGCGATATTGCCGGCAATGACCTGCACGCCGTCGAAATGGGACTTGATCCAGCGGACCCGCTCCATGACGCCCTGCGAGTGGCCGTGGGCGGTATCGACGACGACCACGTCGACGCCGGCGTCCACCAGCGCGGCGACGCGTTCATCGGTGCCCTCGCCGGTGCTCACCGCCCCGCCGACGCGAAGCCGCTCCTTGCCGTCCTTGCAGGCATTGGGAAACTCACTGGCCTTCTGGATATCCTTGACCGTGATGAGGCCGCGCAGCTGAAAATCACCGTTCACGACCAGCAGCTTCTCGATGCGGTGGGCGTGGAGCTTCTCGACGATCTCGCTCTTTTCGGCGCCCTCGCGCACCGTCACCAGGCGTTCCTTGGGCGTCATGACGGTGGCGACCGGCTCCTCGTAGCGGGTCTCGAAGCGCAGATCGCGGCTGGTGACGATGCCGACCAGCTCCTCGCCGTCGACCACCGGCACCCCGGAGATGTCGTAGCGCTGGGTGAGATCCAGCACCTCTCGAATGCTCGCCTTGGGCGAGACCGTGATGGGATCGCCGATGACGCCGCTCTCGAACTTCTTCACCGCCAGCACGTGCCCGGCCTGCTCGTCGGCGGTCATGTTCTTGTGGATGATGCCGATGCCGCCTTCCTGGGCGATGGCGATGGCCAGCCGGCGCTCGGTGACCGTGTCCATGGCCGCCGAGACGAGCGGGATGTTGAGGGCGATGTCCCGCGTGAGGCGGGTCTCGAGGCGCGCTTCGCGCGGCAAGATGCTGGAGTAGCGTGGAACAAGCAGGACGTCGTCGAAGGTCAGGGCATCGTCGATGTCGTGCATTCCGCGGCTCACTCCATGCGAGGGTTAGCCGTTCACTCTAACGGTTTGCGCTTCGACAGTAAACGACAAATCCATGTCCTCAGGCGCCACGCCTTGTTGGCGGGCGGCGTGGACGGTTAGAGTGCCCCATGACCGATCGCAGCGCGCCCACCGAGGAAGGCTTGCAGCGCAACGTCTACACCGTCTCCGAGCTCAACCTGGAGGCGCGCGCGCTGCTCGAGGACAGCTTTCCCCGTATCTGGGTCGAGGGCGAGATCTCCAATCTCGCGCGGCCGAGCTCCGGCCACATTTATTTCTCCCTCAAGGACGACCGCTGCCAGGTGCGCTGCGCCATGTTCCGCATGAACAACCGGCGCATCGACTTCACCCCCGAGGACGGCATGCAGGTGCTCGCCAACGGGCGCGTCAGCCTTTACCCGGAGCGCGGCGATTTCCAGCTGATCGTGCAGTTTCTCGAAGAGGCGGGCGCCGGCGCGCTGCGCCGCGCCTTCGAGGCGCTCAAGCAGCGCCTCGCCGAGGAGGGCCTGTTCGACGAGGCGCGCAAGCGCGACATTCCGCGGCTGCCGCGGCGCATCGGCGTCGTGACCTCGCCCACGGGGGCGGCGCTCAGAGACATCCTCAGCGTGCTCGCACGTCGCTTTCCCGCCATCCCGGTGCTCGTCTACCCGGTGCCGGTGCAGGGCGCGGAGGCGGCACCGGCCATCGCCCGCATGCTGGACGTGGCCTGCGAGCGCGGCGAGTGCGACGTGCTGATCCTGGCGCGCGGTGGCGGCTCGCTCGAAGACCTGTGGGCCTTCAACGACGAGTCGGTGGCGCGCGCCGTGCGCCGCTGTCGCGTGCCGGTGGTCACCGGCGTCGGTCACGAAGTCGACGTCACCATCGCCGACTTCGCCGCCGACCGGCGCGCGGCGACGCCGTCGGCGGCGGCCGAGCTGGTCAGCCCTCTGGCGAGCGAATGGCGCCGGCAGATGACCACCGCGGTGCGCCGTCTGGAGCGGCACGCGCGCCGCCGGGTCGGCGACGAGCGGCGCCTGATGAGCGCCCTGGCGCGGCGCCTGGTGCATCCACGGCGCCGGCTCTACGACCTGTCCCAGAGCCTCGACGCCCTGCTCGCGCGGCTCACGGGCGCCATCCGCGAGGCGAACAGCGCGCGTCGTGCGCGCCTGCTCGCCGGCGACGCGGGTCTGCGCCTGTGCAATCCCTCGCGCACCGTCGAGCGGCATCGCAGCACCTGGTGGCAGCTCGCACAGCGGCTGCGCCACGCCGGCGCGCGCATTCCCGTCGAGCGCCGCGCGCGCCTGGCGGCGCTCGCGCGCGCCATGGAGGCGGTCAGCCCGGCCCGCACCCTGGACCGGGGATACGCCATCGTCACCCGCAGCCGCGACGGCACCGTCGTGCGCCACGCCGCCGACGTGGCGCTCGGCGAGGACATCGATACCCGCCTCGCCGACGGCCGGCTGCGCTCGACCGTGACCAAGCGACGCTGACGGCGTCGCGGGCCGGCGCGCTCGTTCAGTAACGGATTCGGTACCAGACGCGCCCCACGTACTCGTGCAGCGCGGCGCGGCTCGCGTCCAGCGCGGCCGAGCTCGGCAACCAGCCGAGCCCGCCGGTGGGCGCCCGATAGGGGCCGCGCCCGGTGGCAGCCGGACGCACCCGCAGGCCCTGCTTCTCGAACTCCGCAACAGCCCGCGGCATGTGCGACGCATGGGTCACGAGAATGATGCCGGCGACATTCTCGGCGGCGAGCAGCTGCGCCGCGTAGCGCGCGTTCTCGGCGGTGTTGCGGCTGCGCTCCTCGAGCCAGCGCACGGGCACGGCGAAGTCGGCCTCGAGCACCTCGCCCATGAGCGCCGCCTCGGCGGCGCCGGGATCGCTGTCGAAAACACGGCCGCCGCTCACCAGCAGCGGCAACCCGGTCTCGCGCTGCAGACGCGCGGCGTAGCGCAGCCTCACCAGCGACGCCGCGGAGACGGTCTCGCCGCCGTACTCCGGGGCGTTGTCGTTGCGCCCCCCGCCGAGCACGACGATGGCGCCGACACCGGCGTCCACGGGCGCCCCCGGGCTCCTCGCGGGCACGCGCTCGAGGGACGCGGTGAGGGCGTTGCCGAGCGTGGGCATGCTGAACGCGTACAGGGTGACGACGGACACCAGCAGCAGCACGCCCGCCGCCAGGCGCGCGCGCCGCCACAGCAGGAGCCCGGTGGCGGCGAGGACGAGGTTTCCGCCGGGGGGAAGAATCAGAGCGGTGACGATCTTGGTGAGGAGCAGCTCCATCCGCGCTCAGGACACCGACTCGCCGGCGGCCTGAAGATCGGCGTGATACGAGGAGCGCACCAGCGGCCCGCTGGCGACGCTGGTGAAGCCGAGCGCCCGGGCGAAATCGCCGAGGGACTCGAACTCGGCGGGCTCCCAGAAGCGCGCCACCGGCAGGTGATGCCGACTCGGCTGCAGGTACTGGCCGATGGTGAGCATGTCGCAGGCGTGCGCGCGCAGATCCCGCAGCACCTGCTCGACCTCGGCGCGCTCCTCGCCGAGCCCCAGCATCAGACCCGACTTGGTCGGGATATCGGGATGCTGCTCCTTGAAGCGCGCGAGCAGACGCAGTGACCACGCGTAGTCGGCACCCGGTCGTGCCATGCGGTAGAGGCGCGGCACGGTCTCGAGATTGTGATTGAGCACGTCCGGCGGCGCCTGCGCAAGCGCCGCCAGCGCGCGGTCCATGCGGCCCCGAAAATCCGGCACCAGGATCTCGATGCGCGTGTCGGGGCAGCGCTCTCTCAACAGCGACACGCAGGCGGCGAAATGCGCGGCGCCGCCGTCGCGCAGATCGTCGCGGTCGACCGAGGTGATGACCACGTACGCGAGACCCATCTCGGCCACCGCCTCGGCGAGATGGGCAGGCTCGTCGGCGTCGAGGGGCTTCGGCCGACCGTGGGCGACGTCGCAGAACGGGCAGCGGCGCGTGCAGAGATCGCCCATGATCATGAACGTCGCCGTCCCGTGGCTGAAGCACTCGGACAGGTTCGGGCACGCGGCCTCCTCGCAGACCGTGTGCAGGCCCTGGCGGCGCAGCAGGCCCTTGATGCGGCGCACGCCGGGACCGATCGGCGCCTTGACGCGGATCCACGGCGGTTTGCGCGGCATCGGGCCCTGCACCGGGATGATCTTCACCGGGTTGCGCGCGGTCTTCTCGGCGCCGCGCTGGGAGCGTGCGGGCTTGGCGGGTGGGTCGAGCTCTCTCATTTAATCAATTATTGCACAGTCGCAGGGGGCTCAGGCCCGATTCCCACCGCTCAGCACGGTCCATCGATTGACGATGCTGCAGAACAGATCCGCGGTCTTCTCCGCATCGTAGATGGCCGAGTGCGCGTCCCGGCCGTCCCACTCGATGCCGGCAGCCTCGACCGCTCGTGACAGCACGGTCTGACCGTAGGCAAGGCCACCGAGGGTCGCGGTGTCGAAGGTCGAGAACGGGTGGAAGGGGTTGCGCTTGAAGCTGGTCCGCTCGACCGCGGCATTGACGAAGGCGAGATCGAACGACGGGTTGTGCCCGACCAGCACCGCACGGTTGCAGCCGCTCGCCTTCACCGCTTTGCGCACGGGATCGAAGATGCTCTTGAGCGCTTCGCGCTCGGGCACCGCGAAGCGCAGCGGATGACCCGGATCGATGCCGGTGAACTCGAGTGCCGACGGCTCGAGGTTGGCGCCGGGAAAGGGCTGCACGTGGCAGGCGTGCGTTTCGGCGCGCTGCCAGACTCCGTCGGCGCCGAGCTCCAGAAGCACCGCCGCGATCTCGAGAAGCGCATCGGTCTGTGGATTGAACCCACCGGTCTCGACGTCGACGACCACGGGAAGAAATCCGCGAAAGCGCGCCGCCATCGGCGATTGCGTCGATGCACCCGTCATGATTCGCCGAGCTTCCAGGTGAGCTCTTCGCCAGCCGCGAACGGCACGATGGTGTTGCGCCCGCCACCGAGCTGCTCGGGCACCTGCCATGGACGTCTATCGAGCGTGATGCGACTCGTGTTCACCGGCAGGCCATAGAACTTGGCGCCGTTGAGCGATGCGAATGCCTCCAGGTTCTCCAGTCGACCGGCCGCCTCGAAGACCTGCGCATAGAGCTCGATAGCCGCGTGCGCGGTGTAGATACCTGCGCATCCGCACGCCGACTCCTTGTCGGATCTCGGATGGGGCGCGGAGTCGGTGCCGAGAAAAAATTTGCTGCTGGCCTGCGTTGCCGCCTCGACCAGCGCGCGGCGGTGGCGCTCGCGCTTGAGAATCGGCAGACAATAATAATGTGGTCTCAAGCCGCCCCGGAACAGCGCGTTGCGGCTCAACAGCAGATGATGCGCGGTGATGGTGGCCGCGAGCGTATCGGGGCCGCCGCGAACGAACTCGACGGCCTCGGATGTCGTCACGTGCTCGAAGACCACGCGCAGATCGGGAAACCGCACGAGCAGCGGATCGAGCACGCGTTCGATGAAAACCCGCTCGCGATCGAAGACGTCGACATCGGCATCGACGACCTCACCGTGAACCAGCAGGGGCAACCCGACCTCCTGCATGGCGGCGAGCGCGGCATCGGTGCGCCGCAGATCCGTCACGCCTCGAGCCGAGTTGGTCGTGGCGCCCGCGGGATAGAGCTTCACGGCGTGGATTCGGCCGCATTCCCTGGCGCGTAGAATTTCATCGGCGCTCGTCTCGTCGGTGAGATAGAGCGTCATGAGCGGCTCGAATTCCGACGACGCCGGCACCGCCGCCTCGATCCGCTCCCGATAGGCGAGCGCCTGGGCGGTGGTGACCACGGGCGGCGCGAGGTTCGGCATGACGATGGCGCGCGCGAATTGACGCGCAGTGTCCGGCACCACCAGGTCGAGCATGTCGCCGTCGCGAAAATGCAGGTGCCAGTCGTCGGGCCGGGTAATGGTGATGCGGTTCATGACGAGCTCACGATTCTGGCGTAACGCGGCCGGGGACTTCGTCGCCTCTGCCGACCGGTGAACGTGTACGGTATCGGGGGTGCGGGGCGCTCGCAACCCGCCCTCAACGCCCCTCGTCCTTCGCATAGGGCGTTTGCGGTACTATGCTGTCCCCTGGCAGGAGGACAAACGAGAGCCGGAACCGACGGGAGCGAACCCATGGCCGCGAATCCGAAAGTCATCGATATCGACCAGCAGGAAACCGAAGACTGGATCGAGTCCCTGCACTCGGTTCTCGAGCGTGACGGCATCGACCGCGCGCATTATCTGCTGGAGAAACTCATCGAAGAGGCGCGGGGCGCCGGGGCTTACCTCCCCTACTCTGCCAACACGGCCTATCTGAACACCATCCCCGAGACCAAGGAGGTGCACACGCCCGGCGATCCCGCCATCGAGTGGCGCATTCGATCGCTCATCCGTTGGAACGCGCTGGCGATGGTCGTGCAGGCCAATCGCGTCACCTCCGAGCTCGGCGGTCACATCGCGAGCTTCGCCTCCTCGGCGACCCTCTACGACGTGGGCTTCAATCACTTCTGGCACGCGCCGAGCGAGACTCATGGCGGCGACCTGGTCTTCATCCAGGGACATTCGGCTCCGGGAATTTATGCGCGAGCGTTTCTCGAGGGGCGCATCAGCGAAGACAAGCTGCACAAGTTCCGCCAGGAAGTGGACGGCGACGGGCTTTCGTCCTATCCGCACCCGTGGCTGATGCAGGACTTCTGGCAATTTCCAACGGTGTCGATGGGTCTCGGACCCATCATGGCGATCTACCAGGCGCGCTTCATGAAATACCTGCACAACCGCGGCATCGTCGACACCGAGGGCCGCAAGGTCTGGGCGTTCATGGGCGACGGCGAGATGGACGAGCCGGAATCGCTGGGCGCCATCACGCTCGCCTCGCGCGAGGAGCTCGACAACCTGGTCTTCGTCATCAATTGCAATCTGCAGCGCCTCGACGGACCCGTGCGCGGCAACGGCAAGATCATCCAGGAGCTCGAAGCAGCCTTTCGCGGCGCCGGCTGGAACGTCATCAAGGTCGTGTGGGGCTCATACTGGGATCCGCTGCTGCAGCGCGACACCAAGGGCCTGCTCCGCAAGCGCATGGAGGAATGCGTCGACGGCGAGTACCAGAATTTCAAGGCCAAGGACGGCGCCTACGTGCGGGAGCATTTCTTCGGCCGCTATCCGGAGCTGAAGAACATGGTCTCGAATCTGAGCGACGAGGACGTGTGGCGCCTCAATCGCGGCGGCCACGATCCACACAAGGTGTACGCGGCCTACCACGAGGCGGTCAACCACGTGGGGCAACCGACCGTTATCCTGGCCAAGACCGTTAAGGGTTACGGCATGGGCGAGGCCGGCGAGGGACAGAACATCACCCATCAGCAGAAAAAGATGGGGGATCACGCTCTCAAGGCGTTTCGCGATCGCTTCGATATCCCCATCTCCGACGACGAGATTGCCGACGCTCCCTTCTATCGGCCAGCGGAGGACAGCCCGGAGATAAAGTACATGCGCGAGCGCCGCGAAGCGCTCGGCGGCTATCTGCCCGCGCGGCGCGCGAAGGCCGATCCGCTCGAGGTGCCGGCGCTGTCCGCTTTCGAGAGCCAGCTCAAGGACAGCGGCGAGCGCGAGGTCTCCACCACGATGGCCTTCGTGCGCATTCTCACCGCGCTCATCAAGGACAAGGGCATCGGAAAATACGTCGTTCCCATCGTCGCGGACGAGTCGCGCACCTTCGGTATGGAAGGGCTGTTCAGACAGCTTGGCATCTATTCGATCAAGGGACAGCTCTACGAGCCCGAGGATGCCGATCAGCTCATGTACTACCGCGAAGACAAGAAGGGACAAATCCTTCAAGAAGGCATCTGCGAGGCGGGCGCCATATCGTCGTGGATGGCCGCGGGAACAGCCTACAGCAACCACGGCATCAACATGATTCCGTTCTACATCTTCTACTCCATGTTCGGCTTCCAGCGCGTCGGCGACCTCGCATGGGCCGCCGGTGACATTCAGTCGAGGGGATTCCTCATCGGCGGCACGTCCGGGCGCACCACGCTCGCCGGCGAGGGGCTCCAGCACGACGACGGGCACAGCCACGTGTTCTCCGCGAACATCCCCAACTGCCTCTCCTACGATCCGACCTTCGCCTACGAGCTCGCGGTGATCGTTCAGGACGGACTGCGGCGCATGTATCGCGAGCAGGAGAGTGTCTTCTATTACATCACGGTGATGAACGAGAACTATCATCAGCCGGCCATGCCCGATGGCGTCGAGGAAGGCATCCTCAAAGGCATGTACATGTTCCGAGAGGGCGCCAAGGGCGGCCGCGGCAAGAAAAAGCCCGGCGTGCAGCTCATGGGATGCGGATCGATTCTGCGCGAAGTGATCGCGGCGGGCGAGCTGCTCGAAGCGGATTTCGGCGTATCGTCCACGGTCTGGAGCGTGCCTTCGTTTACCGAGCTCGCGCGCGAGGGCACCGATGTGGAGCGCTGGAACATGCTGCACCCGGACGAGAAGCCCAGGCAGAGCTACGTGGCGCGAAGTCTCGCCGGTCACGATGGTCCGGTGATCGCAGCAAGCGACTACGTGCGCATGTTCGCAAACCAGATCCGCCCGTTCGTCGACCGCCGCTTCGTCGTGCTCGGCACCGACGGCTACGGACGCAGCGACACGCGCAAGAACCTGCGCCGCTTTTTCGAGGTCGACCGCTACCACGTGACGCTGGCGGCGCTTTCGGCGCTTGCCGACGAGGGCGAGCTGCCGCGCGCGAAGGTCAAGGAAGCCATCGAGAAATACGGCATCGACACCGCCAAGGCCAATCCGCTGACCGTCTGAGGGCGTCGACGTTGTCCAGAGTCGAAGACATTCGCGTTCCCGACATCGGCGATTTCGAGAACGTGCCGATCATCGAGATCGCGGTGGCGCCGGGGGACAGCGTGGTCGCCGAGGATCCGCTGGTGACGCTGGAGAGCGACAAGGCGACCATGGACGTGCCGTCGCCGCTCGCAGGCGTCGTCAAGGAGATGAAGGTCAACGTCGGCGACACGGTTTCCGAGGGCTCGCTGATACTCACCCTCGAGATCAACGACGCGCCCGCCGCCGAGGCGCCGCCCGAGCCCGCGGAGCGCGAGCCGCTGGCGCCGGTCGCAGCGAGCGAGGCGCCCGCCGCCGAAGCGCCGCCGCCCGCGCCCGACGAGGCGCCGGCGTCGCCCGCCGCGCGACCTTCGCCAACGGCCTCCATGCCGACGCTGGCAGCCGCGGCGCACGCGCCGTCGCATGCGACGCCCTCGGTGCGCCGCTTCGCCCGCGAGCTCGGCGTCGATCTTGGCCGCGTGCACGGCACCGGGCGCAAGGGGCGTATCCTGCGCGAGGACGTGACGCGCTTCGTCAAGGGCGCCATCGCCGCCGGCGGCGCCGCCGTCGAGGCCGGTGCAGGCATTGCGCCGATTCCGCCGGTGGACTTCGCGAAGTTCGGCGAGATCGAGCTGCAGCCACTCACGCGCATCAAGAAAATCTCCGGAGCGCACCTGCAGCGAGCGTGGCTCAACGTCCCGCATGTCACCCATCACGAGGAAGCCGACGTCACCGAGATGGAAGCCTTTCGCCAGTCGCTGAAGGAGGAAGCGGCGCGCCAGGGCGTACGCGTGACGGCCCTGTCATTCATTATGAAGGGCGTTTGTGCGGCGCTGCGCGAGTTTCCGAGCTTCAACGCCTCCCTCGCCGGCGACGGCGAGAACCTGGTGATGAAGAAGTACTTTCACATCGGCGTTGCGGTGGACACACCCAATGGCCTGGTGGTGCCCGTGATCCGCGACGTCGACACCAAGGGCATCATGGATCTCGGCGCCGAGCTCGCCGAGCTCTCCGCCCGCGCGCGCGAGGGCAAGCTCAAGCCCGAGGAGATGCAGGGCGGCTGCATGAGCATCTCGAGCCTCGGTGGCATCGGCGGCACCGGCTTCACGCCGATCGTCAACGCGCCGGAGGTGGCGATTCTCGGCGTCACGCGCTCGCGCATGAAGCCGGTGTGGAACGGCCAGACCTTCGAGCCGAGGCTGATACTGCCTCTGGATCTCTCCTACGATCACCGCGTCATCGACGGCGCCGAGGCGGCACGCTTCATGAGCTTCCTCGCCGGCGTGCTCGGCGACGTGCGGCGGCTGTTGTTGTGACGGCCGATTTGCCGTAGTCAGCCATTCCCGAGCGAGGCGAGCCCATGCCCCGAGACAGCGAGGTCAAGGTCCCCGATATCGGCGACTTCGAAGGCGTCGAAATCATCGAGGTGGCCGTCGCGCCCGGCGATCGGGTCGAGGTGGAGCAGCCGCTCATTACCCTCGAGAGCGACAAGGCCACCATGGACGTGCCGTCGCCGCTCGCCGGCGTGGTCAAGTCCATGGCGGTTTCGGTGGGCGACCAGGTCTCAGAGGGCACCCTGATCCTGGTTCTGGAGACGGCCGACGAGGCTGCGGCAGGCGAAAGCGCGCCGGCGGCGCCCGGTCCGGAGAGCACCGAGGACACGCGCCAGGCGCCCGCGCCGCCGGCAGCCGCCGCGGGGGAGGCGGACGTGCACGCCCAGGTCGTGGTCATCGGAGCGGGGCCCGGCGGCTACACGGCGGCATTCCGCGCCGCCGATCTCGGCCAGAAGACGGTTCTGGTGGAGCGCTACGCGACCCTCGGCGGCGTGTGCCTGAACGTCGGCTGCATTCCCTCCAAGGCGCTGCTGCACACCGCGGAGGTGATCAACGCCGCTGCCGCCATGGCCGCGCACGGCGTCGAATTCGGCAAGCCGAAGATTACCCTCGCCAAGCTGGCCGCCTGGAAGGATTCGGTGGTCGCGCAGCTCACGAAGGGACTCGCGGGACTCGCCAAGCAGCGCAAGGTGGAGGTGCTGCAGGGCGTTGCGAAGTTCCTCTCGCCGAACCTGCTGGAGGTGTCCGGCGCCGACGGGGTGGTTCGCGTCGCCTTCGACAGCGCGATCATCGCCGCCGGATCACAGGCGACCGAGATCGGGTCGTTCCCCAACGACGACCCGCGCCTGATGGATTCCACCGATGCCCTGCTGCTCGAGGACATACCGAAGCGGCTGCTGGTCATCGGCGGCGGCATCATCGGGCTCGAGATGGCCACCGTTTACCAGTCGCTCGGCTCGAGCGTCAGCGTCGTCGAGCTGCTCGACGGCCTCATGCCGGGATGCGACCGGGATCTGGTGCGCCCGCTGCAAAAACGCATCGAGAAACTTTACGAGGCCATTTACCTCGGCACGCGGGTCACCGGCATCGAGGCGCAGAAGAAGGCCCTCAAGGTGCACTTCGAAGGCGCCAAGGCCCCCGCGTCGGACGCTTTCGACCGGGTCCTGGTCGCAGTCGGCCGGCGCCCCAACGGCAAACGCATCGGCGCCGACGCCGCCGGCGTCGTCGTCGACGATGCCGGCTTCATACCGGTCGATTCCCAGCAACGCACGAACGTGCCGCATATATTCGCCATCGGCGACATCACCGGGCAGCCGATGCTCGCCCACAAGGCCACCCACGAGGGAAAAGTAGCCGCGCAGGTGGCGAGCGGCGAAAAATCCCGCTTCGACGCCCTCGCCATCCCGAGCGTCGCCTACACCGATCCCGAAGTCGCCTGGACCGGCGTCACCGAGACGCAGGCGAAAGAGCGAGGCATCGAGTTCGACAAGGCAACGTTTCCGTGGGCGGCCAGCGGCCGCTCCCTCGGCATGGGACGCAACGAGGGTCTGACCAAGCTTCTGTTCGAGAAGTCGAGCGGCCGGCTCATCGGCGCCGGCATCGTCGGTCCCCACGCGGGTGATCTGATTGCGGAGGCAACGCTCGCACTGGAAATGGGTGCCGATGCCGCGGATCTCGCGCTTACCATTCACCCACACCCGACGCTCTCCGAAACCGTCAACTTCGCCGCAGAGATGGTCGAAGGCACCATCACCGATCTCTACGTGCCGAAGCGCAAATGAAGCGCCGGCGTTCCTCCACGCCATCATGCACGTCAACTTGAGCTACAAGTCGCAGGGCGCGGCAGGCTCGCCCATCATCATCCTGCACGGACTGCTCGGCTCGAGCAGCAACTGGCGCAGCATTGCGCGGCGGCTCGCCGAGCGGCATCGGGTCTTGTGCCTGGATCTGCGCAACCACGGCGACTCGCCGCACGCCGACGACATGAGCTATCCGGCCATGGCCGGCGACGTGCGCGCGTTCATGGACACTCACGACATCGACACCGCAACGGTCATCGGACACAGCATGGGCGGCAAGACGGCCATGCGGCTCGCGCTGGAGAGCCCGGGGCGGGTCGCGCGTCTGGTGGTGGTGGACATCGCGCCGAGCGTCTCCGAGCACGACCACCTGCCGGTCCTGCATGCCATGGCCTCGCTCGACACCGCCCGCGTTGTTCGACGCGCCGATGCCGAGCGCCTGCTCGAGCCGCAGATAGCCGATGCCGGCATGCGCATGTTCGTTCTGCAGAATCTCGTCTCGACCCCGCGGGGCTTCGAATGGCGCATCGATCTCGGCGCCATCGAGCGCAACCTGCCGGCGCTGCGGGATTTTCCCGTCGAACCCGCCATGGCGCCGTTCGACGGGGCGGCGCTGTTCGTGCGCGGCGCGCTTTCGGATTACGTGCGCGACAGCGACGAGGCGCTGATTCGGCGTCTTTTCCCACACGCCGAGATCGTGACGGTGGAGGACGCCGGTCACTGGCTGCACGCCGAGCAGCCGGAGCGCTTCCTCGAGATCCTGGGTGTCACTTGAGCGAGCCGACGCCCCTCAGGCGCGCCATGGTGCTCGCGGGTGCGCTGCTCATCGGCAGCGCCGCGACCGCCGAATCGGCCCTCGAAGTTTCACAGCCCTACCGCCTGTCGCCCCACACCGCACCGGGTGAGGTCTACATGGGTATCCGTCTGCTCGGCAGTGTCGCCATCGCACCGACGTCGGTGGACGGGTTCGTGCTCGGCGGCTTGTCGGGACTCGCCTGGGACGAGGACGAGTCGCGCCTGTACGCGCTGTCGGATAGAGGCGTGCTGTTCCATTTGCGCCCGCGCCTCGCCAACGATCGCCTCGTCGCGGTCGACGCGCTCGCCGCGTTCGCGCTGCGCGATCGCCTGGGCCGCGCCCTCCAGGGCCGCGACGCCGATGCCGAGGCGCTCGCCATCGAGGGCGCCGACAACGCGAAGAGCGGCGACAGCGTGCTCTCGGTGAGCTTCGAGCGAAATCCCCGCATCCTGCAATTCGCTCCCGACGGGCGTTATCTCGGCGATGTGCCACTGCCGGCGGCGCTGAGCGGTGTGGGACGTTACGCCGGCGCCAACAAGGCGCTCGAGAGCCTCACGTGGCTGCCCGGTATCGGCCTGCTGACCGCGCCCGAGCGTCCCCTCGCGGGCGCCGGCGCGAACCTGGTGGCACTCTTTGCCCTCGACGGCAGGCAATGGCGCTATCGGCTGACCGATGCGCCGAACGCATCGCTGGTGGATCTGCACGGGCTCCCCGACGCCAGCCTGCTGGCCCTGGAGAGGGGCCACGGGCCCATGTTCCTGCCGCTGATTACGACCCTGCGCCACGTGCGCATCGATGCCGCCGCACCGGGGAGCCCGGCATCGGCGACGACGCTCGCGGTTCTGGACTCGTCGCAGGGCTGGAGCGTGGATAATTTCGAGGGTCTCGCCCGCTATCGGGGCCTTTCCTTCTTCATGGTGAGCGATGACAATTTTAATGCGTTGCAGAAAACTCTGTTAGTTCATTTCAGCCTGGAAAGCAGCCGCATTGACGATATCCGCATCAATGTTCGAGATTTTGAACCCCGTCAAAAAACGACGGATTGACATGAACTAAACTCGTAAATCTTTACCCACATAGACAATTAGATGGGCGCGATGTCACGGGCAACAGAGGCAGGCCGGTTCGGCGTCGACGAAGCGCTGCTGGCCGGCTACGTGCCCATGAACGGGCTGGCTCAAGCGCACCTTTCCCAGCTCGTGCCTTTCGCCGGCATCTCCGAGCTGCACCCCGGTGACAGCATTCCAACCAATTTCAAGACCTCCGACCAGACGTACTACGTGATTTCGGGTGAGCTCGAGCTGTACGCCGGCGCAAAGCTTGCCGGAACAGTAAAGGGCGGCAGCAAGGAAGCGCGCTTCCCGCTCTCGCATCTGCAGATGCCGTTCGATTCCGCCCGCGCCCGCGGCGCCGTGCGCCTGCTGCGGGTCGATCGTGCACGCGTCAGCGCCCTTCTGATTCTCGAGCAGCCTTCGACGGACGCGACCACTCCTCGCCGGACCAAGCGCAGTCCCCTCGATTCGCGCCAGATTATCGCGCGCCTGCTGAAGTCGCAGATTTTTTCGCACATCGCACCGGCCAACGTGCAACGCCTTCTCGATCTCGCCGAGCCGGTTCAGGTGCGCGCCGGCGACGTCATCGTCCGGCAGGGCGAGCGCGGCAATTACTGCTACATCATCATGGAAGGGCGCTGCTCGGTGACGCAGCGCGTCCGCGACGAGCTTCTGCCGCGCATGCTCGGCGAGCTCGGAGCGGGCGACAGCTTCGGCGAAGAGATCTTGGGTAAGGGCGGCGTGCGCCGCAACACGGTCACCATGCGCAGCGACGGTTGGCTGCGGCGGCTGAGCAAAGCCCAGTTTGCTCAGCTTTCCGGAAAAACGAGCGTCACGCAGCTAAGCTGGCAGGAGGCACAGAAGCTGGTCGGGCGAGGCGCCCGGTGGCTGGACGTGCGCCTCGCCGACGAGCACCGACATGACGGTCTTCCCGGCAGCCTCAACATACCCCTCTCGGAGGTCGGCGCACGTAGCCGGGAGCTCGACCCGAAGGTACCCTATGTGCTGTGCTGCAACACCGGGCAGCGCAGTATTGCCGCGGCCCTGGTGCTGCGCGAGCAGGGCTTTTCGGTGCTCGTCCTGGAGAACGGTTTGATGGCAAGAGATGTGCGCGGCGGCGCTGACGACACCATCGACGACCTGAAGGCTCAGCTGGTCCTCGCCGACGCGGAGATTCGCACCGCGAGCGAACGCGTTGCTCAGGCCGACGCGGCGCGCCGCGCCGTCGATAACGCTCGCGGCATCAACGACAGCGAGCGGGTCAGGATGCGCAGCAAGGCGGAGGTCGACGCCGCCCGCGCCGGCGAGGCGCTGGCCGCGGCCAAGCGGCGCAAGCTCGAGCTTCAGGCCATGGTGCGCGCCATGCAAACCAAGGCAGCCGACGAGCGCCAGCAGGCGCAGTCGGTCGTCGATCAGCTGCGCCAGCAGACCGATCTGCGGCTGCAACAGGAAAAGGATCGCCTGCAGGGAGAGTACCTGCAGGCGGCCGGCGCCATGGATGATCTCAAGCGCGCGCAGAACGATGCCGAGCTGCATTTTCAGAAAGAGCGTGAGCGCCTCGAAGCGCAGATTCGCCAGGCCCGAGAGGCCATGGCCGTGGAGGCGGAACGCATTCGTAACGAGGTGGAATCCGCCAAGCGTGTCGCTGCCGAGAAGGCGGAAAAAATTCGACTCGAGCAGTCGCTCGCCGAGCAGAAGCTGCGCGCGCGCGCAGAGGAGCGACTGCTCGCCGAGCGGCGCAAGCTCGAAGCAGAGTTCAACACCAGCAAGAACACCGTGCGCAAGACGAGTGCGGACCTGAGCAGCGCGGAGAACGCCAAGCGCGAGGCCCAGCGCATGGCCGACGAGGTCGCCGCCAAGCTGCGCGCGGCCGAGGACAAGGCCCGTCGCGGAGGCGCCCGTCCCGCTGCGGCGCAGCGGCAAGCCGGCCCCGGCGCGCAGCCGAGCAGGGCCGGTGGCAGGCCTTCCAACGTGGTGCCCTTCAAAGGACCCGGCGCCGATTCCCGCGGATTCGACCCGAGCGGCACGATGATGGAGCTCATTACCGAGCTGAATTCTTTCGAGGACAAGGTGTCCGAAGCCAGCGAACGCGTCGAAGAGGCCTCCAAGGCGCAGGCCGAGGCGCAGCGCGCGCAGCTGTTGATCGAGGAGCGTCTGGCACGGCAGCGGGCGCTCGAGGAGGAGACCCGGCTCGCCCTCTACGAGGAAGCGGAGAGCTGGCTCGCCGAGGAGCGCGGTCGAACCGGCTCGTCGGCGTCGAAAGAGCGTGAGCGCGAGCGCGCCAAGGAAAAGGCCGAGGAGCAGCAGCGCCAGACCAGGGCGTCACAGGATCTCATGTCGGATATCAAATCTCAGCTTTCGGACGACTTCGACGACGGCGCAAGCGCCATTGAGCACAGCCTACGGCTTCGCGAGATGGAGCAGCAGACCGGAGCGGAAAAGGCGAAGCCGAATCCCGATCGGGAGAAGGCAAGCGAGGAACGCAAAAAGGCCAAGGAAGCGCTCGAGCGCGCCCGCGAGCACGTGCAACGACTCAAAAACCGCTACGACAAAGACTGAGGCTCGCCGGCGCGATGCCCCCAGGCATCGAGAGACGCGACGATGGTCTCGCGCGTGCGCCCGATATTCTCGTTGATGATGCCGTGGCGCGTCGACTCGATCAGCTCGAGCTCGACCGGAACGTGGGCAAGTCCCGCGACAACTTCATGGATGCCGTCGGGCACGACCACCGGGTCCTCGTTGCCTTGTATGAGCTTCACCGGACACGTCACCTGCGCGAGACTCGCCCTCAAGGCATCCACGAGAACCGTCAACTCGTACAGGCCTCTCAACGGCATGTGACGGTAGTTGATGTGCGGGTGCTCGGACTCGTTGACCTGAAAAGGCTTGACGCCCTCGAACGACGACATCCAGCGCACCAGGCGGTTGGCACTGTGCACCAGTGGCACGAAACGCATGCCGCGATCCCGGAATTTAACCGGCGGCGCCGCCGCCACGACACCAGCGAGCCGCGCCGGGCGTTCGGATGCGAGAATGAGCGACAACGCTCCTCCGGTGGAGAATCCAACCGCGGCGACCTGCGGCGCAATATCCGCCATGATGGCGAAACCGCGTCGTACCGAATCCAGCCAATCCCGCCAGCTGCGCTCGCGCAGATCCCACGGTGACGTTCCGTGGCCCTTGAGTCGAATGCCGAGGACCGGGAATCCGAGCGCGAACAGATCTTCCGCGAATTCCCGCAGCTCCGCGGGTGAGGCCAGAAAGCCGTGCACCAGCAGCACACCGAGCGGGCGCGGCTTGCTCGGGATCAACAGAAACGGCTCACCGCTCTCGGAGGCGGTTTCCGAATCATTGATCTCCTGGTGGCGTGGCTTGGAGAACTGCAGACGGTCCCAATCATATGCGATCAGCTCGTCATCGAATCGCAGCCGTGCGAGCGCCTCCGCAGCCACCGACTCGGCGCCCTCGAGCGCTTCCTTGACCGAGTAGGCGACACCGCGTACGGGCGCAGCCTCGTTAGCGTAAACCTCGACGAGGTTCTCCAGGCGCACCTCGTCGAAAGCGTGCTCGGCGCGTAGCTTGGGAAGAAAGCGGTAAGCGCCATCGTCATGCTCAATGAGACCGGTCTTTGAAGCCGTCTCCAAAAACTGATCGAAACCGGCGCAGCGACCCTCGATCAGCTCCCCGTAGGTTTCGGGGTTACGCAGACTGCGGTGCAGATGTACTGCGGGCTCCGACTGCAGACGCTTGACAGCAACGTATAACATCCGACGGAAAAGCCCTTCGGCGATGGCGTCCCGATTACGGTCGACGAGACCGAGCACGAGGCTCGACGCCAGATGACTCAGGTTCACCGTGACGCCCATGTACATCCTGTGCATGTAGTCGTCGCGCAGGCGCATGGCGTTGCGCCGCAGACGTCTTGCAAGCAAACGGCGATCCCAGGGGCCCGAGTCGGGTCTCAGTGCGAACGCCTCGTCGAGAGACTCGAGACCGCTGGTCACCCGCTCGAGCAGACGCCGGTCCCACCAGCGCCAGCAGTCGGTGACCCGCACGGGCTTGCAAAGGCGGATATCCATGTCAGTGTCGCGCAGCAGGATGTTTCCCTCGATGAGCAGCTCCTCTGAGAGGCGCCGGCTGAGGCCACGACTGAGAAGCTCCCCACCCTGGCGCAGCAGGTTGTCGCTCACACGGATGGGATAGAAGGTGATGTTGGCCGGCACGATGTGGGTCGGGCGGCGCGCGGCTTCGAGCAGCGCCTCGCCGCCTTCGAGCTCCAGGGATTCCGCCCACGAATCGATACGCCGCGAGTGCCCGGCCTCGTAATTCTGCAGCACCGCCCGCTTGTAGGCCTCGAGCGCGAGCGCGAGCACGGCCGCCCCGGTGTGCTGCTTGCGGCGGATCTCGGCGCTGCGCGAATAGACGCTGTACGAGCCCCGCGGGTCCAGCACCCGCCGGTCCTTGACCATGCCGCCCTCGGGAAATACGACGATCTTCCGACCCCTCAGAATCTCCTCGGCGAGAAAGGACAGCAGGCCGGGAAGATTGTCGGGCACGGCGCCCACGCGCTGCAGGTAGTTCGAAAACGGATCGCCTTCGACGAAGAACTCGCTGGCGGCTATGGAGCGGCAGTAGTGCCCGGTCTCCATGTATATCAGGTACTGGGGGATGAAGGTTTCGAAGCGGGCGAAATGATTGAACAGAAATATGTCGCCATCGGCGATCTGGGCATCGCGGTGGTGCAGCTTGAGATTCACCGCCAGGACCTTTCTCAGCAAAGTGAACAACCGCGAGGTCCACTCGTAGGTGGCCGTGCTGATTGCATACTCCGCTCTGCTGTCGCTCACTGCTGCAACTCAACCGGCGCGCATTCGTCTTCCATAGCAGACATAGTAGGTAACCGCGAGAGAGCTGAACCAGAGGCCCGCGAGGATACCGATGACACCGTCGTAGTCACCGATCATGAACGACCCTGAAGCCTCGAGATTGGGATAAGTCGTCTGGCGAAGCATCTTGACCACCATGACCCAGCCCGCGTGAATCCCGATGCACTCGGCGATGCGACCCGTGCGGTAACGTACGAGACCGAGAAGCAACCCCCCAGCGACCAGAGCGAACAGCGAGTCGAAAAAGGCCGGGTCGCGAAAGCCGTGCAGAGACGTGAACAGCACCGCGGTGCCGCTGAGCCATCCCACCTCTTCGGCCGGAACGTTGATATCGGCACTGATGAAGTGCATGGCTCCGTACACCATGGAAATAAAGACGATGGCAAACGCGCTGTTGCTCACATGAGTGATGCTGGTCTGCAAAGCACCGCGGAACCAGGTCTCCTCGATGAAACCCACCATAAGACCGGCAAAGGCGCTCTGCAGCACCACGGCGGTGACCAGAGGCGGCGTCAGCTCGATGCCCGGGCGCACGACGCGGATTTCGAGAGCGAGCAGCACCAGCACCACGAGCGCCATGCTGGCAATGCCGATGACGGCGCCGAGCACGAGCCCGCGGGAAAAGCTCCTGCCCGTGCGTCCCGGGCCATAACCCCAGGCGGAGCGGGTGTTGATGCCGAAGCCCGAGAGCAGGGGCCACAGGCCGAGCAGCGCGTAGAGCTTCAGAAGACGCATCACCATCTGATCGAAAGGCATGTCGCGAAGCCCCAGCGCCTCGAGGCCGAGGAACACCGGATAGGCGGTCAGCGCCGTGAGGACCAAGGTCGCGAGGGCGTAGATCAGGAACGGTGCGAGAACCATGGCTTCAGTCTAGACGACGGCCTCCCTTGCACCGTGCACCGCCGCCGCGACGCAGTGCCCGGTTTCCGAAACGGGATTTAACCGCATCGACCACTGAATCGATCCTGCGCTGCTGCTCGCGGTTCGCCTCGCCGAAGAGATCCCCCTGCTCGAGGGTCTCGCCGGTGATGCCGCCCACCCCCATGCCGAGCAGCCGCACGGGCCGCGGCTCATCCCCGAGCTCGGCGTGCAGCAGTCGCGAGGCGCTCGTGCAGAGCTCCCGCGTGAGACTCGTGGGCGCCTCGAGGCTCTCCGAGCGCGTGACGGTGTGAAAGTCCGCATAGCGAACCTTGATGAAAACGCTCTTCGCACGCAGGCGGTGGCGACGCAGCCGCGTGGCCACCTGCTCGCCGAGCTCGAGGAGCCACGATCGCAGGACCTCGGGCTCTTCGATGTCGCTGGCGAAAGTGGTCTCGTGGCTGATGGACTTGGCATCTCTGTCGGGAACCACCGGGCGATCGTCGATGCCGCACGCGAGCCTCCTCAGATGAGCCGCCGAACGCCCGAGGCGGTCGTCGAGCAGTTGCTCGGGGATGGTGCGCAGGTCGCCGATGCTGTGCACGCCAATCTCCGCGAGCCGGCGGCTCGCTACCCGGCCCACCCCCCAGAGCCTCGAGACCGGCAGAGGAGCGAGAAATGTCTCGATGGCGTCGGCGGGCACGACCACCAGACCATCGGGCTTTTCCAGATCGCTCGCGAGCTTGGCGAGGAACTTGTTCGGCGCGACCCCCACCGAGGCCACCAGGCCAAGCTCGCCGCGAATTTCGTCCTTGATGCGCCTCGCGATGCTCTGCGCGTCGCCGAAAAGACGCACGCTCGAAGCGACATCGAGAAACGCCTCGTCGAGCGACAACGGCTCCACCAACGGCGTGTAACGGGAGAAGATTTCGCGAATTGCGCGCGACACCCCGGCATACCGATCCATGCGCGAGCGGATAAACACCGCGTGGGGACACAGGCGCTTCGCCTGAGCCGCCGGCATGGCGCTGTGCACCCCGTAGCGCCTGGCCGCGTAGTTGGCGGCGGCGACCACGCCGCGCCCCTCGGGCGTGCCGCCTACCACCACCGGTTTACCCACGAGCTCGGGGTTGTCGAGCTCTTCGACCGAGGCGTAGAAGGCGTCCATGTCGACGTGCAGGATCATGGCGCGACGGGAGCAGACGATTTCCGCTGGCAATTTTAAGGGCGTCGCTATAATAGCCGTTCGCATCGCCCGCGGAGAACCGACCCATGGACAGCGCCGTCGCACAACGCTTCGTCAACGAGCTCTGGGACGCGTCCATCGTTCCCGAGCTGATGGAGTACATCAGGATTCCCAACAAGTCGCCGGCCTTCGACGCCGACTGGCAGCGCCACGGCCACATGGAGGACGCCGTCTCGCTCATCGAGCTCTGGTGTCGGACCCACGCGCTCGCGGACATGCACATCGAGGTCGTGCGCCTCGAAGGGCGCACACCGCTCCTGTTCATGGAGATCCCCGGGCACGGCAGCGGCGATGACGAGGCCTGCGTGCTGCTCTACGGGCACCTGGACAAGCAGCCGGAGATGCACGGCTGGCGCGCAGGACTCGGGCCCTGGACGCCGGTCATGGAGGGCGAGCGCCTGTTCGGGCGCGGCGGCGCCGACGACGGCTACGCCGCGTTCGCGAGCCTGGCGGCAATCCGCGCGCTGGCCGAGCAGGGTCTCGCCCATGCGCGCTGCGTGATCCTCATCGAGGCGTGCGAGGAGAGCGGCAGCTACGACCTGCCCTTCTACATCGACGCCCTCGCCGAGCGCATCGGCAAGCCGAACCTGGTCATCTGCCTCGACTCCGGCGCCGGCAACTACGATCAGCTCTGGTGCACGACGTCGCTGCGGGGGCTGACCTCGGGCGATCTCAGCGTCGAGGTCCTGAGCGAGGGCGTGCATTCCGGCGATGCCGGCGGCATCGTGCCCTCCTCGTTTCGCATCCTGCGCGCGCTTCTCGCGCGCCTCGAGGATGCCGCCAGTGGCCGCATCCTCCCGGAGAGCTTCCACGTCTACATCCCCGAGGAGCGACGCCTTCAGGCGGCGCACGCGGCCGAGGTCCTCGGCCCCGGTCTGTTCGAGCGATTTCCTTTTCTCGATGGCGTCGGGCCGGTGGGCGGCGGGGGTGGCGAGATGGTGCTCGAGCGCACCTGGCGCCCGGCGCTCGAGATCACCGGCGCGGCGGGCCTTCCCGCCCTCGAGGACGCGGGCAACGTGGCGCGGCCGCTGACGGCCGTGCGTGTCTCACTGCGGCTGCCGCCCACCTGCGACGCAGCGCGCGCCAGTGATGAGCTCAAGAAGCTGCTGGAAACCGATCCCCCCTACGGCGCGCGCGTGCGCTTCCGTGCCGAGATGGCGGGCGACGGCTGGAACGCGCCGCCGACGAGCGCGTGGCTCGAGGCGTCGGTGAACGCGGCCTCGCGCGCGCACTTCGGCCGCGATGCCGTGTACATGGGCGAAGGCGGCACCATTCCCTTCATGGGCATGCTGGGCGAGAAGTTCCCCGAGGCCCAGTTCCTCATCACCGGCGTGCTCGGGCCCGGCTCCAACGCCCACGGGCCGAACGAGTTTCTCGACATCCCCACCGGCAAGAAGCTGACCTGCTGCGTCGCCCAGGTGCTGCACGACCACTGGGTGCACGCCGGCAAAAGCTGAGCGGCGCACCCGGGTGCGCGCGGCTCAGCCGGATCGATCGATGCGCGTGTGCCAGGGGCCTTTGATGGCGAAGGTCAGTCCCGGTTGCTGCAGATTGACGAACAACGTGCCGCCGTCGGGCGAGAAGGTGGCGCCGGCGAACTCGGCGTCGCGTCGCGGATTGGCGGCGAGCCGGTACATGCCTCCGGATGCGGTGACGCCGACGATATGCTGGGCAACGTCGTTGTTCTCACAGACGAGCAGGTCGCCGAAAGGCGCGAGGGTCAGGTTGTCGCCGTTTCGCAGCCACTCCGGGTTGCGCGGCTCGAGGGCGAGCTCCAGGGTGCCGGGATGGCGGCGCTCCCCGGCGCCGCCTTCGTCGCCGGCCGGTCGGTAGCACCACAGCTGTCCCAGAGCCTCGGGACCGCCGGCGGTGCTGACGATCCAGATACGGGTCTCGCCGCTTTGCGCATCCACCTCCACGG
>JABAHS010130813.1_pt1 | contig 24945 bp, 14 predicted proteins | sample 7062111 | NCBI WGS metagenome assembly JABAHS01 (sample SAMN14534600, study PRJNA622989) | marine sediment metagenome | biome: marine biome [ENVO:00000428]; feature: marine pelagic biome [ENVO:01000023]; material: deep marine sediment [ENVO:00002113]; isolation source: pool of 4 deep marine... | reverse complement strand
AAGCTCCTGGAGCTGCCGGAGCGCGCCGCGCCGCTCCCGGTTGGCAGGAATCGCCAAGTGCGGGCGGTTCTTCAGCGTGTCGTCGACGAAAGCGGTGAGTTTGGCATCCGGCCCCGACTCGATGAAGATGCGAACACCTTCGTCGTGCAGCCGTTCCACGGTCTCGCGAAAGCGCACGCGGCTGTGCCACTGGCGCGTCGCAAGCGCGCGGATCGCGTCGGGCTCCAACGGGAACAAGTCGGCGGTGACGCAGCTGTAGACCGGCGTATGCCACGGGCGCACGTCCAGGGCGTCGTAGATATCGCGTAAGTCCTTGGCCTTCTTTTCGAACCACGGGGTGTGGTAGGCGCGGTCGAAGGGCAGCATCAGGCAGAGCGCTCCAGCGCGCCTGAGGCGCTCTCGGGCCTCCTTCAGTGCGGATGTTTGGGCGCACAGCACCATCTGACCCGGGCAGTTGTCCATTGCCCAGTAGACACGACCGTCCATGGCCTCGAGGAGGTCCGGGATACCATGCGCCTCGAACTGGCTGACCGCCATCATGGCCGCCCGGGGAATGTGCGCCGCGGCATCGCCGTCGGCCACGCCACCGCGCAGCTCGCGCAGGCAATGGAAGATCAGGTTCGCATCGCGGGGCAAGGCGCCGGCCGCTATCAGCGCCGAGTTCTCGCCGTTGCTGTAGCCAACCAGAACGTCCGGGCGAACACCCACACCCGCGAGCGTCTCGTGGATGGCGAGGTTAAGCACGAACCCGGCCTGCGCCCCGCCTTCCATGCTGAGCAGGTAATTCTCGACCTCGCGCGCCGCGCGCGCCGCCAGAGCCGTCCGCGGCGCGAAGAGGAGCGTGCTTGGTGGCACGCCGTCGTCGAAGGTGGCGTCGAGGCGATCGAACCAGCGTCGCACCGCCGGCATGTAGACGCAGAGCTCGGCCCCCATGCCAGCGAATTGCGAGCCTTGGCCAGGAAACAGGAACGCCACCTTGGCCTCGCGTCCAACGGCGCGGGAGGGGCCGTAGAAGATGCCGGCGCGCGACCGGATGCGGCTAGACGCTGTGGTCTCGAGGCGATGGCGCACCGTGGCGAGCTTATCCACCAGATCATCGAGGTCGGTCGCGATCACCACGAGCCGCTCGCGGTCGTGGGGCCCTGCCGCGAGTGCGCCGGCGAGGTCGGCCAGGGCCGCGTGCGGATGCCGGGCCGCATAGTCCGTCAAGCGTTCGATCCGCGACAGCAGCCCGCTGCGCGTCGCCGCGCTCACGCAAACGAGTTCGGTCGGCCAGGGAAGGTCGCCCTCGGCGCTGTCGGCGTCGCCCGCCTCCTCGACCAGTAAGCTGGTCGACGCCGCATCGGCGGCCGGCTCGACGAACAGCGCGCGGCGTGGTCCCTCGCCTCCGTGGATCCAGGGGCCAAGGCCAGCGCTCACGTAGAACGGCGGATGGAGGGCGGGCACCTCCCGCCCGGCGACGACGGCCGCGGCCGGGGGCTTCACGCGATGGTGCAGCGCCAGAATCGCGCGGAGCAGGGCGGCAAGGCCCGCGAGTGGATTATCGGCCTCCCCGCCCCAGGGATCGACGGCCAGGCGCGGAAGCAGCGGTGCATGGGCATCGTCCTCCGCGGGGGGCGGTGGGGTCTCCTCGGCGAGGGGAGCGCCCCACGCGATCCAACCGATGCCAGCGAGCGCGGGCGCGCCGCCCCTCGGAGAGAGCGCGTGCGCGATGGCGGCGAGTCCGTGCCACGACCCGCCATCCGGGTGCAGCACGGCCTGCACGCGCCGGCCCCCGCGGCGCGCGCGGCCCTCCGGCTCCACCGCCAGCATCGCGCCGAGCAGGGAGTCCGCTGCGTCCGCGCCGGCGCCCCACTTCCCCACCCGGAAGGCACCGAGAAGCGCCACATCGCACGAGTCCTCGGCGAGACACTGCCGCGCCGCCTGGATCATGCCGTCGACGCTCGCGGGCTTTGCCTCGATCCGCGGGCCGGCAAGGCCGAGGATGCGCGCGATGCGCTCCGCGTCGGTTACGGCGGCGCCGGCACCCGACGTCGGAGCGACGATCACTGCCACCCGCGAGCGCAGCGAGGCATGTCCCGAATCGGCGAGGGCTGTTCGCGCCAGCCCGGCGGCCGCCTCGACTTCGGCGTGGGCGCGCGGGACCGCGGAGCCGCTTTCCCGGGGGCGCCCGTCGCTAGTGCCGCGCAAAAGATCCCAGTAATGGCGAAGGCCACGACCGCGTGCATCGAGGAGCGCCGCACCGACTACCGCCAAACCTGCGCTTTCGCCGCTCAGAGTCGTGTTCTCCCGTTACCGGGTGGCCTACTTGAACGTCCTTTCCGGCCACCGCGCGCCGGCGCGAACTGGCACGGCAGTCTCGCATATCCATGCAAGGCGGACTATCGTATCCTATCGGCGCTAACAGGAGACCGGTCGGGGTTCCTTGCGTCGGGAGCTCGTTCACTTTGCTTGGGGCGATGCTCGCCAACCCGCAAGATGAGCGGTCAGTCGATCAAGACGATCATCGCTGGTTGAGGGAAGGAGGACCACTATGGCGCTCGCGCATGACTACGCGCAGTTCGCGGCGCGGCTGACCGAGTTACTTGGGCTCAGCGTACCGCCGATGGCGATTACGTTCTGGCGGGACGACGATTGTCCCGTCGAGCGCTACGCCGCCAGCATGCCGGAACCCACCGAGGACGGCCGGACCGGAGCGGTGGCGGCGGGCTGCGTCTTCTGGATGAAGGGCCCCGAGACCACGTTCTCCACGGTGGAGGCGGATCACGGCAATTGCAGCGTCGGCAGCGCAACCCATGGCTTCAAGCAGCTGAACGAGGTGGCCGGCAATGCCGACGTGCAGGCGCTGGTGGAGAGCGAATGGGTCACGTTCGAGGCAATGGCGGGGGTGGCCACCGTCAAGGACAAGCCCAAGCACATCATCTACGGGCCGCTGAGCGAGACCCCTGTCGATCCCGATGTCGTGTTCCTCAGGATCAACGCCAAACAGGCGATGATCCTCAACGACTCGCTGCCCGATCTGCGCTTCGAGGGCAAGCCACAGTGCCACATCGTCGCCATCGCCAAGCAGGCGAAGCAGCCCGCAGTCAGCACGGGGTGCATGCTGAGCCGCGTGCGCACGGGCATGTCGAATAACGAGATGACTTGCGCCTTGCCGGTGCAAGACCTGCCGGGGTTGATCGGTCGAATCAGCGCGGGGGCGGGGGCCGATCGCAAGGTCGCAGCGTACGCGTCCGACGACTCCCAGCGCTTCCGGTAGGGGCCCCGGCGACGACGGGCGTGGGGGCGTCCCGAGCCGGACCTCGAAGGACTGGAGCGGGATGACGAGGCCGAGGCCGCGCGCCTGGGTGCAGGCCGCCTTCAATGTCCACAAGAGGGCGAAGCGCCACCATGCCTGCGGCTTTCAGGCACGGCGGCGGGCAACGCCTTCTCTGCGGGCGGGAAGACGCTCGGCGAGTCGCCCGCTCACTTCACGTAGCGCCCCCACAGCCGCTCCGGAGCAAAGGTGAGCACCAGGGCCCCCGCCGCCGTGATGCCACCGAGCCAGGTCCAGCCATGAGCGCCGAGCGCGAGCGGCCACCAACCGTGCAGCAGGGCGAGCGCGGCCATCGCCAGGAAGAACGGGCCGGTGACGTAACAGTGCCGGCGCCCGCACCGGCGCGCGTTGTAGAGGCACGCGGTACCCATCCAGGCGAGCGCAGGCGGCCACGCATAGCTTGCCAGGCTCGCCTGATCATAAAAACCGGTGAGGACGATCACTGCGGCGGGAATGCCCCAGACGCAGAGAAACCCGCCCAGCGTTCCCGCGAGATCGGCCGCCCGGAAGCCGCTCGTTGTTTCATGCGGGCTCATGAGGTCATGGCTCTTGTGCGCTGGTCTCGTCCGCAGGGCCGTACGGAGAGCAGTTCGGGCGCTCGTTTCCGCCTCGGGGCCAATGCCTTACCCGATTATCCACGAACCTCAGCCTTCGGGACGATAGCTGTTTTTCATGGGTAGTCAGAATGCCTTATGAATAGGCTGCTGTTCTACTGCCACAACGTCTATGGCCTCGGTCACGTCGTGCGCTCCCTGCGAATCGCCGAAGCCGCGCTCGAGACCGCTCCGTGCGAGACGGCGGTCATTACCGGCTGTCGGTTCCTCGACGCCGTACCCCGCGACGCGCGCATCCGCGTCGAGCGGTTACCCGCTGTCACAGTGGGCCGGGGCGGCGGCTTCCAGGCGGCGGAGCCCGGTGTCGGCGGCGACGTCATCGCCCAAAGGGCGCGCGCCATTCGCGCCTTCGTGGAAGAATGGCGGCCGGACGTGGTGCTCGTGGACCACCATCCCTTCGGGCTCGGCGGCGAGCTGGTGGAGACGTTGACGGCGGCGGCAGAGGGCCGGCTAACGGCCCGTTTCGTCTGGGGCATTCCCTATTCCGAGGGCGGCGCCTACAGCCTGCGCCGGCCGGGCAACCCGCGCCTGAGCCGCGCCCTCCATCAGTACGTGCTGGCCCTTGGGTACACTGATCCTTGTTGGATCGACGCTTTCGCCGGCTATCGCGACTATGGCCTCCCGCCGCGGTGCGAGAACGTCGGCTTCGTGATCGGACGGCTGCCAGCGCACCGGCCGCCGCGGCTGCCCCGGATTGTGGCGCTGTGCGGTGGCGGCGCCGGCGCCGAGACATTCTTCCGATTGCTGCTCGCCGCGACCGAGACGCTCGATCACACGACGCGCCCGCGCCTACGCCTGGTGATCGGTCCGTTCGGCGACCGAGGCGCGGTGGCACGCCTTGCGCGCGGACGAAGCCATGTCGAGATCTGGCCGGACGGTGCCGCGGAGGCAGCGATGGCGGACGGCGACATGCTGGTCGCGCGCGCCGGCTACAACACCGCCTTCACCGCCGTCGCCTCGCCGCTGCCGGTCTGCTTCGTCCCCTACCGGACGGTGGACGAAGAGCAGACCAATCGGGCGCGGCGCTTGGCGCGGCTGGAAAACGTCTGGGTGGTCGCGGAGGACGACGCGGACGCGCCACGCGCCCTCGCCGCCGCCCTCGGTGCCGGTCTTCGCGCCGGGCCCGCGGCGCGCGACCTGCCGTTCTGGACCGATGGCGCCGAAGTGGCGGCGCGGCATCTCCTCTCGCTCACCGGACTGGGAGTCGTCCCTTGCGGCGTCTGTTGATCATCGCCGATGACTTCGGCCTGACCCCGGGCGTCACCGTTGGCATCGTCGCGGCCATGCGCGAGGGACTCGTCTCGGGCGCCTCGGCGATGGTGTGCGTGCCGGGTGCCGAAGACAATTTGCGGCAATGGAGCGGGGCGGCGGCAGGATGCCTCGGCCTGCATCTGCAGCTGAGCGGCGGCCGGCCGGCCTGCGACCCGGCCCGCGTTGCGACGCTCGTCGACCGCGAGGGCCGATTTCCGCGCAAGGGCCACGGTCTGGGGAGCCTTGCACTGCCCGCGGATCAGATCGAGCGCGAGTGGCGTGCACAGGCGGCCCGGTTGCGGGCGCTGGGCATCGAGCCCTCGCACATGGATACCCATCATCATGTGCACCGCCATGGGAGCGTGTTCCCGGTTTTCCGGAGGCTCGCCGCCGAGTGGGGGTTGCCCGCCCGCGCCATCGGCCCCGCCATGGCGCGTTCGCTGCAGGCGTGCGGGGTTCCCTCGGCCGAGCACTGCGCCATCGAATTCTACGGGGAGCCGATCACCGTGGAGCGGCTGGTCGCCGTCGTCGAGGCCGGATTCGCCGCCGTGGGCGGCGCGGGCACCCTCGAGCTGATGGTCCACCCCGGGTGCGCCGACGCCGCGCTGCGCGCACGGAGCGCCTACGTCGAGGAGCGCGAGCGCGAGCGCGCCCTGCTGTGCTCCGATCGCCTTGCGGCCGCCCTCGACGCCGCCGGGGTCTCGATCATCGCACCGAGCGAGCTGAGGAAGGCGCCGTGAGCCACTCCGCGCCCGCGCCGCACCGCCACGCCATCGTCGGCTGCGGCCGAGTCGCACCGTTTCACGCCGATGCGTTCCAGCGCCTGGCGGGGGTCGAGCTCGCGCTTGCCTGCGATCCGCTCACCGCCAACGCGGAGGACCTCGCGGCCCGTTACGCCATCGCGGCATACTGTGAACGCTTCGAGGATGTGCTGGCGAACCCGGCCGTTACCTCACTTAGCATCGCGACGCCCCACGACCTGCACGCGCCGATGGCGCTGGCCGCGATAGAGCATGGCAAGCACGTCCTGGTGGAGAAGCCCCTCGCGCTGCAAGGCGAGACAGGGACCGCGGCCATCGAGGCGGCACGCAAGGCCGGCCTCGTCTTAATGCCGGTGGCGCAGCATCGTTTCGACCCGCTCATCGCCCGCATCGGCGAGATGGTCAGCGCAGGCGATCTGGGCGAGGTCGTGATGGTCCGCGCCCACCTGGAATGCGTGCGTGACAAGGCCTATTATCGCGACAGCGCGTGGCGCGGCACCTGGGCGCGGGAGGGGGGTTCGGTTTTGATGAACCAGGCCCATCACTTGGTCGACCTCTTGCGCTGGCTCGGCGGACCGGTGCGGCGGGTCGACGCGGTCATGAAAACGCTGGCCAACACCGACGTGATGGAGACCGAGGACATGGTCGCGGCGACCTTGGAGTTCCGCTCCGGTGCCTCGGGCACGCTCAGCGCGAACGGTGCCGCCGGTGGCGAATGGTCCAGCTTCATGGAGCTTCGCGGGCGCGCTGGCATCGTCGCCTTCGACATCAATTACCCCAACATGCTGCACCGTTTCCAGCTCGCCGACCGGCGAGCAATGCAACGCTGGCGCGCGCGCTTCCAGGACGCCCAGCAGGGGAGCATCTCGGCCGCGCTCGGCCGCTTGAGCTACTACGGTACGTCGCACCGCGCTCAAGCCCGCGCCTTCATCGACGCCATTGATGGTCGAGCACCCGTCGAGGGCGGCGCCACGGCGGTGGAGGCCCTGGAGGTGGCAGCGATTATCCAGGCCATCTATGAGGCCGCGCGGACCGGGCGGGCCTGCGAGCCCAGGCCCGCGGGCGCACCCGCGCCGGAGATTGCCAGCGATGATGCGAGCCTCTGACTGCTCCACCGCGCCCCTGGCTGCCGCCCGCAATGCGGCCTACTGGTACGAGAGCTGGGACGACGTGCGCTCGGAGGACATTGAGCGCGTCGCGCGGATGCTGCGCGAGGGGCGACTGTCCATCGTTTCCGGGGGGATCCTGTCGCAGTTCGAGAAACGCTTCGCTGCCTTTTCGGGTTGTCGCCACGCAGTCGCCTTCAACAACGGCACGGCGGCGATCTATGCGGCGCTCTGGGCCGTCGGCGTGCGCGCCGGCGACGACGTGCTCGTCTGCGACTACGGGTTCCACGGTGCCGCGGCGGCGGTGCTCGCCCTCGGCGCGCGTGTGGTACCGGTAGACTGCCTCGAGGATAGCTTCACCATCGACCCGGACGACATTCCCGCCAAGCGCACGGTACGTACCAAGGCCATCCTCGCGCACAACCCTTGGGGCGTTCCCGCCCGGCTGGACGCCGTGCGCCGGGGCGCGCCCGACCTGCCCATCGTCGCGGACGCGGCGCACGCCCACGGGGCCCTTTATCGCGGCAAGGCGCTCGGGGCATGGGCCGACATTACCTGCTACTCCCTCGGCCAGGCCAAGCTCATCACCGGCGGCGAGCTTGGCTGCGCAGTCACCGACCAGACGACCTATCGCGACCGCATGCTCACGTTGGGCCACGTGAACCGCGTGCCGGGTGACCTCGTTGGCGACGACTGGGACGGCAACGCCGTCGGCCTGAAGCTCCGGCCCCATGCGGTCGCACTCACTCTGGCGCATGCGCAGGTCAGACGCTTCGCCGAGAAACGTGCGGCGCTGATCGCGACATGCACGCGCCTCGAGCGCGGCTTTGCCGACGCCGGGTTCGTGCCGCAGGCCATGCCTGCCGGGGCCGAGCGGGTTTACTGGCGGATCGTGCTTCGCCTGGACGACGCCGTCTTCGCGCGAGTGGAGACCGCCGCGGTGGAACGCGCGCTCTGCGAGCGTGGCGTGCCCGTGGAGCCCTGTCATTACCTGCCCACATTGCAGAACCAGCCCATCTTTCGTTGGCCTGACCATGCGGGCCGCTGCCTGCCGGCGCCCTGCCCCATCGCCGAGCGCGTCGCGCGCCGGACGGTGACACTGCCGGCGCCGGCGCGGCTGCCCGAGCAGGTGCTGCGCGCGACCATCGCTGCCGCCGTCGCGACATCCGTCGCGCTCGGCGCTCACGCGCAGCACGGCGGATGAAGGAACGAAGACGTCCAATCACGGAGCCGGCGCCGGCCGGCCACAACTGAGGGAGGGAAGGCCATGCGGTTCCTGATCATCAATCGCCCCAACAGCCCCGGCAGCGATGAGTGGATGGAGCAGAGGCCTGACAAGATCGCGGCGATGCTCAGGGAATGGCTTGAAGGGGGCGTCGTCGAGGCTCCGCACGTGCTCATCGGCGGGGGCCACATGTATATCTGCGAGGCCAAGGACGAAGAGGAGCTGGCGGTCAAAGTCCGCTACAACCCCTTCTTCAAGAACAGCGATACGGAGGTCATTCCGATCGTCGACGCCCTGGCGTTTCTCGAGCGCTATGCCGAGTTTACCGGACAGGCGGCGCCGGACTAATTATTGCGCGCCCGCCGCAAGCGCCAACTTTTTGTTCTGAGGGCAGGGCATCACCACTGATCGAGGAACCGCCGGCGTCGGCTACGACGGCGGGAGGGGGGATGAGGAATGCAACGATCGGGTGCTGAGTCAAGGGCGACGTTCCGGTGCTTGGCGCTGTCACCGGGCGGCTTCGGGCACGACGCCCTGGCCCTTGCGGCGACGCGTGCGGGGGCGGTCGGCATCGTCGACGTGGCCTGCTGCGGCGAGGCCGAGCTCTCGCGCGTCTCGGCACGGTGGTCGCGTCTGTTGGCGCAACTGCACGTGGGGCAGGAGTGCGGGCTCCGCTGCGCGGCTTGGCAGCTCGAAGCGCTCCTCCCTCTGCTCGAAGCCGCTGCGCCGCGGGCTGCCTGGCTGATCCTCGGCGACCGTCTCCCCGTGCGCGAGAGCGTGGCCGCGCGCCTCGCCGGACGGGATAACGTCACGCTCCTGATCGAGGTGCGCGGGCGCGCCGAGGCCGAGGCCGTGCTCGGCGCGGGGCTGCCGATGCACGGGCTGGTCGCCAGCGGACGCGAGGCCGGCGGCTGGCCCGGCGAGCACAATAGCTTCGTGCTGCTGCAGTCGCTGCTCGAGCAGGCGGCTCCGGTCTTCGTTCGGGGCGGGATCGGCGTGCACGCGGCAGCCGCCTGCCGCGCCGCCGGCGCCGCCGGCGTGGTTCTCGACGACGTGCTCCTTGCGATGCCGGAATCGCCACTGCCCGCGCCCTGGAAGGCGACGTTGTCGGGGCTTTCCGGGCAGGAGGCCCGCCTCCTCGGGGCGGGCCTCGGCCCGCCCTGCCGCGTCCTTCATCGTCCTCAGTTCGCCGCGGCGCAGGCGCTCGAGCGCGCAGCCACGGAGTTGGAGGCTGCGAACCACGGCAACGGCGACCGCGCGAAGGCNNCGCGTGGTGGGTTGGGGCGCGCCGGAGCGACGCGCCTGGCCTGTCGGCCAGGCGGTTGGCCTCGCCGACGGCTACCGCCGTACCTATGGCAGCACCGGACGGCTGGTACAGGCGGTGCTGGCAGCGGGCCGCCACGGCCCGGAGGAGGCCGCCCGGCTGCGGCCGCTCGCGCCGGATGCGCCGCTCGCGCGCTCGCACGGCACGCGCTATCCCATCGTTCAGGGCCCGATGACCCGGGTCAGCGACACCCCGGCGTTCGCCCGCGCGGTGGCCGAAGCGGGCGCCGTGCCCATGCTCGCGCTGGCATTGATGGACGGCGAGCGGGCCCGTCCCCTGCTCGAGGAGACGCGTGCGCTGCTCGGCGAGCGCCCGTGGGGCGTCGGCATCCTCGGGTTCGTGCCGGCGGAGCTGCGCGACGTGCAGATCAAGGAGATCCGCCGCATCAAGCCCCGGTTTGCGTTGATCGCCGGCGGACATCCCCACCAGGTGCGGGTGCTGGAGGAGGAAGGCATCGCCACCTATGCCCACGTCCCGGCGCCCACGCTTCTGGACATGTTCGTGGACCAGGGCACGCGCCGCTTCGTTTTCGAGGGTGAGGAGTGCGGAGGCCATGTCGGTCCGTTGTCCAGCTTCGCCCTGTGGGAGAGCATGGTTCACGCGCTGCTGGAGCGCCTGCCGCGGGGCGAGGAGGAGTCCTGCCACGTGCTGTTCGCCGGCGGCATCCACGATGCACGGTCCGCCGCCGCCGTGGCCGCCTTCGCGGCGCCGCTCGCCCGGCGCGGCATCAAGACGGGTGTCCTGATGGGCACCGCCTACATGTTCACTCGCGAGGCCGTGGCCACGGGCGCCATCGTTCCCGCTTTCCAGGACGAGGTCGTGTCCTGCCAGGGAACGACCCTGCTCGAAGCCGGCGTCGGCCACGCCAATCGCTGCGCCGCTACCGCGTTCGCGCGCGGGTACCGCGAGCGCCGTCTCCGGCTGATCCGCGAAGGCTGCCCAGCCGAGGACATGCGTAAGGAGCTCGACGGCCTGCAGCTCGGCCGGCTGCGACTCGCCACCAAGGGCTTGGCGCGCGATTCGACGGGCACAATGGTTACGCTGGATGCCGAGAGCCAACGCCGCGACGGTATGTACATGGTCGGCGACGTGGCCAGCATCCGCGAGCGGCTCTCGTCTCTGACGGAGCTCCACGCAGAGGTGTGCGAGGGTGCCGCACGCCTCCTCGCCGACCGATTCGCCGTGGCCGGGCCGTCGGGTGCGCGCAGCGCGCGCTCCGGTCAGCCCTCGGACATCGCCATCATTGGCCTCTCTCTTCTGCTGCCCGGGGCCCGGGATCTCGACCGCTTCTGGGCGAACATCGTGGCGCGTACCCCCGCTATAACCGAGATCCCCGCCGAGTACTGGGACTGGCGGCTCTACTACGATCCCGAGAGGCGGGCCCCGGACAAAATCTACTCGAAATGGGGCGGATTCTTCGGGGACGTGCCGTTCGATCCCCTGGAGTTCGGCATCCCGCCGGTGTCCATGGAGCACATCAGCGTCTCCCAGCTTCTGGCGCTGCGTCAGACCAAGCTCGCGCTCGAGGATGCGGGTTATGCCGAGCGGCAATTCGATCGGGAGAACACGGCCGTCGTCATCGCGAGCGCCGACAACGGGGGCTATCTGGGCCAGCAGTTCGTCACGCGCGCCACGTTGCCGCTGAAGGAGGGGGCGACGGACGAGCGCGTGCTGCGGCGGCTCGCCGAGTGGTCGGAGGAATCCTTCGCGGGCGTCCTCACCAACGTCACCGCCGGACGGGTGGCCAACCGGTTCGACCTCGGGGGGCCAAACTACACGGTCGACGCGGCCTGCGCGGCGGCGCTCTCCGCGCTCGGCCTCGGCGTCCGCGAGCTCGACGCGGGGTCTAGCAATCTCGCCATCGTGGGTGGTATCGACGTCGGCCAGTCGCCCTTCGCCTACCTGGGATTCAGCAAGACGCAGGCGTTGTCGCCGTCCGGCCGGGCTAGGGTCTTCGACAAGAGTGCCGACGGCATCGTCATCAGCGAGGGGATCGCGATGATGGTGCTCAAGCGTCTGGCCGACGCCGAGCGCGACGGCGATCGGGTCTACGCGGTGATCAAGGCGGTCGCCGGCTCGAGCGATGGCCGCGGGCTGAGCATGACGGCGCCCAAGCCCGAGGGTCAGTTACGCTCGCTGCGCCGGGCCTACGCGAAAGCCGGATTCCCGGCGACCACCATTCAGCTCTACGAGGCCCACGGTACGGGCACGGTCGTCGGCGACGACGCGGAGGTGCAGACCGTGCTCGCCATGCTGAACGGCGACGGGGCGCGGCCGGCCGGCTGCGCCGTGGGCTCGATCAAGAGCCTTGTCGGCCACACCAAGACCGCCGCCGGCCTGGTCGGCCTGGCCAAGGCTGCGCTGGCGCTGCATCACAGGACGTTGCCGCCGCACTGGGGCGTGGAGGATCCGCTCGATCCCCTGCGCCAGGCGGGCGTGCCCACCTACCTGCTGGAGCACGCGAAGCCCTGGCTTGCGGCCGTGGAGCCCCGGCGGGCCGGGGTCAGCGGTTTCGGCTTCGGCGGCACCAACGCCCACGCGGTGCTCGAGGAGTACCGGGGCGATCTCCGCCCAACCGACCCGGGGGGTCATCAGCGACCTTGCGAGCTCGTGGTCTTCGCCGGTGCGACCCGCGAGGCGCTGGTAGCGCGACTGCGCGAAGTCCACGAGGCCCTCTCGGCGGGCTCCGGTCCGCGGTTGCGCGATCTCGCCTACAGCGCGGCCGTGGCGGCCCGGAGCGGGGGGCAGGGGGCCCCGCGCATCGCCGCGGTGGTGGCCGACGCGGCGGAACTGCGCGAGACTCTCGCCAGCGCCCTCGCCCACCTGGGGGGGTCCGCGGAGGGCGGGCTTCCCCACAACCTCCTGATCGCGGACGAGATAGGCCCACGGCCGGGCGCCGTGGCCTTCCTCTTTCCCGGCCAGGGCTCGCACGCGATCAACATGGGCCGCGAGCAGGCCCTGTACTTCGAAGAGTTCCGGGAGGCCCTCGAGGCGGCGGACGCCGTTCTTGCCGATGCCTTACCCAAGCGCCTGAGCGACTACGTCTACCCGCCGCAGGCCTTCGGGCCGGAGCAGGCAGCGCGTCAGTTCGACGAGCTCACGGACACGCACGTCGCCCAACCGGCCATCGGCGCGCTGAGCGCGGCCTACGTCGGGCTGCTCGAGAGCCTCGGGCTCGTGCCCGACATGGTCGGCGGCCACAGCTACGGTGAGTACACGGCGATGCTCGCGGCCGGGGTGCTGGGGCGCGAGGACTTTCTCGAGCTCTCGAAAGCGCGGGGCCGGCTGATGGCCAGCTGCGGCGGCGATCATGGCACCATGGCTGCCATCTTCGCGCCGCGTGCCACGGTGGAGGCCGCGCTGGCCAGCGAGCCCGACGTGGTGCTCGCCAACCACAATGCGCCCCATCAGGCGGTCATTTCGGGGCGGCGCCAGAGTGTCGAACGCGCGGCCAAGCGCCTGGCGGCAGAGGGCGCGCGGGTGGTCCCGCTCGCGGTCTCCAACGGGTTTCACTCGCCGCTGATGCGTCCAGCGAAGGATCCGCTGGCCGAGATTATCGCCGGTCTCGATCTGCGGCCGCCACGCTGCCCGGTTTTCGCCAACGCCACCGGCGAGCGTCATGCTGACGATGCCGAGGCCCTGCGCGCGGCCCTGAGCGAGCATCTTCTCGCACCGGTCGAGTTCGTGCGCGAGATCGAGAGCATGTATCGCGAGGGGGCGCGTATCTTCATCGAGGTCGGCCCGGGCACGCGTCTTGTCTCACTGGTCGGGCGCATTTTGGAGGATCGCCCACATGTCGCGGTGCCGACCGAGGGGGGCGGAGGAGGTCTCCGGGACTTCCTGCTCGCCCTCGCGCGGCTTTACGCCCAGGGCCTCGATCTGCGTCTCGAACGCTTGTTCGAGCGCCGCGACGCCATCGCCAAGGACCTCACCAAGCTTCTGCGCGAAGCGATGCCCGCCGAGGTGAGCAAGACGACGTGGCTCGTCAACGGGATGCGGGCGCGGCCCCTGAGCGCGGACAGGACCGCGACGCGGCTCCCCGACTTGGATCTGGAGACCAGGGAGCAGGACAAGGCGAAATCCCGGCCTCACCGCGGCGTCCCGACCCTGGAGCCGGGAAACGGCGGTGAGCCGCCGATGCGCGGAGAAGGGGTCGGCGAGGCGCACGACAGCGATCCGGTGCTGGGCGCCTACGAGGCATACCAGGAGACCATGCGAGAGTTCCTTCGCACCCAGGAAGCGGTGCTGCGCGAGTTCCTGGGGGGAGTCAGCGAGCAGGCGGTACTTCAGGGCGCGTTTCCCGGACCGGCCTCGCGGGCCTCGGCTACGGTGGCCGATCCGACGCCGGCGGCGGACGAGCAGCCACCGGCGGCTGCGCCCCGCGCTGAGGACACCGACGAACCAGCTGACGACGCTGAGCTGAACCGGGAGTCTCTGACAGGGCGGCTCGTGCGCCTTGTCGGTGAGCGCACGGGTTACCCGGCTGAGATGCTGGGGGTCGAGTTCGACATCGAGGCGGAGCTCGGCATCGACTCGATCAAGCGCGTCGAAATCATCGATGCTTTTGTGCAGACGCTACCCAGCGCGTCTCGCGCCAGGCTGGACGAGCACCTCACCGATATCGTCCGGGTCAAGACGCTGGCCGGCGTCATCGATCGGGTGGTTGCGCTCGCCGCCAGGACAATACCGGCCGGCACCCCCGCCGCGCAGAGTGAAGAGCGTGCCCCGGATGGCGGCACGGTCCCAGCCGAGGCACCCGCCGTCGCCGAGGCGCCAATGGGGGCGGGCGGGCAGGTGAGTGCGGAGGGCGCTGCTTCCGGTTGGCCGGATGAGGACCGGGACCGCGAGAGCGAGACCGCCGCACCGTCCGAGAGCGGTCGCACTGCCGCGATCATGCGCCGAGGGGTGCTGCGTTTCGCCGGCGAGACCGACGCGACGGACAACCCGGCGTCGGCAGGGTGCGCCCGCTACGTCATGCAGCCGGTGCGGGACTCGCTACCGGCGCTGCCGTCGGGCCGTCCGCGGGGATTGTACGTGATCACCGGGGACGGGGGCGGTGTGGCCGACGCGCTGGCGCGGCTCCTCGAGGACCACGGCGCCGTCCCGGTCATCCTGGACCCGGGGCTGTGCACTGAGCCCGATGCCCTCGCGGCGGTTGTGCTCCAGCACAGGCGCGAGCGGTGCGCGGTGCGCGGTATCCTTCACCTCGCCGGACTATCGCCCGAGAACACGATGCCCGAGCGCCTGGGCGAATGGCGCCGGCTCACGCAGCGCTGTTGCAAGAGCCTGTACCAGCTCCTCGCGCTCTGCCGCGAGGACTTGACCGACGAGACCCAAAGCCAGATGGGCCGCGTCGTGGCGGCCACCGCGCTTGGCGGCTGTTTCGGGCGGAACGGCACGGTCGGGCCGGGGCCGGCCGTCGCCGGCGGCGCGCTCGGCCTTCTCAACACCCTCGACGTCGAATGGTCCTCGGTGCTCGCCAAGTGCGTCGACTTCGATGACAGCCTCGATGCATCCGCCATCGCGCGCCGCTTATTCGCTGAAATGCTGTTCCCCAGCGGCCGCGTCGAGGTGGGCTATCCCGGCGGAGTGCGCACCGTGTTTCGACCCGTGGCCGCGCCGTTGGACACGGCGGCGGCTCCCGTCGGCCCGCGGCCGTCGCCGGACTGGGTCGTGCTTGCCACGGGCGGTGCGCGGGGCATCACGGCCGAAGCAGCAGCCGCGCTCGCCGTGCCGGGCATGCGCCTCGTGCTTGTGGGGCGCTCTCCCGAGGTGGAGGCCGAGCCCGCGACCTGGGCCTCGCCCGACGATCTTCGCCGCCAACAGATCGAGCACGCACGCGAGCAGGGTGTTGCCATGACGCCCGCGGAGGTCGAGGCCCGGGTGAAGGCCGTGCTGCGAGACCGCGAAGTCCGGCAGACGCTCGCACGCTTCCGCGAAGCTGGGGTGGAGGTCGAATACCGCGCGGTCGACGTCCGCGACGAAGGGGCATTCGGCGGTCTCATCGCCGACCTCTACGAGCGCTTCGGCCGCATCGACGCCGTCCTGCACGGCGCCGGCGTGATCGAGGATAGGCGAGTAGGCGATAAGGACCTGGCGTCCATGGAACGCGTATTCGACACCAAAGTGGATGGCGCCTTCGTTCTGTGGCGCTACCTGCGCGCGGAGAGCCTGAAGCTCGTGATGCTGTTCTCATCCACCGCCGGGCGCTTCGGCAACGTCGGCCAGGCGGACTACGCCGCCGCCAACGAGGTGCTGAACCGCATGGCGTGGTGCATGCGCGGGGCGTGGCCAACGGCGCGTGTGGTCGCCATCAACTGGGGTCCGTGGGCGGAGTCCGGGATGGCGAGCGCCACGGTGAACCGCCGGTTTCGGGCGCGCCGCATCGAGCCGATCACGAACGCCGCGGGTCGGGCGTTCATCGTCAACGAGGTGCGCCACGGTGGAGGGGACGACGTCGAGGTGATCGCGGGCGAGGGTCCTTGGCACGTCTCCGTCCCGCCCATGCGAGAAGCGTTCTTTGACCTCGACATGGGGCTCGCGGCCGCCAGTGGCGTGGACTGACGAGGCGACGCGCGCTCAATCGTCGTGGATCTCGAAAATCGGCGCGCCGACGAAGCCGAGGTTCTGGAACAGCGCACACGTGTAGTCCAGCTGCACGCGCGGGTAGTGGCGGGGGAACAGGGTCTTGAGGAGTCCCTGCTCGGACTGCTCGGCACCGGGCACGGGGGCGGTGGCGACGACCTCTGCGAAGAACTTCCTGCAGAATGACGTCCGCCCGATCCACAGACCGCCGTTGAGATAACGGAAATCGCTTTCCTTCGCACCCGGCAGCCCCTCCTCGAAACGGGCGAATTCGCGAAGCGGCGGCCAGTTGATGCGATCAGCCCCGAACAGAAGCTCGCACCCTCTCAGCGAGCGGAAATGCGCGAGCACCCGGCTCAGGTCGCCGATGGCGATGGCGTCACGCGAATCCGCGTAGAGCAAGTACGGCGCGTCCGTGGAGCGCGCCGCCTCGAGCAGGCAGCGCGGCTTGCTCACCGCGTTGACCCACGGCCGCACGCCGCGGCCCAGAACACGATACGGGATCCCGAGGTGATCGAGGCTTCGCTCGAGGATGCCCATAGCGCGGTGTCCGTTATTACACGTCACCACCGCGAGTTCTGGGATGGGGCCGATCCGGCGCTCAGGCGTGGCGAAAAACGCCGCTTTGATGGGCTGCCAATGGGGCTTGTTCCGGTGATGACCCTGGGCGTGAAGGAGGAGCGGTTGCGTGCCCGAAAGCGTGTTGATCAGACGCAACGCCGAAATCTCCCCCGCCGCCATCGACAACGGCCGAACCGAGTGTTCCCACGCCATCTCATGGTAGCATTCCCGAGGTCGATTTCGCTGACGGATCACTGCCGAGCGAGGAGATGGGGAACGCCGCAAAGACTATGTCCCAGCCAGGCCCGTTCGAGGAAACGCCCCCGCACGCGGGACGCCACGAAGTACTGGCGATCCAGCAGCGCAACCTGCGGCGGTTGCTGACGTACGTGTGGCACTGCTCGCCATTCTACCGGCGGTTTTACGCCGATCACGGTCTGTGCGAGCGCGACCTGGGGGAGGTCGGTATCCGCGATCTTCCGCCCACCTCCAAGGACGTGCTCATGGCGCATTTCGACTGCGTCGTCACCGACGAGCAGCTTCGGCTCGCTGATCTTCAAGCATGGATCGAGCGCGACACCCCACCGGCCTCGCTCTTTGCTCGCAAGTTTATCGTGCTGCATACCTCGGGGAGCTCCGGGCGAATGGGTATCTTTGTCTATGACCGCGCGGCGTGGCGACGGATTCTCGCGCGCATGAACCTGCCGCACTTTGACGACGGCGCGGATGCCCGGGTGGTGTATTACGGCGCTGTCCACAGCCGCTTCGCCGGCGCCATCATGTGCGCGTGTGTGCTGGGGACGCGCTATGCGCTCTCTCTCCTGTCCGTGCTGGAGCCTCACACACGCAACGCGCGCCAACTGAACGAGATGCGTCCGAAGATGCTCATCGGCTACGCGAGCTCGATCACCACTTTGGCCGACCTCGCCCTCACGGGCGCGCTCGACATCCACCCCAAAATCGTCGTGGTAAGCGGTGACCCTTTCACCGCCGAGATGCGCCGGCGCGTTGAATCCGCTTGGGATGTCCCGGTGGTCAACCTGTACTCCGCCTCGGAATCGCTGATGATCGCGATCAGCCCTCCCGGCGCAGCCGAGATGTGCGTGCTAGACGACCTGCAGATTGCCGAGGTGCTGGACGAAGCCGGGCGTGAGGTTGCGGCCCACGAGACGGGGCGTCTGACGCTCACCAATCTCTACAACCTCTCTTTGCCGCTTATCCGCTACAAAATGGACGACTTCGTGACCAAGGGAGCGCTGGCTGGGAGCCCCCCGTTCGGGACCATAACCGACATCTGCGGACGCGAGCACGAAATGTTGCCGGTACGTCTCGCTGATGGCGCCGTCGACGACATCAACCCCATCATGCTGACCGGCTGCGGCGGCTTCGACATCCCCGGGCTGGAGAGACTTCAGTTCGTCTCACGGGCGCCCGAGCGGGTCGATATCCTGTACGCGGGCATCGATTCGCTGGAGGCGAGGATCGGTGAGTCCTTCCGCGCGCTGCTCGCGGCCAAGGGCGCCGCGCAGACCGTTACCTTTACGGTCTCGCGCGTCGACGCCCTCGCGCCCGATTCGGGAACCGGCAAGGTCCCGCTGGTGAGGATGGCACCACGCGTTTGATGGCCGGCGCAGGCGCCAATCAATGCAGTCTCGGCGGGTTGCTCAGCTCGGGTAGATAGGTGAGCACGTTGCCCGAGCACGAGACGATGGACTCGGCGATGTCGTCCCAGGCAACCTTCGCCTTGCTGGCGGCGCCCGACTCGGAGATCGAATACTCGAATGCCCTGCCCCCGACCGCGCAGTCCGAAAGCTTGTCGAGCGGCACAATCACGTGACTCTCAGCCGCCGAGCCTGAGACACCTTGGTAAACCAAGAAGTTAGGACTGCCCTTGTCGCTGCGAAGGGTGGAGACGAAGGATTTCACCGCCTCGTGTTTCTCGTACGGCGCGCACTTGAACTTGAGCGTGGCATGGAAGAGGTAACGAGGCGGCTCAGCACGCGCGTCACAGGCGTTACTGTACTCCGGCATGTAATTCACGCCGCGACAGTGGTGTTTGCCGAGCGCAGCCCGGAGCCCGGCGGCAGCCCGGGGCCCGAAGCCTTTCTCGATGTGCGCCAGGGTCAAGCAGTCGTTGGCCTCGGCCGCCGTCTCGTACAGGTTGAAGATCCGATAGACGTCCCCGTCGCCGAGAACATTCGTATAGGTAAGAAAGTAATGCGCGCGGGGAAACGAACGGAACTTATCTACCACGGCAGCAACAATCTCACCATGGCCCTCGGAGCTGCAATCGGGTTGAGCTATCGTGTCCACCACGAAGCGGGGCAGGTAAGTGTTCATAGCCAACCTCCTCTCGAGGGTTCCAAGCGTCATGATAGTATAACCATCCAAGGGCGTCCTGCAAGAAAGCGGTGTAGCCTCTATAATTCAAGCTCTTGTAGTGGTGCGGCATTCATCAACGGCCAAGAGGCAGGAGACCCGGTCCATGGCAACTGCCGCCACACCGGCGCAACGCGGCCGAGCCCAGGGGCCGGACGGCCACGGCCTGGAAGAGCTGACGACCGACCTGCCGGGGTTCTGGGAAGACCCCTATCGTTACTTCCGGCAACTCCAGTTGCACGATCCGGTGCACTGGAGCTGCGCCTTGAAGAGCTGGATCATCACCAGCTACGAGCACGTCGATCAGGCACTGCGCGATCCGCGCTTCGCGCGAGTGCTCGAGCAATGCGGCCCGTTCAGCATCCCCGCCGCGCACCGGCGCCTGCGCGGAACCTTGAACCAGGAGTTCACGTCCCGAGCCCTGCGCCGGCTGAGACCGCGCATAGAAGCCTTGGTCGGGGAGCTGCTCGATCCCATCCTGCGTCGCGGCCGCACCGAGCTCATCGGCGACTTCGCCTCGCCGCTTCCGCTCACGGTCATCGGCGAGCTCCTGGGTGTGCCCGCCAAAGACCGCGCTCGGTTTCAGAGCTACGCCAACGACCTGCTGCTCAGCATCGGACCCGACGTCACCGATCCGGAGGCGATTACGCGGGGCAAGGTGTTCGTCCGCGAGATGACCAGCTACTTTGCCGAGTTGATCGCGGCACGCCGGCGTGCGCCGGGGGACGACCTCATGACCCGGCTGATTGCTGCCCAGCGGGCCGGAGCGCGGATCACCGACGAGGACGCGATCGGCACCGGCATGATGCTGCTGTTTGCCGGCTTCGAGACCACGCGCCACCAGATTGGCACCGCAATCTACGCACTGCTCCGCCACCCCCGAGAGCTCGATCGCTTGAAGAGCAATCCACGACTGATCGGCACGGCCGTGGAGGAGTTCCTGCGCTACGAAGGCGCGGCACAGGCGGCGGCCCGGACCGCCGAGGCGGACATCGAGATCGGCGGCAAAACCATCCGCCGGGGCGATTCGGTCTGGTTGCTGATGGGCGCGGCGAACCGCGACCCCGCGCGTTTTACCGATCCCGACCGCCTCGACATCACTCGCGCCGAGGGCGCCCATCTCGGCTTCGGCTACGGGGCGCACTTCTGCCTCGGTGCGAGCCTCGCGCGCCTTGAGCTGCGTATTTCGATCAACGCCCTCCTTGAACGCCTGCCCGGCCTGCGGCTCACGGACGAGCCGCCGGTCTGGCAGAAGACCTTGCCGGTACGGGGGCTCGTCCGCCTGCCGCTCGCTTTCGACGCCTGAACGCGTGCAGGGCCCGCGGTGGGGTGTGTGCAGTGAGAATCGGCTTGTCGCAGCATGGGGGACCGGGCTTTGGGGACTGTGATGGAGGGTGGGATCCGGACGAACTCGATCGGGCGCAGGGAGTACCGCGCTCAGTCCACGCAGACCATGCCGCTCGCCCGGCCATCAACGATCTCATTTCGACAGCCACCGCCCAGGGGGGCGAAACGCGTAATCTGTTCCGTGCTTGGTGTACCAGTCCTCGCGTCCTCACAGGATCTGGAATTACAGCGCAGTACGAGCACGCGCACTCTGGGTGAACCTGCAGAACGTAAGTGTGGCGAACCCATCGCAGCGTGCGATGCTCAAACCCGTTGCAAAGCGTTCGAGAAATGCAAAGCGTCCTTGACCACACTGCTACGTTGGTCATCGCCGTCTTCGCGGATCCCCATACGCCGGCTCGAAGCACGCGCCCGGTTAGAGGTTAAAGGCTGAACGGCATCCACACGCGGATTCTCGGTCTCGGCCGCTCTTCAAGTAACTATTTTTACATCAATGAGTTACGTGGGCGCCCGTGTGCCGAAGTGAGCCCAGACGAGTGGTCTGGTATTGTCTGGCCAGCCCCGTGTTCTCACAATATGAGGTCGCGAGGCGAGGTTTGGGGGCTCCTGGCGAACGCCTCGAAACCTTCGATTTCAACGGCTAGTGAGTCTGGGAAAGGGTAGCGACAGAGGTAGATTCCAAGCGGTCATGTGCGTCCCTTCATCGCAGTAAGCCCAAGCTAGGCAGGGACGTCCCCGACGACTGATGCGAGGGGTGGCGGCTATGCTTAGACGGTGCTTGTTGTCTGTTTTCAAAGGGCCGAGCGCCTTGGGGGCGTGCATCGTGGCGGCCCTATTGGCGACGGGTCCCATCCACGCAGAGCCGGGCGTTCATCCCGATAAGGTCGTCTTCGGTCAGTCGGCTGCTTTCGAAGGGCCGGCGAGGGCCCTCGGGCTCGGCATGCGCGAAGGCATTCTCGCCGCCTTCCATGAGGTCAACTCGGCGGGAGGCGTGAAGGGCCGCAGACTCGAACTCGTCAGCTACGACGACGGCTACGAGCCGGATCGGGCCATCGCCAACACCAAAAGGCTGATCCACGAAGACGAGGTCTTCGCCCTCATCGGTGAAGTGGGTACGCCGACCTCCAAGGCAGCCCAGCCCATCGCGAGCGACGAGCAAGTCCCCTTCATCGGCCCGTTCACGGGTGCCGAGTTCCTGCGCAATCCGTACAAACGGACGGTCATCAACGTCCGTGGATCCTATTACCAGGAGACCGAGGCGATGGTCGAGCGGCTGACCCAGGACCTCGGGATCACGCGCGTCGCGATCCTCTACCAGGACGACTCCTACGGTCGGGCCGGCTTGGCGGGGGTCGAGCGCGCACTCAGGCAACGCGCTATGGAGCTGGTGGCCGAGGGTACCTACATGCGCAACACGATCGCGGTGAAGACCGCCGTGCTAGCCATCCGCAAGGGCGACCCGGAGGCCGTGATCATGATCGGGGCGTACAAACCCTGCGCCGAGTTCATCAGAGTGGCCAGGCAGATCGACTTTGATCCCCTGTTCCTTAACGTGTCTTTCGTCGGGAGCAAAGCCCTGGCCGGAGAACTGGGCTCCGCCGGGGAGGGTGTGATAGTGACGCAAGTCGTACCATTCCCCGAAAATACCACCATACCACTCGTCGCCCAGTACCAGAAAGCATTGAAGGCCTTCAATCCCATCGCCGAGCCGGGTTTTGTATCGCTCGAAGGCTACATGGTCGGTCGGCTGGCAGTAAAAGCGCTGCACGAGTTGGAAGGTGCGATCAGCCGTGAAGCGTTTCTCGAAACCTTTGTGAAGGTCGGGACTTTCGAGCTCGGCGGTGTCGAGCTGACCTACGGTCCGAACGACAACCAGGGGATGGATCGAGTTTTCTTTACGGTAATCCAAGGCGACGGGACGCTCAGGCGCATCGATAAATTGGAAACACAATCTATCCCAGAGCGCTCCGCGGCGCGCTGACGTCACGAATGTTGGCCCCCTTTTGCGATGACCGACAAACCTACCAGTTCCCCTGCCACGCCGACGGCGGACGACGACCAGAGCATCGCTGCGGACGACATGGACGCAGGCGGCCGTGCTGTTTTTGGCATACGCCGTCAGCTCTTCCTCGCCTTCTGCGGCATGGCTGCGTTGACGGTGCTCGCGGCCGCGATTGCGTGGTACGCCTTTCGCCAGATCGACCAGTCCGTCGAGCGCATCACCGGCGACAGCATACCCGCCATGTCGCGATCCCTGCGCCTCGCGGCGCAAAGCGCCGAGATCAGCGCGCTGGCGCCTGCGCTCATGGCCAGCACCGACCAAGAACAGCGCGCAGAGGCGCAGGCCAGACTCGATAAATGGCGTATTCGGCTAGCTGGCTTGTTGAACGAGCTCCAGACGGCCGGACTCGATCCGGGATCCGTTGCCGAGCTCCTAGAGGCGTACCAGCTAATCACGAAGAAACTCAATGACCTGAACACTGCGGTAGAAGGGCGACTGACGCTCAAAACGCGACGCGAGACGCTCGTGAATGACCTCGCCAGGGTGCACACAGACTTCCTTGAGAGGCTCGAGTTGCTAGTGGACGACGCCGTGTTCGACATGGTTATCAGCAGCGAGGACCTCACGGCGCGCAGCAGTGGTTCCATTACCGAGCTTGTGGACGGTGGCGTCCTCGTGCTGAACCAGCTGATGGCCACCAGTGCGGAGGCGAATTTGGCTGCTGGTCTGTTGACGGAGGCGGCCAACATAGCCGACCCGAGCATCATTCAGCCGCTTCGCGAGCGTTTCACCGCCTCCGCCGCAACCATCGACAGGACGCTGAAAGAATTACCGGACTCCGGCGCCAAGCTGGGGCTGCAACATGCAGTGAATGCGCTTCTCGGCATCGGTATGCGTGCGGACAGCATCTTCGACGTGCGCGAGCGCCAGCTGCGCAAAACCTCATCGCCGGGGAACGCGCAGGCGATCGCCCCTGCCGGCGTTGAGCTCGAAGCCAAACGCAAGAGGATGATAGCGGAGCTGAGGGCCGCGCATCAGGAGCTCATCGAAACCTTGGTCCCGATGGTGGATGACGCCACCTTTGACCTTGCCATCAGCAGCGAGCAGATTGCCTCACGCAGCCGGGAGGACATCACCGAGCTCGTGGACGGCGGCGTCAACACCCTTCAGCTCCTTCTATCGATGCGCGCCGATGGGAACCTCGCCGCAGGGCTGCTCGTGGAGTCGGCGGGTATTCTTGACCCGAGCTTGCTGGAACCGCTCCGTGAGCGATTCACGGCCGCTGCAAGCCACGTCGAGAAGAGCTTACAACGGCTTCCCGAGTCTTTGGACAAGACCGCACTACGCGATGTCGTGACGCCACTTCTGGCGTTTGGCGAAGGGAGGGAGAGCATATTTGCGCTGCGACGCCGAGAGCTCGATCGCACCCGGTCGGCTGAAGCACTTCTCGAGACGAGCCACCGGTTAGCGGCCGGCCTGAGCGATAACGTGGCGGGTCTGGTTGCATCCGCCGAGTCGAACAGCGACCAGGCCGGCGCACGGTCGGAGGACGCCATAGCCGGCGGTAAAATGCTCCTGCTCGTTATCACCGGGGTGAGCATCGTCGGCGCGGCGTTCCTGATGCTGTTCCTGGTTGGGCGCCGGGTCATCAGCCCGCTCGAAGCCATCACCGGCGCCATGACCGACCTGGCGCAGGGCAATACCTCGGTGGAGATTCCGGCCCTTCGACGGACCGACGAAGTCGGCAGCATGGCGGGGGCGTTGAAGGTCTTCCGCGACACGGCGGTCGAAGTACGGGAAACCAACCTTCGCGAGCTGCGTAAGGCACAGCGCCGATTGAGCGACGCCATTGAGAGCATCTCCGAAGGCTTCTCCCTATACGACCGCGACGACCGCCTGGTCGTTTGTAACACGCGCTATCGCCAGATTCTCTACCCCGGCATGCACGACGTAGTGACTCCTGGTACGCCGTTCGAGACGCTCATTCGGGAAGCGGCGCAGGCCGGTCTGGTGCGTGACGCAGAGGGTCGCATCGATGAGTGGGTCCAGGAGCGAATGGCTCTGCATCGAGATCCCAGCGGACTGCATTTGCAGCGGCGCAGCGACGGTCGCTCAATCCGGGTTAACGAACGCAAGACTGAGGACGGTGGAACCGTGGCGGTTTATACGGACATCACGGAGGACCAACGACGGGAAGAAGAGTTGCGGGCAGCGAAGGAAACCGCCGAGCGGACCCTACAAGAACTAACGGAGACTCAGCAGAGCTTGGTTCATGCGGAGAAGATGGCCTCGCTGGGCCAGCTCACCGCCGGCATCGCGCACGAGATCAAGAACCCGCTCAACTTCGTCAACAACTTCGCGGATTCCTCCACTGAGTTGCTCGATGAACTCGTAGAAGACCTCGAGTCTCCTCTGGCTGCTGTCGACAAGGAGAAGCGCGAAGAAACCAGAGATCAGATAGATAACCTCCGCAA
>JABAHS010069135.1_pt3 | contig 24986 bp, 8 predicted proteins | sample 7062111 | NCBI WGS metagenome assembly JABAHS01 (sample SAMN14534600, study PRJNA622989) | marine sediment metagenome | biome: marine biome [ENVO:00000428]; feature: marine pelagic biome [ENVO:01000023]; material: deep marine sediment [ENVO:00002113]; isolation source: pool of 4 deep marine... | reverse complement strand
TGACCCGAACGACAACGTGTATCTGCTCAGGGAGATTGTGCAGCTCTGGAAGAACGGTGTCATGGACACGGACCCGATTACCGGAATGGATTTTGTGAAGATACCGGGCCGATTCGTGCTGGTTACCGATGAAAGCTTGTTTTCAGACCCGAATTACGGCGGAGCCAGCCTTCGCGATGGGCAGCCACGTGGTCGAAGAATAAGTTCAGCCGCCTTTTCATTTCCACAGCCCGTCACAATGCAATCAACTACCGGCTCGTTCGGGTTTGAAGGGGCCGTATTTGAGTTGGAATCGCCGATTGTGATTGATTCGAATGATCCGTTGAATCCATTCCGGCACAAGTTTCATCCCGACCATGATGAGCTATCGGAAAGCTACGTTGTAACGCGAAATATAGCTCTCGAATTCACTTCCAATGTGGCGGGAGCATCTTTCATGCCAGGCTGGGGAGACACGGACGTCGGCGGTGTCTATCGCGAGGTTCTTACAGGACTTCATAAGAAGGAGATTCACGTAAAGGGAACATTCCGGCTTCACCGGATAAGTCAGATAGGTCAATTAAACGACGGAAGGTAGTCATTAAACAAGTTGGTCACAATATATATAGGAATGAGAAAATGGAAAAGCATGGTTTTATCTCAGTCGTGGCAATACTGTTGTTCGCACCCGTGGTTCATGGTGCAATCATAACCGTTGATGATGACGGCCCGGCCGACTTTAACAATATCCAAGCGGCCATTAATGCGGCGGTTTCCGGCGTCGACCAGGTTGAGGTGCGGCCGGGGACATACAATGAGGCCATCAATTTCCTTGGCAAGGCGATAAGACTTTACAGCACAGCCGGGCCAAATGATACCACCATCGACGCAACCGGACTGAGTTCACCGGTCGTGACCTGCAACAGCGGTGAGGATGCCAATACCATCATTGAGGGCTTTATCATCACCGGTGACGGCAGCGGGATGCACAACATAAACAGCAGCCCGACGGTTCTCAACTGCACATTCAGCAACAATACGTTCGGCGGGAATGGCGGCGGGATGTACAACCAATCGAGCAATCCTACGTTGACCAACTGCAACTTCACCGACAATTCCGCTGGCATGAACGGTGGCGGGATGTACAACTACTCAAACAGTAGCCCTACGTTGACCAACTGTAACTTTAACGGTAACACGGCCGGCGGCTCCGGCGGCGCAATGCGGAACTGGGCCAGCAGCCCAACGGTGACGGATTGCAACTTCATCGGTAACACAGCCACTGACAGTGGCGGCGGAATGATCAACGAGAACGGTAGCAATCCAACGGTCACCAACTGCACGTTCACTAATAACAATGCATCTTCGAGCGTCCACGGCGGCGGCGGAGTGTGTAACTATACCAACAGCAGTCCTACAGTGACCAACTGTGTGTTTATTGGCAACTCGGCCGGTAACGGCTACGGCGGCGGAATGTACAACTACAATATCAGCGCTCCGACCGTCAGCAACTGCACGTTCAACTTAAATACGGCCACCTTGAGCGGCGGCGGGGTATGTAACAGTACCTCCAGCAGCCCGAAGATGAAAAGTTGCACATTCAAAAACAACACAGCCAACTCTTATGGCGGAGGGATGTACAACTATCAGAGCAGCCCCACGGTGACCGACTGCAACTTCAGCGCCAATGAGGCCGGTGTCAACGGCGGCGGGATGGACAACGACAACAGCAATCCGTACGTCGCCAACTGCACGTTCAGCAGCAATAATGCGATTACGGGTCTGGGAGGTGGGATATCCAACTATATCAGCAACCATACCGTCGTCAACTGTCTGTTCCTAAAGAATTCCGCTGGTGATAAGGGTGGCGGGATTTGCAACAACAACGCCAGTACAACAGTGTCCAACTGCACGTTCCGACAAAACACGGCCGCATCCTATGGCGGCGGGATGTTCAACGAAAATGGTAGTCTAGCAAAGGTGACGAACTGCATCTTCAACAAAAACATTGCTCAAGGAGCATCAGGTGGCGGGATTGCAAACTATACCGGCAGCCACTCCACCATAACGAACTGCACGTTCAGTGGCAACACGACCGGTGGCGACGGCGGCGGAATTAGGAACTGGGATAGCAGCCCAATCATAAAGAACTGCATCATATGGGGTAATGAGCACGACGAGATTTCCAGCGCAGGTGCAAGCACACCAACCATCCAGTACTGTGACGTCCAGGGCTGGACGAGTGGCGGTACTGGAAACATCAACCAGGATCCGTGCTTTGTCGATGTGGATTCAAACGACTTTCGACTGTTGCCGGCCTCGCCGTGCGTGGATGCCGGCAACACCGGCGCGGTCCCGGCCGACACCACAGACCTTGACAGAGATGGCAATACCACCGAACCGATACCGTTTGACCTGAATGGCGACCCTAGGATATGGAACCGCATCGTGGATATGGGGGCGCTTGAATATAGAGAACTTCGTGTTCATAACGTGACACAGAACACCTCCTATTTTAGCATTCAGAAAGCGATCGACGATGCCAACGATGGCGACCAAATAGAGGTGGACCCTGGAACCCACAGAGAGGAGACCATTGATTTCAAAGGCAGGGCCATCCGCCTTTACAGTACTAATGGACCAAATGATACCATCATCGACGGCACCGGCAACTATCACGTCGTCCAGTGCGTAAGTGGCGAAGGCCCCAATACCATCCTGGAGGGATTTACAATAACCGGCGGCAACGCCAACGGCACCGATCCCATCGACCAGCGAGGCGGCGGAATGTACTGTGAAAACAGCAGCCCGACGGTGACCGACTGCAACTTCAGCGACAATTCCGCCGCTTCTGGTGCCGGAATGTTCAACGATAACAATAGCAGCCCGACGGTCACCAACTGCACATTCAGGAACAATTCGGCCACGCGAGGTGCTGGGATATACAACTACGAGAGCAGCCCGACGGTAACGAACTGCATTTTCACCTACAATTCGGCAGACATAGGCGGCGGCGGGATATACAACTACCAATGCAGCCCGATGTTCGAAAACTGTACATTCACCAATAACTCGACGGACTATGGTGGCGGTATGTGCAATAATAGCGGCAGCCCAACAATAACCAACTGCAACTTCAGCAATAACTCGGCCGATATATGGGGCGGTGGGATGTACAGCAACGGAAGCAATCCCACCTTGACCAACTGTACTTTCAGCAGCAATACTGCCACGAGTCATGGCGGCGGGATGTACAACAACGGGACTGATGCAGACGTGACTGACTGCAACTTCAGCGATAACTCGACCGACGAGAGTGGTGGGGGGATGTACAACGACAACAGCAGCCCGACGGTGACCGACTGCAACTTCAGCGGCAACTCGACCGATCAGAATGGTGGCGGGATGTTCAACTACACCAGCAGCCCGGCTGTGACCAACTGCAACTTCAGCGGCAATGTGGCCGGGTGGAACGGTGGCGGGATATATAATTATCTTAACAGCTCGCCGACCGTCAGCAACTGCACGTTCAAGGATAACATTACGCTTGCGCTGTCGGGGACTAATGGCGGTGGCGGGATGTACAACCATGTAAGCAGCCCTAATGTGACTGGCTGCACGTTCAGTGGTAATGTGGCCCGCAACCTCGGTGGCGGGATGTACAATAACGTGAGCTTCGCGACCATCACCGACTGCCTGTTCATCAGTAACAGTAGTTTAGAAAATGACACCGGCGCCATCATGAGTGTAAATGGCAGCTTACAGATTGTTAATTGCCTTTTCAGCGGCAATACCGCCCCGGATAAGGCAGGAGCCATTTACTGTCAGAATTCGGATACGTCCAAAATAGTAAATTGTACGTTCGTAGGTAATTCGGCTGATTTTGGCGGCGGTTTGTTTACCTATAACGGTACCAATCCGACCCTTATCAACTGCACGTTCATCGGTAACTCGGCCGGCACTGCCGGCGGCGCAATGTTCATCTTTCACAACAGCGTTGCGGTCCTGGCAAACTGCATCTTATGGGGCGACATACCGAATGAGATAGACAAGGATCCTACCTGCACTGTAACCGCCACCTACAGCGATGTCCAGGGCGGCTACCCGGGGACCGGCAATATTGACGTGAATCCATGGCTTGTGGACCCATTGCACGGTGACTTTCGCCCGAAAGCGCCTGAATGTGTGGACGCCGGTAACAACGCCGCCGTACCGCCGAATGTTAATACGGATATCTGTGGTAAACCACGGTTTGTAGATGATCCAAATATACTGGACACCGGTTCGGGGTCGCCCCCAATCGTGGACATGGGCGCCTGCGAATGGCAGCCGGAGGACGTCTTCAGGACTATCACAGTCGATGACGACGGTCCGGCAGATTTCAATACTATTCAGGCCGCAATCGACGATGCCAATTCCGGTGACGAAATCGAGGTGGCCCCCGGTATCTACTACGAATCTATCAATTTCAGGGGCAAGGCGGTCTGGCTGTATAGCATCGGCGGCCCCGCGGTTACCACCATCGACGGCACCGGCCACTATCACGTTGTTCAGTGCGTAAGTGGCGAAAGCCCCAGTACCATCCTTGAAGGTTTTATCATCACCGGCGGAAACGCCGACGGTGCAGGTATCGATAAGTATGGCGGCGGGCTGTACAATAACGGCAGCCCGACGGTGGCCAACTGCATCTTCAGGAGCAATACGGCGGGCTACGGGGGCGGGATGTTCAACGAGCCAAACAGCGCGGCAAGATTGCTTGTCTCGTATGATTTCGAAAACATCGATCCCGACCAGGGCGTTGATGTTAATGCGCCGCCCTCCTTTGTCGACGCCGAGATAGTCACCGCCACGAATCTTAGTATTGTAAAGGGCTCTGGCGTGATGCTGCTGAACGGCTTTGCTCGCGACGGCGTTGTAGTCGGCCCATCCCAACAGATGAGCTTTCAACAGGGGATACCTAATTATACCCACGTCGATCCCGAGGGATACAGCTTCTTTGAGTTCAGCGTAGCGGCGGTCAATAGCCCGGTAGAAATCGCATCTATATCCTTTTGGACGGGTCATAATTATCCATCCGGCGCCGACCATGAGGGGATCATTGAGTACCGAGACAGCAACGATCTTCTCGTCGGCAGTAACACCTTTCTGATCCAGTATGGTCTTGGAGGGGCACCCGTGAGCATCGTTCCCGCCACAACTCTTGTCGTAGGAACAAAGCCCGTCTTCTTCAGAATCCGTTTCAACAAGGAAATATACGGGCCTCACAGCTGGACAACGCAGCTTCGTATTGACGATGTAGAGCTCAAGGTGGCCACCGGCCTCGGCGGCGCGATGTATAGCAGCGTCTGCAAACCCACCGTGACTAACTGCACGTTCAGCGGTAACTCGGCAGAACACGGAGGCGGGATGTTCAATTCGCAAAACAGCTATCCGATAGTGACCAACTGCACGTTCATCAGCAACACAGCGTTCTCAGCCACCTACGGCGGCGGCGGGATGTTCAACTACTCCAGCCACCCTGTGGCGACCAACTGCACGTTCATCAACAATACAGCGCTCTCGGCCAGCTACGGCGGGGGCGGGATGTTCAACAAATCAAGCAATCCCGCGGTTATCAACTGCACGTTCAGCGGCAACTGGGCCAACCATGGCGGCGGGATATACAGCTATCATGATAGCAGCCCGACGGTAACCAACTGTATTCTCTGGGACAATACAGCAGCATGGGATCCGGAGATTTACGGTAGCTGCACCGTCACCTATAGCAACGTGAAGGGCGGCTACAGCGGTGCAGGTAATATCGCCGCCGACCCGCTGTTCGTCCTGTCTGGTGAGCCGCATTTGGGATTCGGCTCGCCCTGTATAGATTCCGGAACCAATACGCCTATGGCGGGATTGCCCGCTACCGATCCCGACGGTACCGAGCGAATTTTGGATGGCGACGATGATGATGTGGAAACGGTGGATATGGGGGCCTACGAGTTCAATCCGGACACGCTGTCGCCGCCATGCATGGTCGTCTGGCCGCCCCTGTTTGAGTTTATTGCTTACGGAGGTAAAACCCCGGAGCCGGAACTGTTGGATATAAAAAACGTTGCAGGCGGGACCCTGAATTGGAGCATTGAAGCAAATTGTTCCTGGCTCGAACTTAACCGGACCGGCGGGCAGTCGTCCGGCGAGACCGACAACGTGGTCCTCGATCCTAATATCTCAGACCTTTCACCCGGAAAGTATCTTTCTACTCTTATTATAACCGACCCGAATGCCATCAACAGCCCACAGATTGTCTTCGTGGTATTACATGTCGGCTGTGTACGTGAGGTTCCAACTGCTACATATCCGACAATCGGGTCCGCTATTGAGGATTCCAATGACGGTGATATCATCATGGTCGCCAACGGCACTTACTACGAATATGACCTTGACTTTGGCGGCAGGGCCATCATGGTCAGGTCCGAAAACGGTCCGGAGCACTGCATCATAGACTGCAACAACTTCGGCAGGGGATTCTACTTCCACAACGGCGAAACACAAGGCTCCACTCTCGATGGTTTTACTATTCAGGATGGAAATTCTTCGGTTGCTCCCGGTGACGACCGTGGGGGCGGCATTTACATCTACACAGCCTCTCCAATCATACGAAATTGCGATTTCAACAGTTGCCAGTCGTCTTCAGATGGCGGTGCGATTTATGCGATCGGGTCAATTTCGATTATAAACCACTGTCATTTCAATAACAACAGCGCCCTGTACGGCGGCGGGCTATACAACAACTCAAGCAGCCCTACGGTCACCGACTGCAACTTCAACGGCAACTCGGCAATGCTGAGCGGCGGCGGGATGTTCAACTACTCCAGCGATGCCTCGATTATCAACTGCGCTTTCATCGGCAACAAAGCGTTCTCGGCCAGCTTTGGTGGGGGTGGGATGTACAACTGGATTTGCAGCCCGATAGTGACCAACTGCCAGTTCATTGGCAACGAAGCGCTCTCGGCACCCTGGAGCGGCGGTGGGATGTTCAACCACCAATACAGCAGCCCTGCGCTGACAAACTGTACTTTCAGCAACAATACCGGTTTATCAGGCAGCGGAGTGTTCAATAACTGGTACTGCAGTCCCAGAGTGGCAAACTGTGAATTCAGCAATAATTCGACAAACTTTGGTGGCGGGATGTACAACTACGGAAACAGCAGCCCGACCCTGACCAATTGCACCTTCCATAAAAATACGGCTGAGCTCAACGGCGGCGGAATGGAAAACGATCACTACTGCAGCCCTGACTTGAAGAACTGCACGTTTCACGGTAACGATGCCGAAGTCAACGGCGGTGGAATGGCAAACTTTACAAACAGCGTCCCGACGGTGACCAACTGCATCTTCTGGGACAATACAGCGATAACCGGATCTCAGATTCACGGCACCGCCACCGTTAACTACTCAAATGTGCAGGGCGGCGGTTATCCTGGAACCGGCAATAAAAATGCTGATCCGTCCTTTGTCGATGCCGCGGCAGGCGACCTACGGCTGCAAGTGATGTCGTCGTGCATTGATATTGGCAGAAACATAGTCGGAATTCACTGTGACATCCGAGGTTCGGTACGCCCGATAGATATCTCCGCTGAGGGTGATAATCTGATTAATAACAACTTCGATATGGGAGCCTACGAATACTCGCGCTATTACAGCGGGACCGAAGACGGCAAAGTACCGGCTTTCAGGGACGTCGAGATGCCTTCCTATTGCCTTGTCGAAGAAGCCGTGGAGATAAAATGGAAGAATCATCCCGGCTTCCCCGACGACGACATAAGAATCACCGACCCCAAAGCGTACCAGGTCAACCTCGTGCTGGTCTCCGAGGATTACACACGCCGGATTACGCTCAACGATGAGCCGATAACTGTGCCTTCAACAACTCCTGCCCCCGACATACCTTACAGCCACGAGTACACCTTCAAGGCGATACATGGGGGAAGGTGGTATTTGAGAGTTGAACTGAGCGAGGACAGGAACCTGTACGTCGAATCCTCTCGGACATTTCTTATTGGCCTGCGAGAGCCGAAGCTTTTCGAGATCGGCCGCCAGATTACCCCACCCGCCGATGCCGATTTGACCATTGATCCCACGATCGAAGAAGGCAGGGAAGATTACTTCTTCTGGAGCGAATATGCCCGGAGGCTCTACGCCGTAGGCCCGATAGCGGCCGTGGTGGAATGGACGGATACAAGGGGCGACCCGCTGCCGGTTCTTGTGGGCAACGTCTGGCCGTACGAAATGCAAATCCATGTTGCGGATTCGCCCGCTGTTGAGTTGCTTCCGGAAGGAAGCCAGTTCTCCTTTGTGGAGATCCGTTATGCCGATAACGACGCGGTTGTCACCAGTTCACAGTTTTCTGCGACATCCGAAGGACGCTGTGTCCTGATGTATGGGGACAACACAAATTATGAATTTTTGCCTCAATTCGAGGTGGTCAGAACTGTATTGTGGAATAATCCCGAGTATCTCCAAGAGCCGAACTGGCCCATAGGAACGGAGGTTACAGAACCGAAGCATAATAATGATTGCGGCAGCGGACACATTTATTGGGAGATATCACCATATGACGCGGACATATATGACCGGGGTACACGAAGCGGCCAGATATTCGCCGTAAATCTTGACGACCCGTGCTCGGAGGCGGACGATCTCATTGTATTCTGGTACGAAAAGGGCATTTATGGTGCGGACTGGCCCTATCTGCCGATGCGGTACGATCCAAAATGGCCAACGCCTCAAGAAGGTTTGGAGAAGATAGTTATAGCAAGTTGCCTTGGCTCCGATGTCTATGACCAGAATGCCCTGGATGGAACGCACAGGAACATGCAAATATATAATCAACCCGACCCTGCTCTTCCCGGGTGCAATCCAAACGAGGAACATGCCGCTTTCTTCCTATCAAACCATAACTATACTTATCAGGCCGTCTATGCCTTGAGAAATGACCTGAACCGAACAGGCTGGGGTAACCCGGATTACAAATACACATCTGAGCCCTATGTTCTTCTAAAGTACCAGGATACTAACAACACATGGCACTACAGAGTCTTCAAGGTTCTTATCGAAGAAGGCGAATACGTCTTGAGATATCCCGCCGAAGCCGGTTGGCTCATGCAGCCACCGTATCCTATCATCAAGATCCTGCCCGGGTGCGACGGCCTCTCCTACGCTGATATGCCGGGTCCCTGGTGGACCGACTACAACAGCAAGATATGGGCACGCCACGCAGGTCCGAACGAAATTGAGACGGCAACGGGCACGATTAGATGGTTTTACCCGCTGCTCGGAGGCTTCTATTACGACTTCGATCAGGACGGTGTACAGGATAAGCCCGTGGGTACATGTGTGCCCTGGCTGGACCTTCATGACTCGAATTCGGGTGTGCCGATTGCCGTAACATATGATGTGTTCTGGCCGAGTCCGGTTCCTGAATTGCAGGTCGGCGAGACACTGATGAAGCCCAAGCGAGGACTGCCGGACATAACGAATCAGTGTAGTGTTGAGATAATCTATGATGAGCCCAATGATGTCTATGGAATTGCGGGGGCCGTAAAATTGATAGAACCCCTGAGTGAACACAGGGTGGATTTGCTGAGCCTGCCCACCCAGATTAAAGTTAGTAACAAAGGCGGTATAAAGATATTTGATGAATTACCATTCCATCTTCGCACACGGTGTTACTATGATCCTCTCGATAAAAAGCTCGTATTCAGGGGGTATTTCGATGATACGGTTGTCGGAGATCCCATACTGCTCTTGAACGTCATAAGCGATCGCGAAAAAGCAGAACTGCGTTCTCTTCCCGGCGCCGATTCGACTTTTCAAGCAAAGGTGGATGAGCTTTATAAGCTGACGCAAGAGGCCCTGAAGCAAAATCAGACCAAGCTGATTGGCGGTACGAAAGCTCTCTCGGCCGGGACCGCCAGCGCCGAGGGATTCGTCACCGTGGTATTCGCTGATGACAACGACTGCAGTCCCCTGCCAGTCAGCGTTGAAGTCATCAAGGTGGTCTGCGGACCGTATCGTGGTGAAGTCAAGGTCATCGAGTCCGACAATGTTTTTGATGAACGGATAACATTCAGGCACAGCGGTGATTTTGGCGGCAAACCTGAGGGCCGACTGTTTGAGTGGATGTATTCGTATTCTCCGGATGAACCGAACGATCCGAATCTTGATTTGCTGGAAGATGACTGGCAGGTTTGGCCGGTTGACCCGTGTGACGGAAACGCGGTTCTGGAAATCACAGTCGGTGGCCCGGGCCTGATAGCTGTACAGGACCTGTGGTTTTCATGTAGGTACTACGACCAGACTTGTGAGGGATGGAGTTTATGGACGGAACCTCAACTCCATGAGAGTTGGCTTAAGCGTGTCAATCGCCAGGTCAATCTGTTTGACCAGCGGTTCAAGGATTTCCACGAAAGCCAGATAAACACGCTGGTCAGCATGATAAGCCAGATAGGCCGAAGATATGAAGGCGATGTGGCCCTTACCGCAGATCCGGAAAATATTAATTCAATTGGCATGCTCGAACTCTATGAAACACTTTTCAGGCGGGCAGCGGAATTCAGCATAGACCAGGGGATTAATGACCCCTTGGCGAACCGCACATTGCTGTTTGCGAGCAGTCGGCTTGCCACACTTTACACTTTGTTGGGCAACGAGGCCTACGCCGATGCCCTCGATCCGACCATAGGCTTTACAACAGAAGGCGTCGACTATGGTGTGATGGCGCCCATAACCCACTGTTTCCAGAACCAGACGGATTCCCTGCTGTCCGAAGAGTTGTCGCTCCTTCGGGGTTTGGAGTCAGACCCCTACCCACAACCCCTGTACAACCGGCTGGTGTGGAACTTCACTTCCGGTGATGGAGAAGTCGCTTATGCTTCAAACTACGTTATCACGGATATGGATGATGACGGTGACATTGATGAATACGATGCACAGATAATGTATCCCCAGGGTCACGGGGATGCCTGGGGCCATTATCTAATGGCCCTGAAAACGTACTATCGGCTCTTGGTGCATCCGGACTACATATGGGTCCCCCAGCCTGAATATGTGCTTGTTGCCGGTACTCCCGTAGAGGTTGATTATTTTGATGAGAGACAGTTTGCCAAAATCGCCGCTGCCAAGGCCAAAGCCGGCGCTGAGATTGTCGATTTGACCTATCGTCAAAGATTTGACGAGTACCCGGAGAATCAGTGGCAGGGCTACAAGGATACGGATTCCAGTCGGTCCTGGGGCGTTGACGGCTGGGCCTCGCGGGCCGGACAAGGGGCATATTTCGACTGGGTCGTGGCCAATTCGCTGCTGCCCGATGTGGACACGGACGCAAATCATACCGGCCTTCAAAAAGTTGACCGAACAACGGTTCTCGAAACAAGAGATATTGCCAGCTCTTTCAACGAGATACAGTCCAGGCTGGACATGGCCGATTTGGGACTCAACCCGCTGGGCGTTGCCAAAGATGCCATACCGTTTGATATAAATCCCTTTGAGCTGGTAGATGCCCACGGCCAACCGGCCGGCCGAACTCACTTTGAACAGATATATGACCGGGCGTTCACTGCTTTGAACAATGCACTAACGGCGTTCAATTTCGCCAACCAAAGCACACAACTCCTTCGCCGCCAGCAGGATAGTCTGGAAGATTTCACATATAACGTCGAACAGCGAGAATTGGATTTCAGGAACCGGCTGATTGAGATATACGGCTATCCTTACGACGATGACATCGGCCCAACCGGTACATACCCTGAAGGCTATGACGGCCCGGACCTCTATCACTACATGTATGTAGATCCATCAGAGCTCATGAGTTCCAGCTCACCCGAGCCAATAGAATTCACAGTGAACTTTAGAGAGCCCAGGGTGGATTCGGAGGGGGTCTTGAGTTACGAGTCCAAGGACGTGGTATTTTATCTTTCTCCGGACGGACTCGGGCTTATCAAGCCGGGCGGCTGGACCGGTAGTCGCAGGGCGCCGGGAGAGCTTCAGATGGCGCGTTCGGACCTGCTGCAGGCCAAGGCGAACTTCGACCGGGCATTGTTGGATTACGGTAATCTCCTGGATCAGATCGAAGACCAGGCTGATATATTACAAGCCCAGTACAACCTGGATAGAAATGAGCTTTATATTCTCAACAAGACTCACAATAAGCAGGAATCGCTCAACCTGGAAATTCTCGTGGCGAGAGGGTTAGAGCTTATGTTCCGCGGGCTTGGAAGACGTGCGGTAATCCTCGCGGATGCTATGGCTGAATTTATTCCAACGAATGTGACAGCCTGGGGTGGTGATGTCGGAGCACCCGGGCGTGGTGCAATCAAATTTCTTGGTTCCAGTATCAATGAGATGTTCACTACATTTGCAGACTTGGCGTCAATGGGTGAGTTAGCGGCCCAGCAGGCAAAAGAGCGTGTCCAGTCACAGAGCAATATTGATTTGACGGCGATACGCCAGGAATTCGCGGAACTCCAGCAACTCAAGCAGTTGGAGCAACTGGTGCGCACCGAGGCCTCACAGCGTTTGGGATTATTCACATTGGCCGAAACTATGCAGCAGGCATCAGGTCGATACATGGCGGCCCTGGCCAGAGGGATAAGAATATATGAGGATCTGACACGGTTCAGAAAGCAGACCGCGTCAAACATACAGCATTACCGTTATAAGGACATGACATTCCGTGTGTTCCGCCATGATTCGCTGCAGAAGTACCGGGCGCAGTTCGATCTGGCTACAAGGTACGTATATCTTGCAGCCAAGGCCTATGACTACGAAACCGCGCTGCTGGATGAGTATCCGGAAGCCGGGCAGCATTTCCTTAACCGAATCGTCAGACAGAGGAGCATTGGCCAGTTAAGTCAAAATGTACTTGTTCCCGGTGAGGGACTGGCCGGCGTATTGGCCGAACTTAACCAGAATTTTGATGTGTTCAAGACTATGATGGGCTTCAACAATCCCCAGATTGAAACAACTTGGTTCTCATTGCGAAAAGAACATTTCAGAATAGCTCAATACGCGGCATCGAATTCTGATTGGCAGAAAGAACTCGACAGGTATTACGTGGATGATTTGTGGGATCTTCCCGAGTTCCGCCGTTATTGCAAGCCGTTTGATACCGAAGACGTGGCTTTGCCGGCCATTGTCATTCCATTCCAGACCAACATCACCAACGGGCTTAACTTCTTCGGCTGGCCGGGAGGTGCAGATCCCTTCTATGCCCCCGAGAATTTTGTTACCAAGATTCGGTCCGTTGGTATCTGGTTCAGTAATTACGACACGAGTATCATGTCGCCCACACCCAGAGTATACCTTGTTCCGGTTGGGCAGGACGTGGTGCGTGCCGACATTGATGAGATTCGCAGCTGGCAGGTTGTTGAGCAAAGTATACCTCTACCATTTACTATTGGCGAGTACGAACTGGCAAACAACTTCGAATGGATTCCGATGAATGACTCTGTGCCAAGCTCGCTGGCGGAAATCCGACGCTATACCCGCTTCAGGGCATATCCGGATGGCGGATTCAATCCGTCTGAGATGACCTACGACAGTCGCTTGATTGGTCGAAGCGTTTGGAATACGCGCTGGTTATTGATAATTCCCGGCCACAGTCTGTACCTGAGCGACCCGTGGGAGGGAATGGAAAGATTCCTGTTCGGTGCGCCTGTTCCGGGTGGTAATGGCGATCGGACCGGCAACGGCGTTACCGACATAAAGTTATTCTTCAAGACCTACGCCTATCCGGGTTATTAGATGATTATTTATAAGAATTGAGACATTATCTGTCGAAATTTCGCTTAATTTGGGTGCGTATAGTGTTGAAACGCAAAACAGGACAATATGAGATTTTGGTTCTCATGCTTGGGATTGCTGTTTACCTGCATGCGCCTGTATCTTGCTACGGCGATGATAAGAACGGTGTCTCACCCAAAACCATTTCCCTGCCCTCCGGGCCGGGATCCATAGAAGGATTGGGGGAATCTTTCCAACCGAGTCTGAACACAGGATCCGCTCAATATGCCATAGGGATTCAGGTTCCGCCCGGTACAAATGGTCATCAGCCAGCCATAGTTCTTAAGTATGACAGCGGTTATGGCTGCGGCACTCTCGGTCTCGGTTGGTCCATCGATCTGGGCAGTATAACCAGGCAGACTGACAAGGGACTTCCACTATACGTTGACAGCTCTAATGGTCTGGATGATGACAATGACGGTTTTATAGATGAGATTGACGAACTGGACACCTTCATCGATTCTGGCACAGAGGAACTGGTGCCCCTAAGCGATGCTTCTTTCAGGACAAAGGTTGAAACGGACTTTGTTAAGTATGAAAGAATTTCGGGCTATTGGGTTGCTTATCACAAAGACGGAGTCAGGCTCGAATACGGGCGAGATGACTCGGCGAGAATTACAGATTCAACCGGAACGCGTGTTTTCAAGTGGCTTCTTGAAGAGAGCAGAGATACGAATGGAAATACCATTAGGTATTACTATTCAGAGTTCCCCGGATCGGATAACCAGAAGTATCTGCAGATGATTTGTTATGGACCGGGAAGCGGTCCGTGGGATGTCTTTTATTTTGTGTACTTCGTATATGAAGACCGGCCGGACTGGCACAGGGACTATCGAAGCGGTTTTCTTGTGAAAACCGCCAAACGTCTAAAACAGATAAATGTCAGCATTCAGGGATCAATCCCGGCGGGGTGTTCACCTGGAGACTGGAATAGCGACGGCCTTTCAGATGCGCTCATACGTCAGTACAGGTTTGCCTATGAAGACGGTTTCAGCACATGCTCTTTTCTGTCGAGCGTGACACAGGTTGGCTCTGATGCAAATACGATCTTACCGGCAGTCAGCTTTGACTACTCGAAATTCGAACCGAACAGCGTAGTCTCCGCTTTAGGTAAAGTGATTGATTCAGATAACGCACCATATGTAGTCATGGACAGCGACTCGGTTGACCTCCTCGATCTCAATTCAGACAGTCTGCCTGACATCCTAAAGACCGATTACCCGGCTGGTAACCATATGGCGTATATTAACCGAGGGATGCGTGACGGTCCGAGCGGCAAAACCATCGTTTGGGATAACGGCCGGACAGTAAACGCTGCCGATGGCTTTGTGTCTCAACTCACTCTCTCTGACAAGAGAGTGCATCTGGCCGATATGGAGGGTAATGGAAGGGCAGACCTCGTATATACAAGTGATTGGAAGCAAATAAGCTATCATCTCAACATGGGCAATGTATCCTGGGGCCCCCGGACCTTCGCAGGTGTAAATGGTACTTCGCCGCCTTCTCCATTTATGGACGAAGACGCTGAACTTTCCGACCTGGATTTCGATAAACGTATAGATATTGTCAAAAGCACGCTCGGTGGATACAGCATATGGTTTAACCTTGAAGGCGGTAAATACAGCCGGGAAGTCAGAACAGCGGGGGCTATCTATAACAACCGTGTCATACAGTTTTCGGATACTGCAGTCCATCTCGCTGATATGAACGGAGACCGCATCAACGATGTGGTAAAGGTTACTCCCACCTGTCTCATTTACTGCCTCAGTAAAGGTCACGGACACTTCGGCGAAAGCATATCCGCTACGATACCCGACCGCGTATTGACCAGCGGTAACAATGGGCAGGTGGAAAAGGCCCGGCTGCAGGACATAAACGGCGACGGCCTTGCCGACCTGGTGATTGAAAGAGCAACTGTAAACGAGTTGTGGTACTGGCTGAATCTGGGCACGGACTCATTGTCATCGAGACATATCATAACGAATATGCCCCAGAGCTATAATCCCGACGTTGCCGTCAGGTGGGCTGACATAAACGGCAATGGTACGGTTGATCTCATCTACGCGGATTCCTCCTCGCAGCCCGGGTTACAGGTCGTAGACATCGGGGAACTGGTTGGCGGTTCTGATCATCCCAACCTGCTTATCCGGATCAATAACGGCCTGGGAGCCGTGACAAAAATCAGCTATTCTTCTTCAACACGGTTATACGTGGATGACCTTGAGACAGCAGATCCGTGGGAAACAACGCTGCCGTTTCCGGTGCATGTGGTAACTAAGGTTATTACCGACGTTGCTACAGTGGAGGGGTATGAAACTTATGAGGCATCGTACGATTACCACAGCGGTTATTACGATGAGATTGAGAAGGAATTCAGAGGTTTTGCCAGGGAGTGTACCATCCAACCTGGAGATTCATTTGCCCCCACAGTCCGAACCACAAGCTGGTTCCATACGGGCCGGATTAACGAAGCCCTGAAAGGCAGGCTAATTGCCCTCGAAACTGCTGATGCAAACGAAAGGGTCTTTATCCGGGCAGAGAACACATGGATTCCACATCTGCTTCATACCGGTATAGACGGCAGGGAGGTATTTTCCCCTTACAACAAGGAAACCGTAAGTCGGATTCACGAGAGTAACGATATACCTGTTACTATAAAATCAAGCTTTGACTACGATGACTATGGCAACCTGACTGACGAACGCAATTACGGAATAGTTGATCCCTGCCTGCCCACCGACGACCCGAATCATTTCTTACCGGGCAATGATGAAATACTCTCGGATTCTGAGTATATTTATGATGTCAACCAGTGGATACTGAATTCCAGGAAGAACGTAAAAGTTACGGATTTAGATGGAAACATAAAGGCCCAGGCACGTTTCTATTATGATAATCTTCCGCTCGGTCAAATCAGCAAGGGTAATCTGACCCGGCAGGAGGACTGGCTCGATACGGAAGATAGATTCATACCGACACTGACGAACCATTACGGCGCCTATGGCAACATAATCCGAATCACTAACGCAAAAAACCATTCAAGGGCATTGTCCTATGATTCGCTGATGCATATCTATCCTGTCACTGAGACTGTTGAGCTTCAAGACCACAATCTGGTACTGACAGTTGAATACAACTATGGTTATGGGGCTGTTTCATCAGCCATTGATTTTGCCGGGGCTCAGTTCTTCTACAATTACGATGTATTCGGCCGGATTACGGAAGTAAACAAACCCGGTTGGGCCAAGGACTTGTTTCAGTATCATCTCGGCAGTCCGTTGAGCTTTATCGCCACAAAGAGGCTTGAAAATATTACCGGTGACACGTATGACTCATACTCCTACTTCGATGGACTGGGCAGAAAACTGGGAACGAAGGTCGAGGCCGAACAGGATGGTGGTGTGCCAAGGTGGAGCTATCTTGAAGCCGTCAGCTTTAATCAGCGTAAACTGACGGCTAGAAGCTGGCTCCCATACTATACTACAAGCCACTTATACGAAGTGCCGGATCCCTGTCAACTGTACGTCTCGTATGAATATGATGTAAGGGACCGCGTAATTAAAACCGTAAACCCGGATCAGACCTATTCGAGCATCGTATACGAGCCGCTGGCACAACATATTTATGATGAATGTGATAATGATCCTTGCAGCGCCGCTTATAATACGCCTAAGAGCCTTCACTACGATGGCCGGGAACGTTTAGTACAGGTGGTTGAACGTAACGGCGTTGACGAATATCTCACCTCCTACACATGGACGACTCTGGGCGACCTCGCTCGGATAACCGACGCCCATAATAACTTCAAAATCCTCAACTATGACTCGCTGCGAAGGAAGATATTTGTTAATGATCCTGACCGCGGAAAGATGGTATACCAATACGATGATATTGGAAATCTTATCCATACAATAGATGCCAAAAACCAAATTATCGAATACACCTACGATTTTGCCGAGAGATTAAAGACGACGAACTATCTGGATCAATCCGGTGATGCCAATGATCCCGTAGATGTAATATATAAATATGACCTGCCCAGCGAAAATGTTGATTTTGGTGACGGCACGACCGGAACGGCGGCCTTCACGGCAGGACGCTTGGCATCCGTCGCCGATCTCTCCGGCCAGGAACATATATCCTATGATACCCGCGGCAATAGCAAGTGGGTGGTCAAAAGGATACGTGACCCGAAGGCAAACGTGCTCGTTTCATACAAGACCGCCTTTGATTACGACCTGATGGATCGCGTTACTGATGTCTACTATCCCGATAACGACCATATTGAATACACCTACAACGGCGGCTCTCTTGTCGAAACCATCGGCGGAGGTCCGGGTGGGCAGGTAATTTTGTCAAACGTTGATTATGAGCCCACCAGCCGGCTCAAGACCGTCTCATTCGGCAATGGCGTCGTTACTTCCTACGCTTACGATAACCGCCACAGGCTTGATTCACTTATCACTACGGACTCCGGCGGTACAGAACTTATAAATTATAAATACCTATTCGGCCCTGCCTCGAACATTACGTCCATTATCGACAAGCGGCAGTACAGCTACGTCCCGAAAGCGTCATCGCGACGCAACACTCAGGTCTTTCAATATGATGACCTCTACCGGCTGACACAGGTTCGTTACGCCCGCCAGGATGATTTGCAGGCAAACTTCGGCCAAATAGACTACACCTACGACTCCATCGGCAATATGCTCAGCAAGACCTCTCCGGCATACGGCCAGCCCGGCCATATTGATGATAACAACAACGTAAATCTCGGTGCGATGTCTTACGCCGGCGGCAGGTTCGGCCGAACTGGCCGGGACCCCTGCGATCCGCCCGGCCCCCATGCCCTTACCGCTGCCGCAAATGGTGGTACTTATGAGTACGACGACAACGGCAATATGTCCAATATTGATGGAGCTGTGTGTACGTGGGATTTCAAAGATCGCCTGGTTCGCTATCAAAAAGATGGTGTCGACGCCCGATATACGTATGATTACACAGACCGCCGTATTACCAAGCTTGTCACAAAGGATGGCATCACCACACAAACTCTCTATCCCAACCGGGCCTTTGAGATAAGGCCCAACCAGGCCCCCACTAAGTTTATCTTCAATGGCTCTAAGCGCGTGGCCCGCGTAAAAGGTTCGCTCGATCCAGGCCGCGACCGCGTCCAGAGGGTATGGTTAAATAAAGGCAAGAACCTCGTATGCCTGGCCGTCCAGACATCTCAGACTATCGCTGAGGTATTTGGCTTAGACAGTGCAGCTTATAGCTGGGATGGCCTGACCTACCAGCCGCTCAGTTCTTTTGATACCCTTGGTGTGGGCCAGCCTGTTTGGATTGATGTTCCGACCTCCCGCGTGGTCAGTGCCTTGGGTGGCTATGATCTACGGATGACGGATGTAAACATACCCGCCGGCCGCAGTCTCCAGGCATGGCCGAGACTGGAACCATTTGCGCCGGCTGTTCATCTTCAGGGAGAGGTTAGTTTGAACGCCTTCGATGCCTTTGCCGGTTTATGGTGGCACAGTTACCCCGCCTTGCCGCAATTCGTATCGAATATGCCGGCCGAAATTCCCGCTGCTTCTGGCCTTTGGTGTTCACCCGTATCTGATGCAAATATCAGTTCGGCTGCAACAGAGCCTCACAACGTTCTGTTCTACCATAGCGACCACCTCGGCTCTTCCAGCGTCGTTACCGATGTCAACGGCGTCCTGGTGCAGGAGATGGCCAACTATCCCTTCGGCCATCCACGTAACGATTTTACTGCCGACCCCAACAGTCCCTTCCGCGCCGACTACAAGTTCACCGGCAAGGAAAAGGATAAGGAAACCGGCCTCCAGTACTTTGAGGCAAGGTACTTTTCTGGTCATTTGGGTAGATTTGCCAGTGTGGATCCGTTGTATTCTAACATCAAACCAGATTGGTTGACTAAACCGCAATCGTTGAATTTTTATACATATGCCTTGAGTAATCCCCTCATCTATACTGATCCCTCAGGCATGGATGTTACAATTGAGGAACAGAAAACCGAAAGTGGTACTCATTACAACATTAAAGTAACTGCTGTCCTTGTCAACATAGGTAATAAATATGAAGCTGAAGACTTACAACTCTTACGAGACGAAATGGTAAAACAGGCAAAACAATATTTCAAAGGAAGCGGGAAAACAAGTGAAGATAAAAACGTTAGCTGGTCGCTCGACCTCGTTCTTGCCTTACCAGGCGAGAAACAACCAAAGGATCCCCATCGAATTGGAATAGGCGGAAAGCCGCCTAAAGAAAGAGAAGAAGATCTCTTAGGAAAAACCCAGGGAGTAGGTGGGACAAAGATAACTCTCTTTGTAGAACAAATCCAAAGTCTTGCATCTAGAAAAGCGAGGCTACAAAAAAAGCGAGAGTTAGTTGGGAAAGCTTTTGCTCACGAATTAGGACATGCATTGGGGCTGGTACATCCTGAAGAGTATGAAGACCCACTTGGGCTAGGTACCATAATGGAAAGTGCCAATCCAACACAGGCCCTTAATCCTATAACAGCAGAACAATTCGAAGAAATCTTGACATGTCACCAAGAAGGTGATCTCTATAAATCTCAGCAGGGCGATCCGAAGATTGATTGGAATTTCTAGTGATGGAGAGATCATATTAATGTTTAGACGACATATAAACTCAATTATGAACCTTGGTTTTGTAATTATACTTTTATTTCAAGTTTCTACTGGGTCATCCCATGAATCAGATGCTGAGTCGGCAGTAGAAGGAAGCAATAATTCCCCGGCTGTATCTGCGGGAGATACTATTGTGCATGTGAATGATGAGAAAATCGACGTCGGGTATCTTACGAGCTATCTGTCCATGCGGCCGGTGCCTGCTTATTCACAGGTTACCGCGACAACCCTTGAGCAACGGCTTGAGGAGCTAATCACAAGCGAGGTCCTCTACCGGCAGGCTCTTCGGGTCGGCTTGGATAAAGAACCCCAAATCCGTCACCGGATTCAGCAAATCCTGGCCCAGAACCTGCTTGAAGAAATGGTCAATAAGCCCGTACGCGAAAGTGAAATCACCGAGCAGAAGCTTCAAGCTTACTATAATGAGCATATAGATGAATTCCAGCGTCCCGCCCAGATGCGCCTGGCTGATATCTTTATTGCGGTGGAGCCGGCCGCCGGTTCGGATCAACGTAAACAGAAGAAAGCCAGGGCCGAAAAGATCCTGTCCGAGGTAATGGCCCATAAAAACCAACGTCTGGGATTCGGCAAGCGGATATTAAAATACTCAGATACACCCGAAAAATACCCTAAGGGCAATACGGGCTTCTTTGATATAGAAGGCAAACCTATCGGTCTGGACACCAAATTAGCCCGTGAGGCCTTCAAGCTGGAAAAGGTCGGCCAGGTCTGCGATCACATTACAAAAACGGCCGATGGTTACCATATAATCATGCTCACCGGCCGGAGAGAACCGGTGAACAGGCCCTTCGAGAAAGTGAAGGAACAGTTGCGACAGAGAATATACCGCCAAAGAATCGCACTGGCACAGAAAGAGTATATCGAAGGCCTGAAGAAAAAGTGCAGGATAAAGATAAATCAGGATGTTTTTGATGAGTTAGTTAAGCAACAGCAGGCAANNCAGCAGGCAAAAGCTAAAGCGTTGGAAGTTAAAACAAAAGGCGGTTTCCCGGCTTTTCACAAGGACGCAAATGTTCCCTCAAGAAAGCCGAGAGGCCCGAGGTAGTTATGATTACGTTTCGCATAAAGGCTGCCGATAATGGTGAACTATGCGATATAGATATTAATGTTATTACAAAAGAACAGGAGTATAGACGATGAAAACTAAAATGACAGTATTGCTAATTGTTCTTATGAATACCACACTTGTCCAGGCCGGAATCCCGATACCTGACCTGACCTTATATGGTGAAGTAACCGTGGGCGGCGAGCCAATAGGTGCGCATGATGATGTCAGTATCATTGCGCGCGTCAACGGCGATCCTGACTCTTTAGTCGGAGCGTATCGAATGGGTGACATTCCTTCGGCCGGCGACAATTACGTCCTGAGAATACGCCTTGAATCTCTGGCGGATGGCAGCTCACAAAGCGCTAATGCTGCCTTGATTGGCCAGATGGTTCATGTATTCGCAAAGATCTCCAACTATCTGGAAGTTCCTGCCGGAAGCGTGACTGTCCAGGAAAGTGGTGCAGCACAATACCTTGACCTCCATAATGGCTCGATAATCTACCCAAATGGCGACCTGAATGCAGACGGGATTGTCAATTTCATGGATTTCGCAAGGGTAGGGAAGTTTTGGAATCGGAAGGATTGCGGGACAGCTAACGACTGGTGTGACGGTGCCGACATCACTCATAGTACTGATGTGGACTTGCTTGATGTTTCCGAATTGGCGGATACATGGTTAGATAAGGCATCAATACCGTAGGCATCAACCGTATCTGTCTGTTGTCTGTTCGTAGTATGTTGTTACAGCCGACACATAAATATCCTGTCAAAAGTCATACCCAAAATCCTCGCAAATCCTCCTTAAGTATTCCCTGAATCATATACTGCCTGCTACTTTCAATCACCCAATGTGGTACAAAAACATTCGGGACATAGTGACATCGGAACAACGAGATTATATTATCTCGCCGTTGAGGAAAGTGGCCTGGAAAAGGCAGGGAAGGTACAGGAAAAAATCCCGAGAAATGACCTGACTGGCCCACTTTGGCAAAAATGAGGATCTTTTGGAAGAGAAAAAAAGGCCGACAAACATAACTGTCCGTCAGCCTTAAAGTTATAATAACGAGGCCGAAGGGACTCGAACCCTCAACCTTCGGATCGACAGTCCGATGCTCTAACCAATTGAGCTACGGCCCCATCATCTCAATTACAATCCGCAATATACCAGTCTATTGGCTTTTATGTCAAATGTTTTTATACAAAAACACACATACGGATTTTTGACTGTGATTTTTCCCCTATAGTGTATAGGACCTTATATGTGCTCACTATTTTCTCGAAGACCGGGAGCGTCTTACCACTGGTTGTGATTTACTGTTCTTCTTTTGACTTTGCTGTATAACCCTCATTGCTTTTTTCACGTCGGCGATCTTCAAAACTCCGGTCGTACGGCCGCCTTTGGCGCCGGCTGTGCAGTATGCATAAGAAATATTTATGTGTTTCCTGGCCAGTTTTTCCGCCACTGATGCGAACGCGCCGGCCTTATTGGCAAGGTTCACACATAAAACCTCTGTTTGGTTGTAGGGCATATTTAGTTTTGACAGAACTTCTTTTGCTCGTTCCGGTGCAGCAACAACTATCCTTAAAACGCCATGTTCCACCGAATCGGCCATCGTCATTGCTATGACATTAATCTTGGCTCTTGCAAATTCGCCGAGTACCTGGGCTAACACTCCAGGCTTATTAACCATAAATATGGAAAATTGAGGCGCAATATACATAACTTTGACCCTTTAAGCAATTATCTCGCAAACCATTTCAGCTATTACAGACAGTCTTTCCATTCCACAAATTAACAGTTTACTGCCCTTACAGCACTTTCCCTGTCCGGAAAGAATGTGAAAATTTTATCAAGATTGGTTATTTTGAAGACTTTGTGTAAATGCGGACTTATGGCGCTGATAGCAACTTCACCGTTATAAGATGCCAGTTTAGACCGGATCTCCAACAGTACCCCAAGTACTAATGAGGAGAAGAATTTTACTCCTCTAAAATCAAATATTAGCCTGTGCGGACGATTCTCATCCACAAAATCTTTGATATTTTTAGAAGCAGTGGCAATACCTTCCACATCACTTATCGAAGCAGTTTTGAAAGCCACTACTGCGACGCTATCCTCACTGATTATTTTCACGTCAACTATTTCTTCCATGGTGGTCGATGCATCTCCATTATCAAAAGCAAGCGTTCAACTATATATCTTAAGTTTAACAATTACATCTAAATTGTTGCTCATGTTCACGCATTTGTCAATAATGAATTTTTTGGCGTTTCTAACAGACAATACGATGCTACTTATAGTCACTTCTTTGTTTTAAAGGCTGTTTTGGGCTAAAACTACCGGTTATTATATGCAATCCTGCGATGGAATGGGAGTCCTTTTATCAAAAAATGTTTCTGTAATTTTATAAAATTCGGTACAAAACTCTCGCCAAACACGAAATATCCTTCGTTTCATATATACTGTGTTATGTTATTTCACCTTGGGACGACTTTTGGCGGATCGTTCAATCATTGATAATCAATTATTAGAAGTCGATTGTTGCGGCGGCTCCGGCAAAGCAAGCGGTGCGGTACGTGGAGTGCCGTTCGGATTCATGCCGTAGTCAAAGTTCAGTTTCACCGGCAATTGACCGGCCCTTGTTTCGTCTCCGAGTATTCTGCTATGCTCCAGCAAAAGACGTGTATAATCATTCCGTTCAACCGACCTCTTTATTACTGTTTGTGGCTTACCTAAAAGTCTACTAACACATGATTTCTCGGTTTCAACCAATACCGAAGCCAATTGATGCTTCTGGGAGGCATTGAGAATGTCCCGGCCCTTAACATATCTTTGAACCACGTGAGAATACAATTGTGCAAAACGGCGGCCGGCGGCAGGCTTGTTCACTGCGCCGGAATATATCTTTTGGTAGAGTAAATTCAGGACGATACCATCCAAAGGTTCATAATCCACTTTCCAGTCAGCATACTTTTTAATACGCATGTCGGCTATCCGGCCTAATAAATCTTCGCCCTGCGGAATGCTAACCTCAGCCGCGAAACCGGCGATCAAGGCTATTGTTTCAGGGCCAGAACGCCCCAACAGACCTTGAAGTTGATCTACAATATTGCGCGCCAACTCAGAATTGGCTGCTATTGTAGCATTTAACTGCTTTGTGAAGCCGGGAGAAGTTATAGAATGAACCGCCCAGTAGCGAATTACTTTACTATCATCTTTTAACAGTCCCATAGCCAGGTTTGCCAACTGTATGTCTTCCAGCCCATCTATCAGAATCAAAAGATTGAGAGTCATTTTGAATTGTCTATCTTTTGGCATTAACTTTTCAGCCTGCTTAAGGCCTGAAGAGATGTATTTAAGGGCCGATTCAGAAAACTGCTCTGAGTATTGGGCCTGGGCACTGCTCTTCTTGCTTGTTCTGCGTAATGTGATAATGGTACGG
>JABAHS010014902.1_pt1 | contig 24996 bp, 25 predicted proteins | sample 7062111 | NCBI WGS metagenome assembly JABAHS01 (sample SAMN14534600, study PRJNA622989) | marine sediment metagenome | biome: marine biome [ENVO:00000428]; feature: marine pelagic biome [ENVO:01000023]; material: deep marine sediment [ENVO:00002113]; isolation source: pool of 4 deep marine... | reverse complement strand
TGAATCGGGGCACTGTGCCCATGCCTCCGGTCTTCACGTCCACTTTGATCACAACCTAACGCCCACCGGGGGGTTGCGTTGTATTGGACCGTACGGCGGTCCGCGAAATAGCTTATCTAGAGATGTCGTATTGCGTCAGCTTGTTGATCTATCCGACAAGTTAGAGGAACAGTTCTGTGAAGAAACGCCGTACGTAATTTGGGGTGTGCTCTCCGATGTTCCTCTGGTGGAGTCGCTCGCTCTGAAACTTGAAGAACGGACGTTCGGATTCATTCCGAACTGGAGCATGCGCACGGAGTCCGTTTTTGCGAGCAACAATGAAAGTCGTGAGTTGATGAGGCTTTTAAGTCGTGAATGGGCGGATGAGCCTGGGCGCGATAGGGTCAAACACAAGTCCGGACTTGTCTTTGAATTTGTATGCATCGGCGGGGATAGCTCATCTTCCGCCCCATTGTTCGTCCCAAGAGTCAGAGCCGAAGATGGGGATCACTTGCTGCAAGAAAGCACGGTCTACCAGATGTGCGCAAGCGCGTTGTCACCATTTGCCTTTCGTGTTTTTGTGGCGAACTCAGACTGGCCGATTGCTAGTGTGTGCGACCATCGGGCAATTGATTATCGCGGACCAGCGCGACTATCAAGCGCGCGTTGAGCTATGGTCTGTTGCGACGATAATCCGCCATCACCCTAATCTCCACCCGCGCCCCGGGGACAGCCAGCTCCGTAATGCCGATTGCTGTCCAGGCGGGCCAAGGTGGTGAGATCATCTCGTCCCGAATTGCCATGAACGACTGAAGGTGTTCCTGAAGGTTGACGTGGTAGGTGGTGGTCTCGACGATGTCGTCGTAGGAGAGTCCGGCTTCTTCGAGGATCCGACCGACGGCTGCCCAAGCGTTGCGAAATTCCTCATTGGGTGAATCGGGAACTGAGCCGTCCGCGTTGGTTCCGATCTGGCCGGAGCAGATGAGGAGGCCTGAAGCTCGCACGGCCGGTGCGAAATGGAACGCTTCGTAGGTCGGCTTGTCCTGCTCAGGAAGAACGACGTCTCGGGCCATGGCATTACCCTCGATCGATTCTAGAGGTTGTCGGATGATAAAGACGAGGGAGCGAACAGTACAACAGTCGTCCATAATCGCTTCTGGAAGTTGTCGGGTGGTGGGAGCCTTGCGCGTCGATGCTTGAATATTCCGAACCTTGCCAGATCAGTGATTCGGAGCGGGTCGAGTTTCTGGAGTTTGCTCTTGGGCTGGCGGCGTCTGCAGGATCCGAGATCTTGCCCTTCTTTCGCGCCGGAGCGGGCGTGGAGAACAAGCGCACCGATGGTGGGTTCGACCCGGTGACCGAGGCCGACCATGCGGCGGAACGTGTGATACGCGAGAAGATTCGCAGCCGCTACCCGGAACACGGCATCTTCGGAGAGGAATTCGGTTCAGATGCCGGTAACGGTCTGACCTGGGTCGTTGATCCCATTGACGGCACGCGGGCGTTCATGAGCGGTTTGCTTCATTGGGGGGTGCTGTTGGGCCTGTTCGATGGCGAGCGTCCCGTCCTCGGCGTTATGCATCAGCCCTTTACCGGAGAGTTCTTTGCCGGAGATTGCCAACACGCCCACTACCACCGGGGCGAAGAGTCGCGACCGCTCCGCGTCAGGCAATGCGCTGGTCTTGGGGAGGCCGTTTTCGCCACTACATCCCCGAAGCTGTTCGCCTCGCCTTTCGAGCGTCAAGGGTTGGGAGCCGTTGAGCAACGCGTGAAGCTCAGCCGCTACGGCGGAGACTGCTACCTATATGTCATGCTTGCCATGGGGCAACTCGACGTCGTCATGGACGCCGGGCTGCAACCATACGACGTTCAGGCTTTGGTGCCGATCATCGAGGGGGCTGGCGGGGTCGTGACTACGGCTCAGGGCGGTGACGCCAGCATGGGTGGGTTTGTGGTGGCAAGCGGCAACGCCGAGCTTCACGCTGAGGTGCTCGCGACCATCCGTGCCGGCAGTGATGCCGGGCCCGGCGCCAACCGGCTGGGGCCTCGAGACTTTTAGGTGCCAGCAACCAGCTGCCCGCGTGTGAAGACAATGTCGGGGAGATGTAGCCATCTGGCGCACCGCCCACTTGCCCCGCCGGGAATCTTCAACCGTGCAGGAATTCAGGGCGACAGGCCCTCGAGGGAGAAAGGGAATGGCTGGCCGCCGGCGGTGTAGTCGCCGTCGATGGGCACGATGGTGATGTAGCCCTGCCGGAAGAGGAAGGTATCGGCGTTGGCGATGTCCTGGCTCGGGTCCGCCCGGCCGAAGTCCGGAGCATAGCGGTCAGTAGCCGCTGCTTTGAAAGCCATCGAGTAGTAGGGCGCTTGTCCCTGGGCTGCGATCCGCACCCCTTTCACGGCCTCGGGCGCGAGTGGAGGGTAATTGACGTTTAGGGCGAGCTTGCCCTCGGACCAGGGCTGCGACGCGCAGAAGAGCCTGCTCACGAGCCGGCCGGTGAACTTGGCGACATTCAGCAGATGCAGGTGGTTCTCGGCTGCGGAGTTGTCCTCGGCGACGGGATTCGTGCTCACGGCAATGCCCGGGATCGGTCGAGCCAGCGTCTTCATCGCGGCGATCGTTGCGCCCACGGTGCCCGAGATCACGGTAGCGGGTCCGAGATTTGCCCCCTCGTTGATTCCGGACACCACCAGGTCGACAGGCTGCTCCGGAGGGAAGATGGCGGTCGCGCCGACCAGCACGGCCGTAGCAGGGCTTCCCGAGACCGCATAGACTTCGGTGAACTCCTCGTTGGGAACCTGGGGGGCGGAGATCACGTCAATGGTGAGTGACGCGCTGCTGCCGCTGTAGTTGCGGTCCGGCGCGACCCGTTTGACGTTGTGACCCTTGGCCTCGAGAACGCGATGCAGGGCAACGATTCCGGCAGTATCGAACCCATCGTCGTTGACGAGCAGGATGTTTAGCGGCTTGTCCGGGCACGGTTGAGCGGCGTAGGCGAACAGCGGCAAGAGCAGAAAAAGCGCAAGGGAGCGTCGGCCCATGATGCAACCTGATAATCGAACCGATTCATCATGCCACAGCTCCTCGACCGGTAGAGACCCGTTCACGGCAGCTTCACGAGACGGTGGCTAGCGTAGGCTGATGAACAACGGGGACGAGATCCGCGAACCGATTCGGCGCGCCGGCGTGATCGGGGACGTCCACGCCGAGGACGCGCGTCTGGCGGGGGCGCTGGAATGGCTTTCCGGCCAGGATGTGGACGTCATCCTGTGCACGGGCGACATTGCCGACGGCGTGGGCTGCATCAATGCCGCCTGCGGCCTGCTGGGCGAGGCCGATGTCGTCACGGTCGCGGGCAATCACGATCGCTGGCTGCTGCAGGACCGGGTCAGGCATGTCGCGGATGCGCATCGGTTGGCCGACCTGGACGACGAAAGTCGCGACTACCTCAGGGCGCTACCCCGTTTCAGAACGATGCAGACGGTCGCCGGCCCCCTTCTGCTGTGCCACGGCGTGGTCGAGAACGACCTAGGGAAAGTGTGGCCCGGCACCGAACGCTCGCCCATCGAGCGAAGCGCGGAGATGGACGACCTGGTTGCTGCCGGATCCCACCGGTTCGTGATCAACGGCCACATGCACTACCGGGTGCTGATCGACTTCGAAACCGTGGTTCTCGTCAATGCCGGCACCATCAGAGGCCCCTTCTCGGGCGTCAGCGTGGTCGACTTCGAAGGGGATTTCGTGGCCGCCTACGAGCGTGACGGCGCGGGGCGGGCGCAACGCGTCGCCGAGCACGAGCTGACCCGCAACGACGCGCGCAGAGTCTGGCGGGACACCCAGGAGTTCGACGGTTCCTGGCAGCCGGTTACGTTGCATCCCTGAAGCGCGCCCTCGGGCGTCGCGAGGCGTGTTGGAGCGATGCGCTCGCGGCTCAGTAGCCGGCGGCGGCGGGTTGGCTGGCCAACTCGGCCAACGTCGTTACGATGAGCTTCCTCTCTGCGCTCTTCACGCGCTCTTCCAGCATGGCCGCGGTGTCTGTCCTTTCAACGGGCACGCGCACCTGGGCGAGAATCGGGCCGGAGTCGTAATCCTCCTCCACGACGTGGACGGTAGCGCCAGATTCCGTCTCCCCCGCTTCGATAACGGCCTCATGAACCCGCCGCCCGAAATAGCCCTGCCCGCCGAACTTGGGCAGAAGGGCTGGGTGGGTATTGATGATCCTGGTCCTAAATCGTTCGAGGGTGCGGGGTCCCAACCTCTTCATGTAGCCCGCCAGCAGTATCCAGTCCGCCTGCGCCTCTTCCAGCGAGCTGACGATCGCGGCGTCAAGCTCATCGGGATCCGGATGGGTGTGGGCGCTCAGGTGCAGGGTTCTGATGCCGTGCCGGCCCGCGCGTGTCAGTGCCCGGGATTGGCTGTTGTTGCTGATCACCAGCACCAGCTCTGCCGGCAGCGTTCCGTTCTCGATGGCGTCGATGACCGCTTGGAGAATCGATCCGCCATGCGATGCCAGAGCGGCAATCCGCATCACGTCGCCACCTTGAAGATGGCGGTATGAAAGATTTCGGTAGCGAGCTGGCCGCCCCTGCGGTAAGCCACGTAGAGCCTCAAGAACTCGTGGCCTTTCTTGCGCCACTTCTCCATGAGCGCGGCGCTGACCTCCACGGTATCGCCAACCTTGAGCAGCGCGCGGTGTCGGACATCGGAGCCAACATGAATCCAGACTGGCATCCGGTACTCCCGGGTGAGGGCCCGATTGGCGGTGCTGAGCAGCCAGTGGGGGTGAGCGCAATGCCGGAAGACGGGCAGGTGATCTGCCACCTCGGCAGCGTACTGCGCGTTGCCGTCCTCGGTGATCTGCCAGTGCCAAGGCTCGAAGGTTTGGTTTTCTATCACGCCCTCCCAGCTGATCTCGTCGCGGCCGGGGGTCTTGCGGGGCCCATCAAGCACCGCGGCGGCAACGGGGTCGGGCATGTGGCGGGGTTGCTCGGTATGGAGCTCCGCCAGCAGGGTGCCGGCGTCGTTGCGGCAGCTCACGATCAGTTCCGCGCCCCTGGCGGCGCAGTCCACGTGAAGTCGGTCCCCGTCGTGGGCTGGTTTGAGGAACCGCACCGAGCTCACGGACCGGTCGAGCCAGTCCTCGCCCCACCGCTCCACCACAGGATGGGTCAGATGGCCGTAGACGGCCACGCCCGGCACCAGGGCACCGGCAAAGCCGTAGCGCTGGGCGACCTCGTCGCTGTGGATCTTGTTTTCGTGAGTCTGGGAGAAATTTCTCGCCACGACCTCGTAGGTGGTCATGTCTGAGCCTCGGTGCCGATGAGTGGATGGCCGCAACGTCCGCAGATGATACCCCCGAAGTTCTAGGTCCGTTAGGAAGATCTTGCGGCAATGCCCCGGCTGCAGCGCAGTCAAGGTCGATCCAGGTGGTGAAAGCGCATTATAGTGCGCCGATGAATGGTGATCCTCTGGCGGGCGCGCTCCACGACGAGCGCCTGGTGATCGTGAGTGGCAAAGGTGGCGTCGGTAAGACGTCGGTTGCGACCGGGATCGCGAGCGCTTCTGCCAGGTCAGGGCTCAGAACCGTTCTCGTCACCCTTGATACCGGCGATACCCATCATCCGCTGCTCGATGTTCCCCTGGAGTACCAGCCTTATCAGGCGGCCCCGCGGCTTTTCGTCTCGCGGGTAGACGCATTCGAGGCGGTGCGGGAGTACGTGCGACGCAACATGCCGTTTTCGTCCCTTTACGAGGGCATCTTCGACGGGGCGGCGTTTCGCAATTTTGCTTCCGCAGCCCCAGGCTTCGAGGAGCTGATGTCACTCGGCAAGCTCTACGAGCTCTGCACGAGCGGAGACTTCGATCGGGTGGTCTTCGATGCTCCCGCGACCGGCCACATGAAGCTCCTGCTGGACGTGCCCGGCGCCACCTTGCGCGCGGTGCACGTGGGGCCTTTGAACCACAACGCCGGCAAGATTCAGGACCTGCTGCTGGACGGCTCGCGCACCCGGGTGATCATCGTCACCCTGGCCGAGGAGATGGCCGTCGAGGAAGCGATGGATTTGGAGCGCGGTTGTCGTGCCGATCACCGCATGGCTGTGGGCCCGGTCGTCGTGAACCGGACGGTGCCCGAGCGGTTCTCGGTTGAGGAAGTTGCCGCCCTGCAGGCCATGGACGCAGGAACTTTGGAGCTGCAGGAAGCGGTGGCAGCGGCGGTGTCAGAACACGCTGAGCAGCGATCCCAGAACGAGGCGCTGCAGGCATTGAGCGCGACCAGCTGCGAAGTCGTGTCGGTCCCGCGCATCGTGCAGGCGTCCTTTGACCCGGGGGCCATGGTGGACGCCCTGGAGTCTCACCTGATGCCGATGATCGGTAGAGCCGTATGAGCGCCGCGCTCGAACTGGAAAGGGTGGTCGCCGATCGGCGGATCGTCGTCTGTTGCGGCAGTGGCGGGGTGGGCAAGACCACCACGGGAGCCGCCCTTGGGGTGCTCGCCGCGCAGCGGGGAAGATCGGCGCTCGTCATGACCATCGATCCGGCCCATCGGCTGGCTCAAGCCATGGGCCTGGAAGCGCTCGGCCACGAGCCGTCAGAAGTTGCCGTGGAGGCGCCTGGCCGGTTGTCGGCGATGATGCTGGATACCAAACACACCTTCGACGGGCTGGTGGATCAATACGCGCCCAGCGATCAGGTCAAAGATGCGATCTTTGCGAACGAGTACTACCGGCAGCTCTCGTCGACCCTGGGAGGGTCCAGGGAATTGGTGGCCATGGAGCGCGTTCTCGAATCGGCCATGGAGGAGGAGTACGACCTGCTCATCGTCGATACCCCGCCTGCGCACCACGCCCTTGATTTTCTCGACGCTCCGCGCCGCCTGATCGACCTGATCGACGGGTCCCTCACGAACTCGCTGCTCAAGCCTTACGGGATGGCTGCACGGGCGCAGTTCAACCTGTTCCGGCAGTCATCGGCCGTGACCCTGAAGTTTCTGGAGCGCTTGACGGGGTTCGAGATGCTCGCCGACCTTTCGGAGTTTCTGCTGGCATTCTCGAGCATGTTCGACGGCTTCAAGGAGCGGTCCCATCGGGTCATGGAGCTGATGCGTGAGCCGGGGACGACGTTCCTGCTGATCTGCGCGCCACAGGAAGCGAGCCTTGATCAGGTGGAACAGTTTCGCTCTCGCCTGGCGAAGGACTCGCTGGACGTCTGTGGCGTGCTGGTGAACCGGGTTCACCTAGTGGACCCCCGGGCGGGTGAACTCGACGATGCCGCTCTGGCCAGGATCGCGGACCTGGACGTTGCCGAACCCCGTGGGGCGTTCCTGGCCGAACGCGTCGCGGCGGCTTACGAGGATCGTCGCACCATGGCCAGAGCGGATGCCGGGGTGATGGCCAAACGCCTGGTTGAGGAGCTGCCGGTGCAGACGGTGCCTCATTTCCATCGGGACCTGCACAGCATGGCCGATCTCAAGGCGTTCGCCGAGACCGTGCGGAGCTGACTCAGCCGTAGGCCTGCGCCGGCAGCCAGGTCACGACCGCTTCCCAGTTGAATATGATCAGCAGGCCGATCAGCTGAAGGACGATGAAGGGCACCACGCCCCGATAGATCGTCCGAACGTCTACGCCCTCCGGTGCCACTCCCTTCAGGTAGAAGATCGCGAAGCCCACTGGCGGGGTGAGAAAGCTGGTCTGCAGGCAGACGGCGAACAGGATCGTGAACCACACCGGATCGAACCCCAGCCCGATGACCACGGGCGAGACCAGCGGCAGGATGATCAGCGTGAGCTCGATCCAATCCAGGAAGAATCCGAGGATGAAGGTTGCCAGCAGAATGCAGATCAGGATTCCCGTCGCCTCGAATGGTAGGCCGAGCAGGGCCTCCTCGATCAGCTCATCGCCGCCGAGACCGCGCAGAACCAATGAAAAGGCCGTGGCGCCGAGCAGCACGGCAAAGATGAAGGCCGTTGTTCTGGTGGTTTCCTGCAGCACTTTGGTCATCACGCCCTTGCCCAGCCGGCGGTTGATCCAGGCGAGCAGCAAAGCGCCTGCCGCGCCCACGCCTGCTGCCTCTGTCGGCGTTGCTAGCCCGAAGAAGATGCTCCCCAGCACAGCCAGGATCAGGAAGGCCGGCGGCAGGATCGCCTTGATCAGCCCCCATACGGCGCCCATGTCGACCGGGTCGTGTTTTGCGGCGGGGGCTGCCTCGGGGCGGAGCATGCCGTAGCCGACCAGGTAGAGAATGTAGAGCCCGCCCAGCAGCACGCCGGGGAATACGGCGCCAAGAAACAGATCGCCCACGCTCATGGCCATTCGGTCGGCCATGAGCACCAGCATGATGCTGGGAGGTATCAGGATCCCCAGGGTACCCACCGAGCAGACGGTGCCGGCAGCGAGCGCGCGGTCGTACCCCTGCTTGAGCATCACGGGCATTCCGAGCAGGGCCAGCAGCACCACCGAGGCTCCGATGATGCCGGTGGTCGCTGCGAGCAGGAGCCCGATCAGCGTCACCGTGATCGCGAGCCCCCCGCGTAGCCCCCCGAACAGACGTGCAAAGCTGGTCATGAGCTGGTTGGCGATGCCGGACCGGTCCAGCAGCAGGCCCATGAAGATGAACATGGGGAGGGCGACCATCACCCAGTTCTCCATCACGTTCCACATCCGGTCCACGGTTATCGAGGCGTAGTTCCAGTCCACCCCGATGGCGACGCTGAAGTCTACGTCCAGAACGATTGCGAACGCGGTGAAAAGCACCGCCAGCCCGCCGAGGATCCAGGCCACGGGGAAGCCCGTGAAGACCAGCGCGATGAAGCTTGCGAACATGAGCAGGGCAAGGATCTCGTTACCCGGCATGATGATTGCCGTGTGCGCCGGGATCGCCGAGAAACAGGAAGGTCCACACGCGACTCAGGCGCGAGAGCACGGCCAGCAGCAGCAAGCCGAAGCCAACCGGCAGCATTGCCTTGATCAGCCATCGCATTGGCAGGCCGCCCGGCGCCTGCGAGACCTCGCTCTGCTCGAAGCTGACGGCCACGAAGGGGACCGCGTAGATCAGGATGAGGGCGATGAACGGGAGCAGAAAGAGGATGATCCCGTACAGCTCCAGCCAGGCCTGAAGCCTCGGGGAGAATCGTTCGTGCAGGACGTCGACCCGGATGTGTGCGTCCGCCTGGTAGGCATAGCCGAGCCCCAATAGGAAGCCGGTGGCGTAGATGTGCCACTGGATCTCTTCGAACTCGATGCGTCCCTGGCCGAACGCGTAGCGCAGGATCACGTTGGTGACGATGACGATCAGCAGCGCGAGCCATAGCCAGGACGCCCATTGGCCGATCCGAACGAGCCAGCCGTCCACCCGTCGCGAGAAGGCGGTCTCGGGAAGCACTCAGAAGTTCCTTGGCAGGTACGCGCGGGACTTCCAGATGGCGTAGTCCTCGCGGAATGCCTGCTGCGATTCCAGAATCTTCCGGAAGTCAGCGTCCTTTTCAGCCTGCTCTCGCATGACGGCTTGTGTGACCCGTTGCAGCTCCCGCAGCACCTCTTCGGGCAGCGTCTCCGCGGAGACGCCGAGCTCGGGGAACCCGGCCATGACCGCGCCCTGCAACCCCTCCGAGCGCGCGAGGTTGCGCGTTACCCCGGCCGTGCAAGCCGTTTCGATCAGCTGCTGGTCGTGGCTTGCGAGGGCGTTCCAGATGTCCAGGTTGACGATCAGATGCACGGCCGTCGACGGCTGATGCCAGCCAGGGTAGTAGTTGTAGCGGGCAATCCGGTTGAAACCGAGCTTCTCGTCGACGATGGGCAGCGAGTACTCGGTGGCGTCGATGGCGCCCTTCTCGAGCGCCTGGAAGATCTCGCCGCCGGGCAGCATCGTCACGGACGCGCCGACCTGCTCGATCACTTTGCCTCCCAGGCCGGCAAAACGAATCTTCAGGCCCTTCATCTGCTCCAGCGAATCGATGCGCTCGCGGAACCATCCCGCCGTTTCCGGCCCGCTGATGCCACAGAAAAGGATGTGCGTGTTCTGCTTGGCATACAGCGCCTCGCCGAGCTCCCGCCCGCCGGCCTCGAACCACCAGGCCGAGAACTCCCATGGCTCCATGCCGAAGGGAACCGCGCCGATGAGCGGGGCCGCGGGAATGCGTCCCTGGTCGTAGCCCAGCCAGGAGTAGCCGGCTTCCACCTTCCGGTCCCGTACCGCATCCGTGATGCTGAAGGGCGGCACGATCTCGTTGGGCTCGTAGGGGTCGATCCTGAGAGCGCCGTTGGAAGCCGCGCGAATGGCGTCCGTGACGAAAATGGCGTTGTCGCCAAGCACGGGCAGGTTGGTGGCGAAGGCAACGGGCATGCGCCAGTGGACGCGCAGCGGGGATTCGCTCGTCGTTTGAGCAGCGGCGGGGGTACCCGGGCCGGCGCCGGATGGCGGGCGGACCGCCAGGCTCCCAACGATGCCCACGACGAACGCGACGACGACCGCAATGAGAGCCGCGCTCTGGCTCATGGTTCGCTGACTCAACCTATACTCCCCCCGAAGATTAAGTTCCACCGCGGTTCGATTGTGGGATGAGCGTCCGGTATATGCAATGCGCCCGGAGCGCCCCTTAGCTGACGAGAATCCCGTTAACATGTGAATTGTTTTCGCGACGGCGTTTGGCTAACTTGCTGCGCTTTCCCGCGCCGTATTTTCCGCTCTCAGCTTCATGCCGGCGCGACTGCGATTTGGGGGGATTGCATGCTCATTGGGGTACCCAAGGAAACCTGGCCGGGGGAACAGCGGGCGGCGCTCGTTCCCCAGAGCGTGAAGAAGCTCGTCGGTGCCGGGTTCGAAGTCGTCATAGAGTCCGGGACGGGAGATCCTGCGGGGTATCCGGACGCCGCCTACACCGAAGCCGGTGCGACCATCTCGGGTGATCGGGCAGGCCTGCTCGGCTCGGCGGACGTCGTCCTGCGGGTGCGCAAGCCGGAAGCCGACGAGATCCCCTCGCTCAAGCGGGGATCGGTGCACGTCAGCTTTCTGGATCCATTCAACGAGAGAGGGCTGGTCGATGCCATGGCGGCCCAGGGCGTCACGGCCATCTCCATGGAGATGATCCCGCGCAGCACGCGGGCCCAGAAGATGGACGCTCTGTCCTCTCAGGCCAATCTCGCCGGATACGTCACGGTGGTTCTGGCCGCCGATCACTGTCCCAAGATCTTTCCCATGATGATGACGCCGGCTGGCACCATTGCCCCGTCGCGGGTGTTCGTGATCGGTGCGGGGGTCGCCGGGCTGCAGGCGATTGCCACGGCCAAGCGGCTCGGTGCCAGAGTGGAAGCTTTCGACACCCGTCCGGTGGTGGCCGAGCAGGTCCGCTCTTTAGGAGGGAAGTTCGTCGAGATCGACCTCGGTGAGGTCGGGCAGACCGAGCAGGGCTATGCCAAGGAGCTGACGCCAGAGCAGGTGGAGCTTCAGAAAGAAGGGCAGAAAAAGGTAATCAGCCAGTCGGACGTTGTCATCACCACCGCCCAGGTGTTCGGTCGGCCCGCGCCGCGGATCGTGTCCAAGGACATGGTCGAAGCCATGCAGCCGGGTAGCGTGGTGGTCGACATGGCCGTGGAGAGCGGCGGAAACGTCGAGGGATCCGTTCTCAACGAGGTGGTCGACGTGGGCGGGGTCAAGATCATCGGCCTGGGCAACCTGCCGTCTCAGGTCGCCCGGCACGCCAGCGACATGTACTCGAGCAACCTCTTCAACCTGCTGGATGAATTCTGGAACCAGGAGGAAAGCACGCTCGACCTCGATCCGGAAGACGAAATCGTCCAGGCCTGCGTGATCACTCGGGACGGATCGATCGTCAACGAAACCATCAAGAACCTCTAGGAGTCCGGAACCGTGGAAGCCGTTTTCCTTGCCTTCGTATTGATGCTCTCCATCTTCCTGGGCTTCGAGCTCATCTCCAAAGTGCCGGCGACGCTGCACACGCCCCTGATGTCGGGCGCGAACGCGATCTCCGGCATCACCATCGTGGGTGCGATCACCTCCGCGGGAGCCGGGGTCAACGAGATCGCGACCGTGCTGGGAGCCATGGCCGTTGGGTTTGCCTCCATCAACGTTGTGGGGGGCTACCTGGTCACCAATCGCATGTTGTCGATGTTCAAGAAGAAAGACACCGGTGGTCAGTCGGGAGGGCAGTCATGAGCCTGGAACTGATCAACCTGTGGTACATCGTTGCCGCGGCGCTGTTCATATTCGGGCTCAAGCAGCTCAGCTCGCCGGCAACCGCGGTGCGGGGCAACCTGCTGTCGTCCATCGGCATGCTCATCGCCGTGGTGGTGACGCTGTTTTCCCGGGAAATCCTCGAGTTTCAGTGGATCGCTGGGGCGGCCGCCGTCGGCGCCATCATCGGGGCGGTTGCCGCGCAGAGAGTCGCCATGACGAGCATGCCGGAGATGGTTGCCCTGTTTAACGGCTCGGGGGGCATTGCCAGCCTGCTGGTCGGCTGGGCGGCCCTATACCTTGGTGACGGCGGCACTGCCCAGGCCGCGCTGGCGGAAACCGCTGGAGTGACGGTGGGTCTTTCGACGTTCACGATCGTGACCATACTGCTTTCGGTGCTGATTGGCGGGGTCACCTTTTCGGGCAGCATCATCGCCTGGGGCAAGCTCTCGGAAGTGATGACCAGCCGGGCCATCGTCTTCGGGGCTCAACGCCTCGTCAACGCCGCGTTGCTGATCGGCCTGGTGGCCTGCGGCGTGATGTTCGCCATGGAGCCGTCGCTCACCTCACCCTACCTCTACGCGGTGATTGCGCTTTCGCTGATCTTCGGGGTGATGGCCGTCATTCCCATCGGCGGCGCCGACATGCCCGTGGTGATCTCGCTGCTCAACAGCTACTCGGGGCTGGCCGCCTGTGCCGCGGGGTTCGCGATCAACAACAACATCCTCATCGTCGCGGGCTCCCTGGTGGGCGCCGCGGGCATCATCCTGACCAACATCATGTGCAAGGCCATGAACCGCTCCCTGGCCAACGTGCTGTTCTCCGGCTTCGGCGCCGTCAAGACCGCCACCAAGGTCGAGGGCGAGGTGAAGCCGATTACCGCGGACGACGCGTTCCTGATTCTGGAAGCGGCATCCTCGGTCACCTTCGTCCCCGGTTACGGGATGGCCGTCGCCCAGGCGCAGCACGTGGTGCGGGAGCTCGGCGAGCTTTTGGAGGAGAACGGTGCCGAGGTGACCTACGCGATCCACCCGGTGGCCGGACGGATGCCCGGTCACATGAACGTCCTGCTCGCGGAGGCGAACGTGCCCTACGATCAGCTGGTCGAGATGGACGACATCAACCCGCGCATCGACAACATCGACGTCGCGGTCGTGATCGGCGCCAACGACGTGGTGAATCCGGCTGCCCGCGAGGACGAGAACAGCCCGATCTACGGCATGCCCATCATCAACGTCGACCAGGCGCGGACCGTGTTCGTGCTCAAGCGCTCGATGGCCTCGGGCTTCTCCGGCGTGGACAACCCGCTGTTTTTCGGCGAGAACACCCGCATGCTCTTCGGTGATGCCAAGGAGTCAATCTCGTCGGTGATCGGCGAGTTCAAGGGGTAAGCGCCGGGCGCTTCAGGGCGCGGAGGCGCCCGAAACGGCGGAGGTGAATCCGTCGCGGTTGGGCATCGCGACCCCGGGCAGGCTGGTCGCGTTCAGCTCGGCGTCCTCCCCGACGATCCCGTTCAGGTGCAGGATGTAGGCCGTCACCGAGTAGACCTCATCGCTGGAAAGAATGCCGGGTACGGAATAAGGCATGGCCCTGCGGACGTAGTCGAACAGCGTGGTGGCGTAGGGCCAGTAGCTGCCCACCGTTTTGATCGGCTGGCTGCTCCCGAGGGTGCCCCGCCCTCCGACGAGACGATTGTTGGGTCCGCCGGTTCCGGTGGCGCCATGGCACGCTGCGCAGTGGGCGAGGTAGACGCTGCGGCCCTTGGTGGCGTTGCCCGAGCCGGCCGGGAGCCCGCTGCCGTCGGGCATGACGGTGATATCGACAGCGCGGACGAAGGATTCGGTTGCCCTCTCGCCGAGGTTGGGATGCGCGCCGTGGGTGGGTCCGGCGATTCCGAGGGCGATTAGGACCGCAACGATCTGCAACCGTTCACGCATAAACGTTGCTCACGCCTCCCTCGCTATCGACCCGCCAGGGTTGCACGGCGTTGTAGTGATAGAACTGCCCGGTGCCGCGCTCGAAACGCCGCGCATGAACGCGCGGCGGCCGATGAGGCCGTTGCCGGCGGCGTGGACCATACCTCTCTGCACCTGACCCGCCTCCGCCAATGCTAGGGCTTTCCTGAGATCTCAATCTCAACCAGATACGGCGCGTTCGCGGCAAACGCGCGCGCGATGGCCTGGCCGATCTTCTCCGGCCGCGTGACCAGCTCGCCCTCCATGCCCATGCCTTCGGCCATGGCGGGAAAGCCGAGGGCCGGTCGGGTGAGATCCATGTGCGGGTACGGTTTGTTGGATCCCACGTCGAAGCGCTGGCGGTAGATGTCGAGATTGTGTTTGAGGATCCGGTACTCGCGGTTCGAAAGGATCACGAAGACGATCGGCAGGTCGTGATGCACGGCCGACCACAGTGCCTGGATGCTGTACATGGCGGAGCCATCTCCGGAGATCGCCACGACGCGGCGTTTGGGCTGCGCCACCTGAACGCCCAGGGCCCCTGCGATGCCCTGGCCGATACCACCACCGGAGCCCGCAAAGAAGTCGCCGGGGGCGGCGTAGTCGAACTGAGAAGCCACGTCCAGAGATGCGGTTATGGACTCGTCCACCACGATGGTTCCTTTGGGCAGCGCGCGGCTGACTTCTCGGAGTGCCCGAGCCGGCGTCATCGGCAAGGCGTCGCCCTGGCGCTCGATGCGCTCGGCAGCGGCAGCACGGGCGGCATGATGGCCTTCGGCCAGTGCCTCGTTCCGCGCTTCGACCGCAGGCCCGAAGTCTTCAGGCGCGCTCTCGGCGATCTCCTGCACCAGATGCTCGATGGTCGTGCGCAGGTTGCCGACCAGACCCAGATCGGGGGCCAGGTTCAGGGCCAGGCGGGCGTGGCTGGATTCCAAGTGGGCCACCCGGGCCTCATCCGGCAGGGCGTTTTCCGCATCGAACCAGATCTCCTCGAAGAACGGGCCCCCCATCAGCAGAATCAGATCATGGCCGGCGAGGACGCGGCGGATCGCGGTGGCCTCGAACGGAAGACGGCCCTTGCTGCTCGGGTGGACGTTCGGGAAGGAGAGCTGAGCCCTCAAGCCCTGCTGCCACACGGCTGCCCCGGTCTGCTCGGCGAGCGTGATCAGCGCCCGGTGAGCACCTTCGGCGGCGATGTCGTCGCCGACGATGATGGCGGGATTGGTGCTGCCGGTCAGCCAGCGCGCCAGTCGGCGAATCCCCTCCTCATCCGCTAGGGCGCCGTAGCGCAGATCGCCCGCGGTGTTGGCCCCGACGTTGGTTTCCTGCTCCATGACGTCCACGGGGAGAGACATGAACACCGGGCCTCGAGGCGGCTCGTTGGCGATCTTGAAAGCCCGCCGCAGCATGGGGCCGATCTCGTCCGCGGTGCGTGGCTCGGCGCTCCATTTGCAGACCGGCTCCGCCATGGAAACCAGGTCGTGTGCGAGTAGCGGCTCCCGCATCCGCATGCGCGTGTCCTGCTGGCCCGCGGTGATGATGAGCGGCGAATTCGCTTTCAGTGCGCCGTAGATCATTCCTATGCCGTTGCCGAGCCCCGGGGCGACGTGCAGGTTGACGATGCCCGTCTTGCCGCTGGCCTGGGCGTAGAAGCTCGCGGCCCCGACGGCAACCCCCTCGTGCAGAGCGACGTAGTAGCTCAGCCCCGGATAGTCGATGAGCCGGTCGAGCAGGGAGTTTTCGGTGGTGCCCGGGTTGCCGAATATGCAGTCCACACCATGGGCGAGAAGACCGTCCATGAAAACCTGACCACCGCGCATTGCCGTCTCCCCCTGAACCGAGCATCGAATGTTACAGGCAGCGCGGCGCAGGTAGCCAGAACCCGCGCTCGCGCAGCCGTTCGTTGACGAAGTTGGCGGTCTCCGCGCATAGTGGGGAACCCCGACCGGATGAACCCATGCGACTGACTGCGCACGACGCCTCGTTCCTGTACACGGAAACGGCCAGCGGGCCCATGCACACCGCCTCCATCTTCGTGGTGGAGGGCGAGATGCCCTTCGAGCGGGTGTTCAGCCACTTTCAGGCTCGCATGCATCTCGTCCCGCGCTACATGCAGAAGCTGGCTTTCGTGCCCTTCAACCTGGCGCACCCGAAGTGGGTGGACGACCCGGACTTCGATCTCGCCAATCATGTGGTGCGGCATTCGGTGCCCGAAGGCTCGACCCTGGAAGAGGCGGTCGATCTCCTGCTGACCGTGAATGAGGAGCTGCTCGATCGCAGCCGTCCGCTGTGGAAGACGTACGTCGTGGATGGCGTGCCGGGAAAGACGCTGATGCTGCAGCAGGTGCATCACTCCATGATCGATGGGGTTTCCGGAATACAGCTCACCATGGTGCTCTTCGACTTCGACCGGGACGCCTCCGACCCGCCGCCAGGAGAACCCCGTCAACCAGCGGCGCCGCCCTCGGCGATGGATCTCGTTGGCGAGGCGGTCCGGGAGAGCGCCGAGCGGCTCTCGGCCAACCCGCTGGCGGGCGTCCACACCGACCGCAAGAGCATTGAGCTCCTTCGCAACGCCGGTCGCGCGTTTTCCCGTTTCTTCACCGAGCCCGCCATCACGGCGCCCTGGAACGCTGGGCTGGTCGGGCCGAAGCGCCGTCTCCGCTGGACCAGCCACCCGTTCTCAGAGTTCAGGGAAATCAGGCGCGCATTCGGCGGCACGATCAACGACGTGGTTCTCGCCATGGTCTCGGAAGGCGCCGCGCGCTACCTGGACCGTCGCCGCGAGGAGACGCAAGGCAAGCACCTGAGAATCATGTGCCCGGTGAGCGTGCGAACCGAGGACGAGGCGGGCAGCCTAGGTAACCGGGTGTCGGCCATCTTTCCGCTGTTGCCTGCCTGGTCTATGGACGCAGCCGAGAGGCTGCGGGCCGTCATCGGGGAGACCGAGCGGATCAAGCGTGAGGAGGAGGCCCAGGCGCTGACCTTCCTGAACGAGGCGACCCCGTCGGTGCCCCCGGTCGCCATGGCGCCGGCGCTGCTGGTGGGCACGCGTTTCGACCCGACCGCGCTGGCCGGCAGGATCCCGTTGCCCGCAGCACCGAATCTGGGCACCCGGCTGCCGCTCTATGGGTTCAACTTCACCTGCACCAACGTGCCCGGCGTTCAGGTGCCTCAGTACATGGCGGGACACCAGATCAGCAACATCATCGGCATATTGATGTTGACTGGCACCCTTGGCTACGGCATGGCCGTGGTGAGCTACAACCAGGTGATGCGCTTCAACTTCGTCTGCGAGCCGCGCCTGATGCCAGATCTGGACGTTATGGTGGAAGGGGTCGAGCAGGTCTATCAGGAGCTGCTCGAGGAAGCTCGGCGGATCAACGAGCCGCCGGCCCCGCCGACCCGGGGTGGGCGGTCGCGAACGGCAGGCTCCAAGTCGGCTCGTTCGCCGGCGGCGTGAGTGAGGAGAGCGTGAAGAGATGACCACGAACAGCGGCGCAGAAAAGTACCCCAAGCAGGTGCGGTTGCCCGACGGTGAGGAGATCGAGATCCGGCTGATGACCGGGGAAGACCAGGACGCGGTGTTGGAGTTTGCCCGTAGCCTGCCTGAGGAAGATCTGATGTTCCTGCGTGTCGATCTGACCGAGCCCGCGGTGATCGACCAGTGGATCCGCAACCTCGAAACCGGCCACTCGACCTCGATCGTGGCATACGACGGTGCGGGCCTAGTCGGGTACGCGACCGTGCATCGTGATCCCGCCCGATGGACCCGCCGGGTGGGGGAGATCCGGGTAAACGTCAGTCCTGCCTATCGTGCCAAGGGGCTTGGACGCACGCTGACGTCGCAGATCTTCGACCTGGCCCGGTCCGTCGGGCTGAAGAAGCTCATGGCGAACATGACGGTGGATCAGTCGGGCGCCCAGGCCGCCTTTCGTCGGCTGGGCTTCGTGCCGGAAGCGCTGCTGGCCGATTACGTGGAGGACCGTCGCGGCACCCCGCGGGACCTGGTGATCATGTCCTACGACATCGAGGGACACACGGATCAGGTCGCCGAGCCGCTGCGCGTCTGAACGCTACGATCAGGCGGGCTCGACGGCGCTTCCCGGCGCGATGGTTCCTGAGCCGCGCACAAAGGCGCGAATGCCCCCGCTGTGGGCAAAGGCACCGACGATGGCCGCGGCGCTGACCTCGGGGCTCGCCAGCCGGGCGCCAAGGGTGGCGCAGGGTTCGCAGAGCTCGAAAGCTTCCATCAGCACGCCGCCGACGCGAAACTGCCGGCCGACCAGCTCGTTCAGGCCGATGCCGCGGGTGGCGATGTTCCGACCGGTGTCCGGTGCCGTGATGGGGAGGCCCGTCTCGGCGACGAACCTTTCTAACGCCTCGGCCTCTATCAGGCTGACCACTCCGCCGTTCGCGTTAGCGTGACGATCTCCCTCTAGCCCGACGCCGACGGTCAGGCGAGCCTCGGGCACGGCGTGCTGGGGGTCGCCGTGTTTTGCGGCCAGATATATGCCCTCGACTGTCCCGGCCATTCGCAAACCCTTTTGTACGGTTGGCTGAGTTTAGCGCAAGTTGACCACGAGTCTTGGTGGGCGGAGGTTGGGAAATGCCGGGGGCCGGTGCTAGTCTCGATGGCGAAGCCTGCCGCCATGGATTCTCGAATGCAGCTCACCATCGTCGACGTGTTCGCCGAACGCCGCTACGCCGGGAATCAGCTGGCGGTGGTGCGCGATGCCGGCGGCCTCTCCGGTGCCGAGATGCAGGACATCGCCCGGGAGATGAACTTCTCGGAGACCGCCTTCGTTCTGGAGGCCGGCATCGGCCACGCCCGCGCCCGGTATTTTACTCCGGACTGGGAGCTGCCGTTTGCGGGTCATCCAACGCTGGGTACGGCCTGGGTGCTTTCTGGTGGTGAGGGAAAATTTCTTCTGGATCTACCGGTGGGCAGGGTGCCGGTGGCGTTTGAGGGCGAGCTGGGCTGGTTCTCTTCCCCGCCTGTGCAACTTGGCGCTGAAATGGACAGGTCGCTGGCGGCGGCGCTCGTCGGTCTGGCTCCGGAGCAGCTTGACGTGGACTGCCCGGTCCGGTTTGCGGAGGTCGGGCCCCAGTTCGTGATCATCGGCGTGCGGGATCTAGATGTTCTGGCGGCGGCGCGCCTGGACGCGCAGTGCCACGAGCAGCGGCTCGCTGAAGGGTTCCCCGTGCAGTGCGTTTTCCTCTTCAGCGCCCAGGCGCATGCGCCGGATGCGGACTTCGCTGCGCGCATGTTCTTCGTATCAGCCGGTGTGCGGGAGGATCCGGCAACCGGTAGCGCCAATGCCGCTTTCGCGGCGTATCTCCGGGACGCTCTCGGGCGTGGCGGGCGGATCGTGGTTGATCAGGGGGTGGAGATGAAGCGGCCTTCGCGGCTTTATCTCGACGTAGGCGACGAGATTCGAGTCGGTGGCAAGGTTCAGCTGGTGGCGGAGGGCCGGCTGGTTTGAAGAGCCGAGCGTGGAACGATACTGAAGGCGGTGCGGCCGCCCCGGCTCGGCTCGCGGGGGTTCTCGTCGCGCTGATCGCACTTGGCGCGCCCGTCGCGGCGCCGACGGCCACCGCGGGGCCCGGCATCGACGCTCGGGTCGATTCCGCCGCAACCCCCTGGACCAGTCTCGAGGCGAACGATGCGGAGGAGGACTTCACGTTCGTCGTGGTGGCCGACCGCACAAGGGGTCATCGGCCCGGCGTGTTCGAGTCCGGCATGCCCAAAGTCAATCTGCTCCAGCCGGCCTTCGTCGTCAGCGTCGGAGACCTCATCGAGGGGTACACGGACGACGCCGCGCGGCTGAAAGCCGAGTGGGATGAGTTCGAGGGCTTAATCGAGCAGCTCGACGTGCCGTTCTTTTACGCGGCCGGCAACCATGACATGTCCAACGCGGTGATGTCCGAAGCCTGGCGAGCGCGTTTCGGGCCGTCGTTCTATCACTTCCTTTACAAGGACGTTCTGTTCGTTGTCGTGAACTCGGAGCTGTTCGGCATGGTGACCAACCCCTGGGTATCCCTGCCGGGGCCGTGGACCCAGGACGAGCAGATGCGCTACTTCGAGCGGGTGCTCGCCAGGCATGCCGACGTCCGCTGGACCATCGTCCTCACCCATCAGCCGCTCTGGAACGTCGCCGAGGTCCACGGCGACTGGCTGAAGTTCGAAGCGCTCCTCGGCGAGCGCCCATACACGGTGTTTGCCGGTCACGAGCACCGCTATCAGCGAGCGCTACGGCACGATCGCAAATACATCACCCTGGCAACCACCGGTGGGGCCAGCCCGCTCAGAGGCGCCTTGTATGGTGAGTTCGACCACGTGGCCATGGTGCACATGTCCTCGCGCGGGCCCACGATCGCCAACCTCATGCTCGACGGGATCCAACCCGACGACGTCACCACGGAGGACTCGCTGCGGGCCTTGCGGCAGCTGTCGGACGCGGTGCAGGTCGAAACCGAGTATCTCGACGGCGATCTGTTCACGGCCGGGGCGGTCCGCTACCGGATCGTCAATTCGGGGGCGCATTCACTGGAAGCGACGCCCGTCATTCTGGGCAACGACGTTCTTCGTGCCGAGGCGGTCCCGGCCGCGGTGTCGGTTCCGCCCGGCGGCGAAACCCGCCTCGCGCTGAACCTGAAAGCCTCGCCTGGGCGCGCGTTCGAGAACCTGCCGCCGGCCAGGGTCACCTGGTCCTTGCGGTCGAAGATTCTCGATCGGCCTGTCTTCGTCGAGCTCGAGACCGCGCTGCTGCCACAGCGCAGGTATCCCGTGGATCGCATCCGCCGGCTCGTCCGGCTGGACGGAGACCTAGAGGAGTGGCAGTTGCCGTACGCGGTGACCCGCCAGGGCGACATTGCCAGTCCCCAGACCGATCCGGCCGACATCTCCTTTCGCTTCGGGCTGGGCTACGATGACGAGAATCTCTACCTGGCGGCGGAAGTCGTCGACGACTCCATCGTCGCCTCCCCCAAGCTCACCGCGCTGGACCAGGACGCGCTCATCGTCCTGGTAGACGCCCGGCCTGATCCGGACCGGTCTGCGAACGAGCCCCTGCTGAAGGCCATGGCGAGCGGTGCGATGAACCGTATGGCCATTGAGCTGTTGACGCTCGAGCCGGAGCGCCCGGCGCCGGTGCTCGATTTCCTGGGTGACGTTCGAGACGCGATCGAAAGCGCGGTAGTGCGCACCCCTGACGGGTACGCGGCCGAACTGGCCATCCCCGGAGCATTGCTCAGCCGCCAGCAGGGTAGGGAATGGCAGGTCGTGCGCGTTGGCATTCACGCCAACGACTTCGACGAGATGGAACGCGGCTCCAAGTCGCTTCACTGGCAACCTTACCGATTCGGCGCGGCACCCGTCGTTGGAACTGGCACATTCACGCGACGCTGACCGGTGGACCGGGGATTTCGGGGGGAGCCAAGCCGGCCCGGCCGTGGGCACGCCGGGTCTGGAGGACGGTTGAGCGCCGCCGCGGGGCGGCGCTTCGATCAGTCGTTCTGGGTCGAAATGGAGCGCTTTCGTCCGGGCGCGCGCCGCTCTCCGATCACGGGGCCCCAATCTGCCATGAGAGCGCGGCGAAGCTGGTTCACCGTCTCGTACCCCAGTCGTATTGCCAGCGCCTGCTCGGACTGACGCAGGGTCGCCAGGGCGGCGTTGATCAGCTGGGAGCCCCGCTCGCTGAACACGATCCGGTTGGCGCGGCGGTCGTCCGGGTCTGGAAGCTGGGTGACGAGGTCGTCTCGCTCCAGCTCGTTGATCTGCTGCTGGATCGCCTGGCGGCTCACGCCCAGCACCCGCGCCAGCTCGGCCGCACGGGTAACGCCGTTGGATATATTGATGAGAATCATCGTCTGGGTGCGGGTGCGAGGCAGGTAGCCTGCCTTCTGCAGCCCGTTCTGGAGGCTCTCATCCATCCAATAGTAGGCGCGCAGCAAGCCGCGCATCAGAACTTCGTTGGGTTGATCTTCCATATCAATCCTCAATCGCAACACAATCCATGCGCCCCTTTTCCGAGGAACGCACTATCCGGTATTGTTTCGCAAAGCGCGCTGTCAAGCAACTGTTATAAATTGGAGACGTGCAGTGGAACTCTATGAGGTGATGAGGACGACGTTTGCAGCCCGGGAATTTCTCGACGAGCCGGTCACTGACGCGGATATACGCAACATACTAGACAATGCGCGCTTCGCGCCCAGCGGGGGCAACCGGCAGGGATGGCGCGTGCTGGTGATTCGTGAGCCGGATACCCGAGAAGCCATGCTGCCTATGATCATGCCCACGTTTCAGCGCTACGTCGCCCAGGTTCAGGCGGGCGAAGCGCCGTGGAACACCATCAACGAGACCCGCCTCACCGCCGAAGAGATTGCCTCTACCGAGCCCCCGGAAGCGTTCATCCAGCAGGTGCTCGCCGCACCGGTGCTGCTGCTCGTGCTCGTGGACCTGAGCGTGGTGGCATCCTTTGACGCGCAGCTCGATCGGGTCGGCGTTATCTCGGGCGCCTCCATCTACCCTTTCGTCTGGAACATCCTCCTGGCCGCCAGAAACGAAGGTCTCGGGGGCACGTTGACCACTTTCATTGCCGGCCGGGAAGGAGAAGTCAGGGATCTCCTCGGAATACCCGATCATCTCGCCGTAGCGGCGCTCCTCCCGATCGGACGGCCGGTGAAGCAGCTGACCCGGCTCAGCCGCAAGCCGGTGGACGAGTTCGCGATGCGGGAACGCTGGGACGGCGCGCCGCTGAGCGATTGAACGTCCGTCCGTGCGGCCATGGACATCTCGCGTTAGTTTGCTAGGCTGCCGAGCGCGCAAGGGGACGCCACCGGGTCGAGGGGAGAGCCGTGCAGCAGAACGAACCGAGCGATTCTTCCACGGAATCGCACGATGGGGTGGGCGGTCGATACGCGAACTACGTTCTCGTCGTGCTCATCATCGTTTACGTCTTCAATTTCATCGACCGGCAGATCCTGTCCATTCTGGCCGAGGAAATTAAGGCCGACCTGGGTATCTCCGACGCGGACATCGGTTTTCTGTACGGAACCGCATTTGCCGTCTTCTACGCCGTGTTCGGCATTCCCCTGGCGCGGTTGGCCGACACCTGGATCCGTAAGGACCTCATCGCCATCGGTCTCGGCTTCTGGAGCCTGATGACGGCGCTGTCGGGGACGGCCCGGAATTTTGCTGCCCTCGCCACGTTTCGGTTCGGGGTCGGCGTGGGAGAAGCGAGCGCGTCGCCGGCCGCGTTTTCCATGCTTTCGGATTACTTCTCGCCGCGAGTTCGGGCGACAGTTCTTGCCATCTACTCCAGCGGGGTCTACATCGGTGCCGGAATCGGCGTTTTCCTTGGTGGCATCATCGTCGATTCCTGGAATGATGCTTTTCCAGATCCCGCGCTGGCGCCGTTCGGCCTCAAAGCCTGGCAGGCGGCTTTCTTCGCGGTGGGCCTGCCCGGCCTGCTCATGGCCGTCTGGGTCTGGACGCTGCGCGAGCCGCAGCGCGGGGTCAGCGAGGGGCTGGTGGTACCGGCGCACCCGCACCCTTTCCGCGAAACGGCCCGCTCCCTCGTCACCGTGCTTCCGCCGTTCACCCTGGTCTCCCTCTGGGTCGCCGGTGGCGCCCGGACCGTGGCCGTCAACGTAGGGCTCGCGTTGCTCATTGCGGCCGTCGGTTACGGCGCGAACCTGGCGACGGGCACCCCGAACCAATGGGTCGCTCTGGGAGTCGGCGTCTACGCGGTGGTCTCGTGGGCTCAGGGCCTCAAGCTCTCTGACCCTGTGGCCTTCGGCATGATCTTCGGCTCCCGTGCCATGGTGCTGCTGACTCTCGGGTTTTCCTGCCTGGCTTTCGTGACCTACGGCGTGGGTTTCTGGAGCCCGCCCTATCTGCTGCGCGCCCACGGCGTCGATCTGGCCGAGGCCGGCACATTGCTGGGCCTTGGTTCCGCGCTGGGCGGCTGGCTGGGCGTCACGATGGGCGGCATCTTGGCGGACCGGCTGCGGGCGCGTTCCGTGAACGGCCGTATCTTCGTCGGCCTGGCATCGCCGTTTCTTGCCGCGCCTGCCGCCATCTGGTTCGTGCTGACCGACAATGTCTGGGTTGCCTATTTCTGTGCATTTCTGTTCAGCATGTTCTCGCCCATGTGGCTTGGTGCCGCGGCGAGCACCGTGAACGATCTTGTCATGCCGCGAATGAGAGCGGTCGCTTCCGCATACTACATTCTGATGCTCACCTTCATCGGGCTCGCCCTCGGGCCCTATCTGATCGGTCAGGTGAGCGACATCTACCTGGCCTCGGGCGCCGATGATGGCCAGGCGCTGGGCAGCGCGATCTTCTGGGGCTGCGGCATGCTGGGCGTCAGCCTTGTCTTCCTCGGCGGCGTGACGAGATATCTTGGAGCCGAGGAGGCCAACCGGCTCGACCGCGCGCGGGCCCTGGGAGAGCCCGTCGAGTAAGCGCGTTGCCGAGAGAAGCCAATCGTGCGAAATTACGGCATCGAGGGAGGGGGTTTCGAGTGAAGCAGGTCGGCGAGTACCGCGTTTCCGCCGCGCGGGCGTTGGTGTGGGAAGGCTTGAACGACCCCGAGATTCTCGCGCGCTGCATCCAGGGCTGCCTGTCCATGGAGAAGACGTCGGATGAGCAGTTCGATGCCTCGGTTAAGGCCAAGGTGGGTCCGGTCAGCGCCACTTTTCAGGCGCAGCTCATGCTCAGCGAGATCGAAGCCCCGGCCAGCTACACGCTGACGGCCAACGTCAAGGGCGGCGCTGCGGGGTTCGGGAAAGGGACGGCAAAGGTCAGCCTCGAAGAAGACGGTGCCAGCACGTTGCTGCGCTATCAGGTCAGCGCCAGCGTCGGCGGCA
>JABAHS010147177.1_pt2 | contig 25012 bp, 25 predicted proteins | sample 7062111 | NCBI WGS metagenome assembly JABAHS01 (sample SAMN14534600, study PRJNA622989) | marine sediment metagenome | biome: marine biome [ENVO:00000428]; feature: marine pelagic biome [ENVO:01000023]; material: deep marine sediment [ENVO:00002113]; isolation source: pool of 4 deep marine... | reverse complement strand
CCCATCATCCCCGGGCCCATCATCCCCGGGCCCATCATCCCCGGGCCCATCATCCCCGGGCCGTAGCCGCCCATCATGCCGGGGCCCATCATCCCCGGGCCGTAGCCGTACCCACCCATCATGCCGGGGCCCATCATCCCCGGACCGTAGCCGTAGCCGCCCATCATGTCCGGCCCGTGGCCCTGCGCCGTCGTAACGGAACCGACGCTCACCCCGAGCGCCATGACGGCGGCCGTCATCGTGTGTCGAATGCGCTTTGCCATCGTTTCCTCCTGTGCGCGCTATGGCGCTGCCTCGTTGGGGGTCGTTTCAATAGCCCGTCATTCCGCTTCGAATCATCTGACGCAGGGTCTCGCGCTGCTCCTCCGTGAGCACCTCGCGGATTCGCCTCTGTGCCCGCACCTGGTTGTCCATCATCTTGCGCTGCTGCTCGACGAGCGTGTCGTAGGCCTCGTCGATTGCCGCGGAGTCCGCCTCCTCGGCCAGATAGAGCGCGTGCAGCTTGCGCTGCTGGATCTGCGTCTCGCTCATGAGCGCGAGCCGCCGGCGGTTCGTCTCGCGCACGATGTCGCCGATGCGCTCGCGCTGAGCCTCGGAGAGATCCAGCATCTCGAGGTGATAGCCGTACGCCCCGAGCATGCCGTAGCCGCCGACGCCGGGAGCGTAACCGCCTTGCATCCCGGGCCCGCCCATCATCCCGGGGCCGCCCATCATCCCGGGGCCGCCCATCATGCCGGGGCCGCCCATCATCCCGGGGCCGCCCATCATCCCGGGGCCGCCCATCATCCCGGGGCCGCGTTGGCCCGACGCCGCCGACGCCGCGGCCGCGAGCGCCAGCGCGACGAGCAATCGCACCAGCGCCCCGAGCCCTTCCGTCGTACGCATCATCATCGCCTCCTGTAACGTTCACGCCGGCGCATCGGGGCGGCGCCGCGGGGGCGCAGCACCGCGTTCGTGTCCGCTCCACTGTGCATCGTAACTCCCGCCCCGACTGTCCCGATGGAAGACTGCGCCGCGCCGGGTCGCGCGGAGCGCACCCCGGCGGCCACCGGCGCGGTCATCCCGGCGGCTCAGAGCCGCAGCCGGAGCGTAGCGAGGTAGAGTGGCGGGCCGAGGCCCGGAGGAGGGTGGGTCAGGGTGTGGCGCGCACCGCCGCCGTGGCCGGACAACGACGTGACCGCCGCCGGGGCGGCCGCCGCGACACCTCCTTGCGGCTCGTCCTCGCGTGCCGACGACGCCAGCGCCGCCGCGTCCGGCACCCGGACGTCGATCGGCTGGCAATGGCGGTCTTGATCGCCCGAGCGTCCGTGCTCCAGGGAGCGGGCATGGGTGCCCGTGGCGTCGACGTCACGGCCGCTAGGTCCCGCGGGATGCCCCGCGGCATGGCTGTGGGGGAGCGCGGCCGCGAAGGCCTCGCAGCAGGGCGCGAGGACCGCGGCCCAGCCGCTGGCGAGCCACAGGCCCAGCGCCGCCTGAACCCACCTCCCCCGCATCCGTCTCGATCCCATCATCCGCCACATACGCGTTTCTTGGGTACGGAGGCCCAGCTCGCGCTGCGCCGACCGCCGATTCAGCAGATACGAAATTGATAATGCAACACGATATCGGCGGCATTGACCCAGATCAACAGTCAGGTTTAGGGGCCGCCCGGCCCGCCGCCGAGCGGCCGCGGCGTGACAGAAACCGCGTCCGGCTCGTCCGGTAACGCCTCAACGCACCTTCACCCGCACGAGCTCGCCGCCCTCCGGGTCCGTCACGTGCACCGCGCACGCGATGCACGGATCGAAGCTGTGGATCGTGCGCAGAATCTCGATGGGCTGGTGCGCGTCGTGCAGCCGGTGGCCCTTGAGCGCGGCCTCGTACGGGCCGTCCTGGCCGGCGGCGTCGCGCGGCCCCGCGTTCCAGGTGCTCGGCACCACCGCCTGGTAGTTGTCGATCTTGCCGTCCTTGATCACGACCCAGTGGGCCAGGGCCCCGCGCGGGGCCTCCGTGTAGCCGACCCCGCGCGCCTCCCGGGGCCAACGCTCGGGCTCCCAGAGCCGCTCGTTGAAGGTGCGCCGATCGCCGCCCCGGATGTTGGCGACGAGGTTATCGTACCAGGTCTGCATGTTGTCGGCGATGACCTTGGTCTCGAGAGTGCGCGCGGCCGTGCGGCCCATTGTCGAGAACAACGCCTCCCTGGGCAGCTCGAGCTGGTGCAGCGTGCGATCGACGAGCGCGCGCGTGGGCTCGTGCCCGGTGGCGTAGAGCATCAGCACCCGCGCGAGCGGGCCCACCTCCATCGCGTGCCCGCGCCAGCGCGGGGATTTCAACCACGAGTAGTCCGCGCCGGTGTCGAGACGATCGTAGGGCGGCTCGGGCCCGGTGTAGTCGAGCTCGGTCTCCCCGTCGTAGGGATGCAGACCCTGCTCCTTTCCGCTGCTGTAGGCATACCACGAGTGGGCGACGAACTCCTGGATCTGATCCTCGGCGTCGAGATCGACCTCGTGGACCCGCGACAGGTCCCGGTCGAGAATCACGCCCGGCGGGATGAGATAGCTCGCCGGGTCGTCCATCCCATGCTCGGGAAAATCACCGTAGGTGAGGAAATTGCCGATGCCTTCGCCTTGCTTGAACCAATCCTTGTAGAAAGAGGCGATGGCCACGGTGTCCGGGATGTAGATCTGCTCTACGAAGGTCCGCATCCGGGCGATGATGTCCTGAACCTTCTGCAGGCCGACGACGTCCACGGCGGTACCACGCCCGCCGGCCCCGCGACCGCCGCCCTCGGCGTCGATGCTGATGCCCACCGGCGCACCCCCCACCACGAAGTTCGGGTGCGGGTTCTTACCACCGAAGATCGTATGCAGCTTCGCGACCTCGCGCTGCCAAGCGAGCGCCTCCAGATAATGCGCCACGGCCATCAGGTTGGCCTCCGGCGGCAGCTTGTACGCCGGATGGCCCCAGTATCCATTGGCGAAGATACCCAGCTGACCCGACTCGACGAACGCCTTGAGCTGCTGCTGCGTGTCTTTGAAGTAGCCGGGTGAGGACTTTGGATGGTCCGACAGCGACTGCGCCAGCGCCGAGGTCGCTTCGGGGTCGGCCTCCAGCGCCGAGACCACGTCCACCCAGTCCAGGGCGTGCAGGTGATAGAAATGCATGACGTGGTCGTGCACGAACTGGGCGGCGATCATCAGGTTGCGGATGAGCTGCGCGTTGGCCGGGATCCGGTAGCCGAGCGCGTTCTCGACGGCGCGCACCGAGGCGATGCCGTGCACCAGCGTGCACACGCCGCAGATGCGCTGCGCGAACGCCCAGGCGTCGCGCGGATCGCGGCCGCGCAGGATGATCTCGATGCCGCGCACCATGGTGCCCGAGCTCGAGGCGCGCTGAATCATGCCGGCGTCGGTCTCGGCCTCGATGCGCAGGTGTCCTTCGATGCGCGTGATCGGATCGACGACGACTGTCTCGGCCATATGGGCTGTCCCCGGATCTTCGCTCGACTATGAATCGACGCCTGCGCGAGAATCACTCGGCGAGGTTCTCGGCCACCAGCTCGAGCAGGCTCTCGGCCTTCCTGTCCCAGTGGAAGTGCGCCTGGCCGTCATCGAAGGTCTGACGACAATTCGAGCAGGCCATGACCAGCTTGTCGGCGTCGGTCTCCTCGACCTGGCGCATTTTGATCTCGAAGGTCTTGTAGCGGAGGTCGTCCGCGCGGTGGATGGTGATCACGCCGCCCCCGCCCCCGCAACACCAGTTGAAGCCGCGATTCTCGCGCATCTCGCGCAGCTCGACCCCGAGCGCCCGGATCACCTCGCGGGCGTCCTCGATGGCGCCGCCGCGGCGCACGATCTGGCAAGGATCGTGGAAGGTGGCGCTCGCGTCGACACCGCCCTGCAGCTTGAGCCTGCCCTCGCGCAGTTGCTCGGCGAGAAACTCGCTGATGTGACGCACCTTGAACGGCAGGGGCTTGCCGTAAATGTTGGCGCCCATCCAGCGCAAGGCGGTGTAGGCGTGGCCGCACTCGGGCAACACGACGTGCTTCGCCCCGCAGTCGATCGCGGCGTTGATGATCTTCATGCTCATATCGCGCTGCCAGTCCGGGTTGCCGGACAGCAGCCCGAAATTGGTCGCCTCGTAGCCCCTGGTGCTGAAGGTGTACGAGTAGCCGCAGTGCTCCATCACCTTGGCGGTGGCGGCGATCGACTCGGGATATTTCATGATCTCGATCGACGACATCGTGAGCAGCACGTCCGCCTTCTCGGCATCGATGGGGATCTCGATCTCGTGCTCGTCGGCCATCCACTCGACGCGCTCCTTGAACACCTCGGGCGTGGCGCCGAGCGGACTGCCTTCCTCCTCGGCGCGCCGCGCGACCGCGTGGAGCTCGTGCGGGACGAGCCCGGCCTTGAACATCGCATGGCGCGCCTGGCTGACCAGCGCCGCGATGTCGATGCCCATCGGGCAGATCAGGCTGCAGCGCCCGCAGACCGTGCACGAGTCATAGACCAGCTCCTGCCACCGGCGAAGCTGCTCGGCCGTGACCCGGGGCTTGAGCCCGAACAGCCGATAGAAGAACGCGAACGGCCCCGCCTCGCGCTTGTAGGCCTGCTTGAAGGGCTCGATCTTCCATATGGGCGTGTAGCGCGAGTCGCCGGTGGTGACGTAGAAGTGGCAGGCCTCGGCGCACATGCCGCAATGGATGCAAGAATCCATGTGCAGCGCGGCCGTGTAGCCGAAGTCCTTGGCGAAGTGGCGCATCGCCTGCTCGACGCGCTCCTCGTCCCTCACCTCCCCCTGCTGGTCGGCCCGCGCCTCGGGACGCTTGATCGAGACGCGGGGCGAGGAGAGATCGATCGGGTACTGCTTGTCGACCACGCTCACGACGATGCCCCCTTGCGCTCATAGGCATAGCCGGCCGCGCCCCGCGACAGGAAGAAGAAGAACGCGTGCATGAGCTTGCCGAACGGGAACCAGACCAGCAGCAGCTCAAAGCTCAAGATATGCCAGGCGAGCAACGTCTCGTAACGCGCCCCCAGATGCGCCACGGCCAGAAATCCGGTGATCAACGGCAGCACCGTCACGGTCCAGCTGAAGTAGTCGTCGAAATTCGACAGCATCCGCAGCACGGGGTGGTGCAGCCGCCGCCCCAGGGCGACGACCAGCAGAAACAGCGTCACCAGGCCGGTGGCGTAGATGAGCGCGTTGGGCAGGCCCGGCCAGCCCACCCCGAACAGATCCTCGATGAATAAGATATGCGGGACGTAGGCGAGCACGACGACCGCGAGCCCGATGTGGAACAGATAACCGACCGTCTCGCTGAACGCCGTGCGCGGGGTGAATTCCTTGTGCGGCCAGGAGCGGGTGATGATGAGCTTGAGTCCGCCGATCCACGGGCGCAGGCCGCCGTGACGAGGCTCGCTGTGGTCCTTCTTGTGGCGCAGGAAAACCACGCCGAGCAGCCGCCACAACACACCGATGACGAAGACGGCCAGGGCCGTCTGCAGCGCCGGGCCTCTGGCGAGCTCTAGCAGCGTCATCTCACTTGCCCTCCGCGAGCTTCTTCTGCCGATGACGCGACACCGCCGCGGCGGCCGCCCCCGCCGCGACGCCGACCGCCGCGGCGGCGCCCAACGCCTCGGGCGTGCCCCAGGCCCCGGTGGACAGCGGCGCATAGAAGCCGCCGGCGTCCCAGAAGTCGGGCTCCGAGCAGCCGAGGCAGCCGTGGCCCGACTCGATCGGGAAGCTCGTGCCGTCGTTCCACTTGACCGTGGCGCAGGCGTTGTAGGTGGTCGGGCCCTTGCAGCCGAGCTTGTACAGGCACCAGCCCTTGCGCGCGCCCTCGTCGTCGAAGGTCTCGGCGAACTTGCCTTGGTCGTAATACGGCCGACGATAACACCGGTCGTGAATGGTATCGCCGAAGAACGCCCGCGGCCGGTTGAGATGATCGAGCTCGGGCAGACGACCGAACGTGAGGTAGTGACTCAGCACGCCGGTGATCACCACGGGGATGGGCGGGCAGCCCGAGACGTTGATGATCGGCTTGTCGGTGATCACATCCTGGACCGGCGCGGCCCCGGTGGGGTTCGGCCGCGCGTAGGGAATCCCCCCGAAGGCCGCGCACGTGCCCACGCTGACGATCGCCGCCGCGCCGGCCGCGGTCTCGCGCAGGATGTCCTCGTTGGTGCGGCCGGCGATGGTGGAATAGAATGCGTTGTCACCCACCGGCAGCGAGCCGTCGACGAGCACCAGGTACTTGCCCCGGTTTTCCTCCATCGCCTGCTCGCGGGCGCGCTCGGCGGCCTCGCCCGAAGCGGCCTGAAGCGTGTGATGGTAGTCGAGCGATATGCTCGAGAGGATCAGGCTCTCCACGGTCGGCGAGTGCGAGCGGGTCAGCGACTCCGTGCAGCCGGTGCACTCCTGGAACGACAGCCAGATGACCGAGGGCCGTCGCGCCTTCGCGAGGCTCTCGGCGATGGCCGGCGCCATGCCGGGCGGCATGGCCATCAGCGAGGCCGTGGCCGCGCAGAACTTGAGAAAGCCGCGGCGCGACAAGCCCTGGCGCTCGAGGATCTCACCCAGCGTCCGCTCGTCGGCCATGCGCCCCGCCTCCCTCAGCGTGAAGTCTCGTCGTCCCGCCCGGACACCCCGAGCCGCGCGCGCAGCGCCTGCGCCGCCGCGCCGATGTCCTGCCGCGCGGCCGCGAGGATCTCGGGCACTTCCGTGACCTCGATGAGCTCGGTCAGGGTCTCGCCGTGGGCGTTGCGGTGCTCGATCCACCACACGCCCGCCACCCCGGTCTCGCGAACCCGCGTGGGGCCGAGCGCATCGAAGCTCGCGCTCACCTCGCCCTCGCCCAGCGCCGAGCGCAGATGCTCGTGATCGCCGGGCGCCATGGGCAGGCTGCGCAGGTCGATCGCCCCACCCTCGCCCGTCGCGGCGAGACGCTCGAGGAGCTCGACGATCTCGTGCAGGACCGCGGTGACCCCGCCGGCGAGCAGCTCGTCCCCGGAGCCGCGCCCGCCGGCGATCGTCTCGACCCGCACGGGGATGTCCCGGAGTCGGCTCACCGGCGCCACCGATCGACCAGGCGCACGATCGCATCGGCCACCTCGGGCAAGGCGCGCGCGAGGGGCGCGGACAACGTCTCGCCCCAATCCGTGCGCGCCGGCTCGACCCCCACCAGGGCCCGCCNNTGTCCAGCAGGTCCGCCAGGGAGACCTCGTGCACGCTGTGCCTAGCGCGACGACCGAGAAAGCGGTCCATCTCGGAGCCGGCGAGCACCCGCACCGTGCCGGGCGCGGCATCGAATCGCGCGGCATCCACGACGATGAGCCCCCTCGCGTCGTCGATGTAGCCGGCCAGCGTGAAGCTGAGCGTGCCCCCGTCGACCAGCTCCACGCCCTCCCGCGCGGACGTGGAAATCTGTCCGCCCAGATAATGAATCGCGTGGACGCCGACGCCGTCGTCGGTGAGCAGGGTATTGCCGATGCCGAGCACGACCACGGGCCCGCCGCGGGCCGCCGTCTCGGGACCGGCAACACGGCGCGCGGCCTCGGCGTCGGGATAAAGAGTGTGCCCCATCAGCGTCGCGAACCGGTTACCGTGGTCGTGCATGCGTCTCGGGCGTCTCGCCCGCGCCGTCCCCCACCGCAGGCGCCCCCACTTCCCGGGCCGGGCATTGAAGCGGCCGGCCCCGACCGGTGGCACGCCGCGCGGCGTTGCTTGCAGAGCGCCGCGGCGGCCGGTCGGGTCTCTCCGGCGCCGGCATTGAGCCGCCGACCCGCACTGCCATTGTGGCAACCCGCGTCAACAACGCGCCAGCAGCGTATGCGCCCGCCTGTCGTCGACAGTCAAGCGCAAGAGCCGGGGCGGGCTATTGACCTCGGTCAACGAAGCAACTAAGAGTGACACATACGCTTTCGTCTCGACGGCCGCCGTACGCTCGCCCACCCGGAGCTCGTCGTCATGTGCTTGGGCATACCCATGCAAGTCGTTGAGATCAATGGTTACGTGGCACGCTGCAGCGCCAAGGGCGTGGAGCGCGACGTCAACCTGTTCCTGCTCCGGGACGAGCCGCCCGGCCCGGGCGAGTTCGTCATGGTGCACGTGGGGTACGCCATCCAGAAGATGAGCGAGCAGGAGGCACGCTCGGCCTGGGAGCTCTACGACGAGATGCTCGCCCAGAGCGGATAGCATCCGATGCACGAGCTCTCGGTGTGCCAGGGGCTGCTCGAGCAGGTCGCGGGCATCGCCTCGCGTCACGGCGCGCGGCGCGCGACGCGCATCACGGTGCGCATCGGCCCGCTCTCGGGCGTGGTCCCGGAGCTGCTCGAGCAGGCGTTCCCGATCGCCCGCGCAGGCACTTTCGCGGCCCAGGCCGAGCTGGTGGTCGAGACGCTGCCGGTGCGGGTACGGTGCCGCATCTGTGGGGCGGAGACCGACGCCGAGCCGAACCGCCTGCTGTGCGGGGCCTGCGGCGACCACCGCACCGAGCTGATCAGCGGTGACGAGCTGATCCTCGCCCAGGTGGAGCTGGAGCGCCCGGACGCAGGCGCGGAAGACCGACGGGCCGACGGCTGAGCTCGGTCAGTGGACTGACACGCGGAGCGGATCATGTGCGAGACCTGCGGCTGTAACCTCACCCCGGGCAACCGCCGTCTGGCGGAGACGCCAAGCGGCGATGGGCGCACCGTCGTGGAGGCGCTCGAGGGCCTGCTGTCGGCGAACGATCGCGAGGCGCGCCACAACCGCGAGCACTTCGACCGCCACGGGGTGCTCGCCATCAACCTCATGTCCTCGCCGGGCGCGGGCAAGACCGCGCTGCTCGAGGCGACCATCGAGGCGCTGGCCGGCGAGCTGCGGCTGGCGGTCATCGAAGGTGATCTCGAGACCGAGAACGACGCCGCGCGGATCCGCGCCAAGGGCGTGCCGGCCGTGCAGATCACCACCGGCACCGCCTGTCACCTCGACGCGCACCTCGTCCATGACGCGCTGCATCACTTGGACTTGGCCGGCGTCGATGTGGTGTTCGTCGAGAACGTCGGCAATCTCGTCTGCCCGGCGAGCTTCGATCTCGGCCAGCACCGCAACGTCACCCTGCTGTCGGTGACCGAGGGCGACGACAAGCCGGCCAAGTACCCCGTGATGTTCCGGGCCGCCGATCTGGTGCTGTTGACGAAAGCCGACTTGGCGCCGGTCATGAACGAGTTCGATCCCGAGCGCGCCCGCGCGGCGGTGCGCGCGCTCGCCAACGAGGCGCCGGTCCTGGAGACCGCGGCCCGGCGCGTGCCGCGGCTCGACGCCTGGCTCGCCTGGCTGCGCGCCGAGGTGACCGCCCACCGCGCGCGCACCGACCGCCACCGGACCGTGCGCCCGCGCGCGCAGCCCGAGGGCGCGGCCCTGCACGGCGAGCGGGGTGCGCGATGAGGCTCACCGCCCGCGACTGGCTGGAGCGCATCCGGGACCTGCCGTTGCCCGGGCGCGTGCGCGTCATGAACGTCTGCGGCGGGCACGAGCGCTCGATCAGCATGGCCGGGCTGCGCGGCGCGCTGCCCGCGCCGATCGAGCTGATCCCGGGCCCGGGCTGCCCGGTCTGCGTCTGTCCCGAGGAGGACGTCTACGAGGCGATCCAGCTCGCGCTGCACGAGCCGGCCACCGTGGCGGCGTTCGGCGACATGCTGCGCGTGCCCGTCAACGCCCCCAAGGGACAGGCTCGCTCGCTCGAGCAGGCCAAGGCAGCCGGGGCCGACGTGCGCCCCATCGCCTCGCCCGCCGAGGCGGTGGCGCTCGCCCGCGAGCATCCGCGCCGCACCGTGGTGTTCTTCGCCGCCGGCTTCGAGACCACCATGGCGCCGGTGGCGGCCATGGTCGCCGAGGGGATCCCGGAGAACCTGCTGCTGCTCACCGCCGGGCGGCTGACCTGGCCGGCCGTCGCCATGCTGCTCGACTCCGACCGGCCGGGGTTCGACTGCCTGGTCGCGCCCGGGCACGTCTCCACGGTGATGGGCCCCGAGGAGTGGCGGTTCGTCCCCGAGCGCCACGGCATTCCGGCCGCGGTCGCCGGCTTCACCGCCGAGAGCCTGCTGGCGGCCTTTTACTCAACGCTGCGCCAGCGCCAGGCCGGCCGGGCGTTCCTCGACAACTGTTACCCGGAGGTAGTGCGCGACGGCGGCAACCCGGGCGCACGACGCCTGATCGAGGAGGTGTTCGACGTGGTGGACGCCAATTGGCGCGGCGTCGGGGTGATCCCGGCCTCGGGCCTCGAGCTCAAGCCGGCCTTCGACGCCCACAACGCGCGCCGGCGCTTCGCCGCCCGGGACGATCCGGCACGCAAGCGCATCGGCGAGATGCCGCCCGGCTGCGACTGCGCGCGGGTCGTGCTGGGCAGGATCTATCCGAACGAATGCTATCTCTACGGGCGCGCCTGCACGCCGCGCCATCCAATCGGACCGTGCATGGTGTCCGACGAGGGGGCGTGCCGCATCTGGTGGGCCGCCGGCGTGCGCGAGCCGGCGAAAACCGAATCCGCGTAGCGCGCCGGTCACTCGCCCTGCACCGTCACCGTGACGCGGCGCCGGTAGCCCCGGTGGCGGTGCTCCCAGACGTAGAGTCCCTGCCAGGTCCCGAGGTCGCAACGCCCGCCCGAGACCGGGAGGGTGAGCGCCGTCTCGGTGAGCAGGGTGCGCACGTGGGCCGGCATGTCGTCGGGACCTTCGTCGTGGTGGCGGAACCCCGGATCGCCGTCCGGGGCGAGGCGCCCCATGAAGGTCTCGAGATCGNNTCTCGCAGACCAGCAGTGAGGCGCTCGTATGGTGGATGAACACGTGGCACAGCCCCGTGCGGACATCGGACTGGCGCACGATGCGCTGCACCCGGTCGGTGACCTCCGTGGTCCCCCGACCGCCGGTGTCGATGGTGAAGCTGTCCTGATGGATCATCGCGGGAACCGCCCCCGGCAACTCCGGTGGCTCCTTACCGGACCGCTGAACGATGCGCTAAGCCGCCAAGACACCGAGACCGCCATGAAGGCATTTTTGAAGTATACGGAGGATAAAGAGCAGAACCTTAGCGTTCTTGGCGGCTTGGCGGTTCAATCTATGTATCGGTCAGACCTCCGTGAGTAGGGAAGCACAGATCCGTGCCGATGAACACCGACCGTTTGACGGGTTGCTGTCCACGGTGCCGGCCGACCGTCGGCCGGCGTGAAGGTGGCCCCCGGTCCGCATGACAGAGCGCTCGAGCGACGCCTTCGCGGAGACCGGTGGCGAGGTGCGGGCGCAACGCCTGCGCGTGGGCGGGCGGGTGCAGGCCGTGGGCTTTCGCCCCTTCGTCTACCGCCTCGCGCGCGAGCACGGCCTCTCGGGATGGGTGCGCAACCGCCTCGGCGAGGTCGAGATCCTGATCCAGGGTCCCGGCCCGGCGCTGGAGCGATTCGCCCGCGCGCTCGTCGACGCCGCCCCGCCGCTGGCCCGCCCGGAGCTGATCGGGCGCGAGCCGGCAACACCCCGGGCGATACAGGGCTTCGTTATCGCCCCGAGCGCGGCGACCGCCGAGCCCCGCGTCCACGTGCCGCCGGACTACTTTGCCTGCCCGGACTGCCTGGCCGAGATGCGCGACCCCGCCGACCGGCGCCATCGCTACCCGTTCATCAACTGCACCCAATGCGGGCCGCGCTACACCCTGATCACGGCCCTGCCCTATGACCGCCCGAACACCACCATGGCCGGCTTCGCGCTGTGCCCGGCCTGCCGGGCGGAGTACGAGGATCCGCCGAGCCGCCGCTTCCATGCGGAGCCCCTCGCCTGTCCCGACTGCGGGCCGGGACTGAGCTTCCGCCGCGCCTCGGGCGTCCCGGTCGACGGCACCGACGCGGCGCTCGAGGCCTGCATCGGGGCGCTGGGCGAGGGGGCGATCGTGGCGGCACGCGGCATCGGCGGCTACCACCTGCTGTGCGACGCCCGGCGGGACGCGACGGTCGCCCGGCTGCGCGCGCGCAAGACGCGTCCCCACAAGCCGCTGGCGGTCATGGTGCCCGCGCTCGGAGACGACGGGCTCGCCGCCGCGCGAGGCGTCGCGCATCTGACCGACGCCGAGGCGCGGCTGCTGCGCGACCCCGCGCGGCCGATCGTGCTGGTGACCAAGCGGCAGGCACCGGGCCTCGCGCCGTCGATCGCCCCGGGGCTCGAGGAGGTGGGGCTCATGCTGCCCTACAGCCCCCTGCATCATCTGCTGCTGGAGGGCTTCGGGGCGCCGTTGGTCGCCACCTCGGGCAACATCAGCGGGGAGCCCGTGCTCACTGACCCGGACGCGGCCGAGGCCCGCCTCGCCGGCATCGCCGATGCCTTCCTGCATCACGACCGTCCGATCGCCCGCCCGGCCGACGACTCGGTGTTCCGCAGCGTGGGCGGCGCGCCCCGACCGCTGCGCCTGGGTCGGGGCGTTGCCCCGCTGGAGCGCACTCTGCCCCGGCGTCTCGCGCGAGCCACGCTGGCCGTGGGCGCCCAGCTCAAGAACACGATCGCGCTAGGCTGGGAGGATCGGGTGGTGATCTCCCCGCACATCGGGGACCTGGGCTCCCCGCGCAGCCAAGAGGTGCTCGAGCGCGTCGCGGCGGACCTCCAGAGCCTTTACGGCGTGCGGGCGCAGCGCGTGACCTGCGACGCGCATCCCGACTACAGCAACAGCCGCTGGGCGCGCCGCAGCGGCCTGCCCGTGGCCCCCGTCCTGCATCACCACGCGCACGCCAGCGCCCTGGCGGGCGAGCTCGACCGCCTTCCCGCGGCGATGATCGTATTCACCTGGGACGGCGTCGGCTACGGCGCCGACGGCACGCTCTGGGGCGGCGAGGCCCTGGTCGGCCGACCGGGGGCGTGGCAGCGGGCGGCCTCGTTTCGCCCGTTCCGTCTGCCGGGCGGCGAGCGTGCGGCCCGCGAGCCGTGGCGCTGCGCGCTGGCGCTCNNGCTCGCTGGGCCGAGGCGCCGCCCGACACCGCCCTGCTGCACCAGGCTTGGGCGCGGGGTCTGAACACGCCGGCGTCGAGCGCGGTGGGGCGCCTGTTCGACGCCGCCGCCGCCCTCACGGGCGTGCTGGGCGAGGCGAGCTTCGAGGGGCAGGGGCCAATGTGGCTCGAGGCGCTCGCCGACGGGGCGGCCGAGCCGGTGGCGCTGCCGATGGCGCGCGACGGCCGCGGCGTGTGGCGCACGGACTGGGCACCGCTGCTCGGGCTGCTGACCGACGCCGCGATCCCGGTCGCCGAGCGTGCGGCCCGCTTGCACGCCACCCTGGCGGCCGCCCTCCTCGCACAGGCCCGCACGCTGCGGGCCGAGACCGGCATCGAGACGGTAGGGCTCACCGGCGGTGTGTTCCAGAACCGGCGCCTCGGTGATCTCGCGCTCCGCGCCCTGCGGACCGAGGGCTTCGAGGTGCACCTGCCCGCGGCGCTGCCTTGCAACGACGCGGCCATCAGCTTCGGGCAGACCGTCGAGGTCGCGGGCGGCGATTGAGCGTGAAAACAGGCTCGGACAGGAGCGACCCCGGCGCCCGTGCGCCCACGCGTTGAGGCATCGAAGGGCTCGGCCATGCAAGACACCCACATCTCCCTCGCTCACGGCAACGGCGGCCGTTTCATGCGCGAGCTCATCGAGGAGCTGTTCGCGCGCCACCTGGCCAACCCGCTGCTCGACACGACGCTCGACGCGGCAGTCGTGCCCCTGTCGGGGGACGACGAGATCGTCGTGACGACCGACGGCTTCACCGTGCAGCCGCTGGAGTTCCCCGGCGGCAATATCGGCTCGCTGGCCGTCCACGGCACGGTCAACGACCTGGCGGTGGCCGGCGCGCGGCCGCTTTATCTGACGCTCGACAGCTTCATCGAGGAGGGTCTCGAGGTGGCGCGGCTCGAGCGGCTGGTCACCGCCATGGCCGGGGCGGCGCGTGACAGCGGTGCCCAGATCGTAGCGGGGGACACCAAGGTGCTGCGCAGGGGCGAGGGAGGCGGGGTGTACTTTGCCACGACCGGCATCGGCGTGCGACCCCGCGGCGTGCGTCTGGGCCTGCAGGGCGTCCGCCCGGGCGACCGCGTGCTCGTGACCGGTCCGGTCGGCGATCACGGCACCGCGGTGATGCTCGCGCGCGAGCAGTTCGGGCTGCGGGGCGAGCTGATGTCCGATGCGGGCAGCGTGCTGCCCGCGGCGCAGGCCCTGCTCGAGGTGCCCGGGCTGCGCTTCATGCGCGATCCCACCCGCGGCGGGCTCGCCACTGTGGCGCACGAGATCGCCCGCGGGGCGGGCGCGACCGTGCGTCTGCACGAAGCCGCCGTCCCCGTGAACCCGCCGGTGCGATCGGTCTGCGAGATCCTCGGCTACGACCCCTACTTCCTCGCCTGCGAGGGCCGCATCGTGGCCGTGGTCGATCCCGGCCACGTCGACGCGGCACTCGCCGCGCTGTGGGGGCCGGCCGGCTGCCCCGAGGCGGCGGTCATCGGGGGGCTCGAGAGGGGTCGCGACCAAGTCGTGCTCGAGACCGAGCTCGGCGGCGAGCGGGTGCTCGAGGAGCTCGAGGACGATCCCTTGCCGCGCATCTGCTGATGCCCGCCGATCGCGCGGGTTCCCGCCTCGCCGCCCGATCCGCGCCGCGCGCCGGTGATCAGCGGCGCCAGGTCACCTCGAGGAGATTCGTCTCCTCGGTGTATTGGTAATCGAGCTCGCCCTCCCAGGCGTCGTGGAGCGCATCACCGATGGTGCGCGCCAGATGGATGTCGGTCGTGGTGACGACGATGCCGTCGTCCTGCTCCTCGACACCCATGATCCGCTTGAGCGGGCGCTCCTTCTTCTCGCGCTCCTCGACGTTGTGGGCCCGCCGCACGATCTCCTCGCGGTGCTCCTCGAAAAAAGGCCCGCCCAGGAACACGTACCCCGCGGGCACGCGGTCGCGCACGCGCTGGCAGGCCGGGCAGAGCATCTCGTGCGCGCCCTCCGGCACCGACCCCCAGCGCCACTTGCCCTTCTCGAACACCACGCCGCATTCGCCGCAGACCGACGGCTCCTTCGGCTTGGCCCGGGTCATGTAGGGATCATGGATGTGCTCGCGGATGCGACGGTCCTGTCGATCCTGCGCCTTGGTGAATTCCTTGCTCATGGGCGATACCTCGATGGGCGATGCCTCGCGCCGCGCCGAGCGGTCACAGGCGTATCTGGGTGCGTCGTCTGGCCGCTGAAAGCGCTCTCCGGGCCCGCGCCCCCACTAGGCCACAGCCGGGACGGCGGCGCGTTGACCGGCATCAAGGTATCCGGATCGCTGCGAAGGGCGAGGGATGGAGCGGGCGACCGGACTCGAACCGGCGACCCCAACCTTGGCAAGGTTGTGCTCTACCAACTGAGCTACGCCCGCTCGGACCGGCCCGGCCGCCGCGCCGAGCCGCTTCAGATTATAAGGTCGCCCGCGGGCGAGGCAACCGTGCCCCGCGGCGCGTCCCTCGCGCTCCGCCGACCGCGGGCCCCCCTGCCCTCAGGCACCCCGGGCGGGCTGCGAGGCCAACACGCGCTCGAGGAATCGCCGCGCCCGAGCGTAGACGCCGGGATGCTTGCTCGCGCGCGGACCGGCGACGTTGAGCACGCGCACCCGATGGCGGCGCAGCCACGCCTGCACGGCCTCCGGCTCGGGATCGGCACCGAGGTCCACCACCCGCACGGGGCGACCCAGCGCCTCGGCGAACGCCCGGGTCAGCTCGGTGCCCCCCTCCGGCGCCCCGACGCTGAGGATCAACGTGGCGTCGGCGTCGCGAACGTTGCGTCGCGTACGCATCTCATACTCCGCGCGCTCGGTCTCGATCAGCGGATACCGCGCGGGGATCGTCCCGTCCTCGGCGCGGCGGCCCCTCGGGCACCAGCCCCCGCACGGGATCCCGAACCCGAGCGCGGCGTCCAACGCGGCCCGATCGACTCCCGTCTGGCCTCCGGAGATGATCTTCTCGATCATGCACGTGCGCCCGTCGTGTGGACGGCGACCGAGTTTAGCACCGCGGCGTTGCCGCACGCCGCGGGCCGCACTAGACTGCACGGGTCGCAGCGCGCCGCCTGACATGGTCTTCGATTACTACCACCGCCTCAGCGCGAGGCAGCAACGCATCTACCGGCGCAGCGACGAGATCACGTCGCTGCGGCTGCCCGACGCCACGCCGATGCGCGCGCTCGCCGTGCCGCTGCCGGCGGCGCTGGAGCGGGCCGACCGAGCCGCGACGCAGCGCCTGTGCCGAAGGCTCGCCGACGCCGTCACCGAGCGCCTTCGTGTCGCGCCGGTGGCGGCGCGCGTGCTCGCCGTTCGCCCGAGCGCCGACTGGGGCGAGCTGCACGGGCTCTACGAATGCCGGGAGGGCGCTGCGCGGGCGCGAATCACTCTCTGGATGCGCACCGCGCAGCGGCGCCGAGTGGTGGCCTTCCGGACCTTCCTGCGCACCCTGCTGCACGAGATCTGCCATCACCTGGACTACCAGCTGCTCGAGCTGCCGGACTCCTTCCACACCGAGGGTTTCTACAAGCGCGAGTCGAGCCTGTTCCACCAGATCGTCCCAGCGACGCAAGGCCCGCGGCGCCGCGCCCGCGCCGCCCACGAGTGACGTCGACCGATCCGAAACCACGCGCGCCCGGCGCACCATGGCGGTCGCGCCTCGGCGCGGTCCTGTTTCTGGCCGCGGTCGCCGCCGTGGCGACCGGCGACGATCGGCCGTTCACCTTCGCGGTGCTCGGCGATCTCCCCTATCTGCCCCACGAGACGGCGTTCTTCCCGGGATTGCGCGCTGCGATCGACGAGCATCCCGTCGCGTTCGTGTTGCACGTCGGCGACATCAAGAGCGGCCGATCCGACTGCAATGAGGCGCTCTACCGCCAGCGGCGCGCCATGCTCGACGCCTTCGCCCACCCGCTGATCCTGCTGTTCGGCGACAATGACTGGACCGACTGCCACCGTTACTGGGCGGGCCGCTACGACCCGCTGGAGCGCCTGGCGCTGCTGCGCCGGTTGTTCGCCACCGGCACCGAGAGCCTGGGGCAGCGCTCCATCTCCTTGACGCGCCAGAGCGAGACCGACCTCGATTTCCGTGACTACCCCGAGAACGTGCGGTGGACCGTGGCCGGGGTCTTGTTCGCCGGGCTGCACGTCGTCGGGAGCAACAACAACCGGGGCCGTGACGCGGAGGCCGATGCCGAGCACCGCGCGCGCCAGCGCGCCAACCTGGCCTGGCTGCACGCCGCCTTCGCGCGGGCGCGCGATCACAGGGCGCTGGTCCTCGCCATGCACGCCAATCCGTGGCGCTCCGACCGCAGCGTGGGGAGCGGATACACGGCGCTGATGGAAGCATTGCGACGGGAGGTGGCCGACTTCGCCCGGCCGGTGGTTCTGGTGCACGGCGACGGGCACGTGTTTCGGGTCGATCAGCCGCTGACCGCGCCCGGCCGTGAGCGCCCGTTCTCAGGCTTCACCCGGATGCAAACGCCCGGGTCCCCTCGCCTGCGGTGGGTGCACGTCACTGTGAGCGCGGGTCCGCGCCCGAAGTTTGCGTTCGCGGAGCGCCCGTGACCGGATCCCGCGCCCTCAGGGCGTGGTCTGATGCTTGACTTCCTCGAGCGCCGATTCGACAGCGGCCGGCTCGGCGAGATAATAGTGCGTCATCACCCGCAGCTGCTCGTCGAACTCGTAAACCAGCGGGATACCCGTCGGGACGTTGACCTCGGTGATGTCGTCGTCGGAGATGTCCTCGAGCTCCTTGATGAGCGCGCGCAGGCTGTTGCCGTGCGCGGAGACCAGCACGCGCTCGCCGTTGGCGACGCGCGGCTTGATCACCTGCTCCCAGCTCGGCAGCACGCGCCGGAGCGTGTCCTCGAGTGATTCGGTGCTCGGCAGCAAGGAGGCGTCCAGACGCCGATAGCGCGGGTCGAACCGAGGATGGCGCGGATCCCCGCCGTCGAGCGCGGGCGGGCGCACCGCGTAGCCGCGCCGCCATCGGTGCACCTGCTCACCTCCGTACTGCTCCTGCATCTCGCGCTTGTTCAGCCCCTGCAACGCGCCGTAGTGACGCTCGTTAAGCCGCCAGTCTTTCTCCACCGGCAGCCACATCAGGTCCATCACCTCCTGAACGATCCACAACGTGCGGATCGCGCGCTTGAGCACGGACGTGTACGTGATGTCGAAGTCGTACCCGTGCGTCTTGAGAAGCCGACCCGCCTCGCGGGCCTCGGCCGCCCCGTGCGGCGAGAGATCCACGTCGGTCCAGCCCGTGAACCGGTTCTCCAGGTTCCACGTGCTCTGACCGTGGCGCAGGAAGACGACCTTCACCATGCGTGCCGGGCTCCCCGTGCGGGTCGTGCGCGCCTCTCCATGCGGATCGGCCGCCGCACGGGGCCGCTGCGTGCGTCACTGCTCGGGTCCGAAGTCGGTAATCTCGGCACGTTGCCGGTGCCCGATGACGGTGGGATCCCGCGGGCAAACGCCGCCGGATCAAACGGGCTCAGAATAGAGCAAATACCCTTCTCGGAGCAAGCTGATCGGGCTCACCGCACGATCAGCAATGTGCAGCCCAGCCGCGTCAACCACCGCTCGAGCGCCGGCAGGTCCTCGCGACGCAGAGACCCCAGCGTCACCACCAGCGCCTCGGTGTCGCGATCCACCTCCAGGAGCTCGGCAGGCGAATGCGCGCGCATCGACTGCACCGACCAGCGCACGCCCGACCCTTGCAAAAGAACGGCCGCGCGCTCGCGCACCGCGCTGGCGCCGCGCTCACCTGGGGCGAGCACCACCAGCGCAGCGCCCTCCTCGTGCGCGAGGGTCGCCGCCGCGCGCACGGCGCGTTCTCCCGCGGGTGACGCCTCGTAGGCGACCAACACCGACCCGCCCGACCGGGCCCTGATCGCCGCGCCGGCCGGCAGCGGCCCCCCGTAGCGCAAAAGGATCAGGTCGGTCTCGTCCCCGAGCGCCAGGAGCTCGGCCAGCACCCGGCCGCGCACGACCCGGAAGGACCACGGCACACCGGCACGTGAGGCGGCCTGTGCCAGGCTGCGCTCCATCTCCGCGGCGATCCCGCGCAACGCCCGCGCCATGGCGTCGACGCGCAGGTGACGAGGCTCGCCCGACACCCCGGGCACCTCGCGGGCGAACGGGAGGCCGGCGCATCGCAACAGGTCCTCCTCCTCGACGAACAGCGCCTGCAGCTCGGCCTGCAGCCGCGCGGCCAAGCGGGCCGCCGCCGGCACCGGCGCCTGGCGGTAGCGCGCCCCCGGCAGCGCGATCAGCACGCGGCGCACGGCCTCGTAGACAAGCTCGCTCACGGTCCCCCCTCCTCGGGACGATGCGCGCGAAACGCCTGACGCAGCTCCGCGAACCGTTGGAGCCGTGCCTCGACGCTGCGATTGACGGTGCCCTCGGGGAACTCGCCGCGCGCGTCGCGCTCGCCGGCCGGCACCCCGGTCAGGAGCGCGAGGGCCTGATCGACGCTGGCGACCGAGTAGACGTGGAACCGCCCCTGCTCGGCCGCCTCGACCACGTCCTCGCGCAGCATCAGGTGCTTGCGGTTGGCATCCGGGATCACCACCCCTTGCTCGCCGGTCAGGCCGCGCGCGTGGCACACGTCGAAGAAGCCCTCGATCTTCTCGTTGACGCCGCCGATCGGCTGCACCTGGCCGTGCTGGTTCACCGATCCCGTCACCGCCAGCGATTGCCTGATGGGCACCTCCGCCAGGGCCGAGAGCAGGGCGCACAGCTCGGCGACCGACGCGCTGTCCCCTTCCACCCCGCCGTAGGACTGCTCGAAGACGAGGCTGGCCGACAGCGACAGCGGCCGGTCACCGACGTAGCGCGCGGCGAGGAACCGCGAGAGGATCATGACGCCCTTCGAATGCAGGGCGCCGCCGAGCTCGGCCTCACGCTCGATGTCGATCACCTCACCGCTGCCAAGCCGCACCGTCGCGGTGATGCGCGACGGTCGGCCGAAGGCGAGCCCGCCGAGCTCGAGCACCGAGAGGCCGTTGACCTCTCCGACGTTCGCGCCGGTGCTGTCGATCAGCAGGTTGCCCCGCCGGATCTCCTCCTGTATGCGCTCGCGCAGACGGTCGCGCCGATAGATACGCTGCTCGACCGCGTGCCGGACGTCGTCGAGCGCCACGGCGCGACGGCCCGCCTTACCGGCCCAGTGATCGGCCTCCTGCACCAGATCGGACAGCTGGCCCATGTGGGTGGTGAGCTTTTCCGCATCGCCCACCAGGCGCGCGCTGTGGTCAATCACCGCCGCGACGGCGTCGCGCTCCAGCGGACGCAGCCCATGGCGCCGCACGATCGTGCCGAGCAGGCGGGCGTAGAGGTCGGTGCTGTCACGGTCGCGATCGATGCGCTCCTCGAAGTCGACCGCCACCCTGAACAACTCCCCGAATTCCGGGTCGTAGTCCCACAGCAGGTAGTAGAGCAGGCGATCGCCGAGCAGCACGACCTTGAGGTCGAGGGGGATGGGCTCGGGCTCGAGCGAGACGGTGCTGATCAGACTGTACATCCGGCCGAGCGATTCGATCTGAATCTCGCGCGCCTTGAGGACACGCTTGAGCGCGCCCCACGCAAACGGTTGCGTCAGCAGCTTGAGCGCATCGATCAGGAGATAACCCCCGTTGGCGCGATGCAACGCACCCGGCTTGATCAACGCGAAATCGGTGGTCAGCGCGCCCATCTGCGCGATATGCTCCACACGCCCCACCAAGTTGTCGTACAGCGGATTGTCCTCGTAGATCACGGGCGCGCCATGATTCTCGCTGTGATCGACCAGCACGTTGACCAGGTAGCGGCGAAAACGCGGGTCGTGGCGCGGATGGGCGGTCGTCCCCGCCGAGCCGCCGCTCTCCTGATGCTTGCGGAAGTCGTCCACGTTCTCGACCACGTCGTGCTGCACCGCATCCAAGTATCGTTGCACCTTCGGGAATTCGTCATAGCGGCGCTTGAGCTCGTCGATCGGATGGGCGACCGCATAGTCCGCCGTCTCGCGGTTGAGGCGCTTCATCTTGTCGCGCGCCTCCTTCGTCCATAGCGGGATCTGGCGCAGCACCCCCTGGAGCCGCTTCTGCAACGCCTCGATCGCCGACTCGCGCTGGCGTTTCTCCTCGTCCGGCAGCGCCTCGAAGCTCTGGGGGTCGATCACCTCGCCGTCACGCGTGGGCGCGAACGTGAACCCGGCGGGGGTGTGCAGCAGCGCGACGTTCTCGTGCTCGGCCTCTTCCTGCAGCTCGTTGAAGGCCTGCTGCTGGCGCTCGCGCAGCTCCTGCTCGATCTCACGCCCGCGGGCCTGGTACTCGTCGCTCTCGAACGCCGCCGGCAGGGCCACCAGGAGCTCTTCGAGCAACTGCTCCATGTCGCGGCGCAGGGCCGCCCCCCGGCCCGCGGGCAGCTCGATGACCCGGGGTCGGGTGGCGTCATCGAAGTTGTTCACGTAACACCAATCGGGCGGCGTGCTCGCGGCCTTGGCCTCCCGCTCGAGGTATTCGCGCACCACGGTCTGCTTGCCGAGCCCGGGCGGGCCGAGCACATAAAGATTGTAGCCCCCCCGCCGCATGCCCACGCCGAACTCCAGCGCGCTCACCGCCCGCGCCTGACCGACCACCTCTTCGAGGTCCTCCAGCTCCTCGGTCGTCTCGAACGCGAGCGCCGCCGGGTCGCAGCGCGCGCGCAGGCTGCCGGGCGACAACGGGTCAGTGAAGCCCATCGATCCTCCCACGCTGATCCAGGAACCGAACGCGGCGGTTGGGCGACCGCCGAGCAGATCGTACACTGACGCGGGCGCCGACGCCCGCAAGTCTATATTACGGCCCCGGACCCGACCGTGGCACCCCGGGAACGCTATGCAACCCTCGCCTACGCGGTCCGCGGCCGCGTGCTCGCGAAGTACCTTGCACAGCTCGGGCTGGCGGTGGCGGTTCTCACCGCGCCGTTGGCCGCCGCCACCGCTCTGCTCGGCGACGGTGCCCTCGCCTGGCGCCTGGCGCTCGTGGCGCTCGCCTTCGCGGCCCTGAGTGGGCCCGGTGCGCGGCTGCGCGAGCCTGCCCAGCTGCAAACCAACGAGGCGCTCGCCGTCCTGGCGTCGGCGTTCGTGCTGACGCCGCTGGCCATGGCGTGGCCGATGCACGCCGCCGGTCTGCCCTGGATCGACGCGGTGTTCGAGTCGGTCTCCGGCGTCACCACCACAGGCCTATCGACGGTGCCCGACGCCGCCGCCATGCCGCGTGGCTTCTGGCTCGCGCGCGCGTGGATGCAGTGGTACGGGGGCCTCGGCGTCGCGGTGCTCAGTGTGGTGCTGGTCGCCGGTCATCACGCGGCCGCCCGTCGGCTGGTGGACGTCGAGGCCCCGGAGGGCTTGGTCACGACGACGCGGCTGCACGCGCGGCGCGTCCTGCTGGTCTACCTCGTGCTGACGCTGATCGGCGTCGCGCTGCTGCTTGGGCTCGGGCACGCGCCCCTGGTCAGCGTGGCGCACGTGCTCAGCGCCGTGTCGACCGGCGGGTTCTCCACCCACAGAGCGAGCCTCGCGGGGTTCACCGGGGCGGCGCCGGCGGTCGTGCTCACCGGGCTCGGCCTCGCCGGCGCCGTCTCGCTGCCGCTGTATCATCGCGCCTACCTGCAGGGGTGGCGCGCCCTGCACGCCGACCCCGAGCTGCGGGCGCTGGTGCTCGCCGCCCTTGCGCTGAGCGCCCTGCTGGCAGGCTCGATGCTCGCGCGCGGGTTGCCGGGCGATCTCGGGACGGTCGGCCACGCGCTGGCGCTGGGCGTGTCCGCGCAAACCACCACCGGTTTCTCGACCCTGTCGCCGGGCGAGCTCGCGCCGGCGGAGAAGGCCCTCATGCTGCTGGCGATGAGCGTCGGCGGCAGCGTCGGCTCCACCGCCGGCGGGGTCAAGCTCTTGCGCGTCCTCATCCTGCTGCGAGTCGTGCAGCTCGCCGTGCGTCGCACCGGGATGCCTCCCCACGCCGTCGCCGAGCCGCGCATCGCCGCCCGCCTGATCGAGCCCGAGGACGTCAACCGGGCACTGGTGTTGCTCCTGCTCTTCGTCGCCGTGGTGTTCGTCTCCTGGCTCGCGTTCCTGGCCGCGGGCTATCACGCCCTGGACGCCCTGTTCGAGGTGGTCTCGGCGACCGGGACAGTGGGGCTGTCGACCGGTATCACCGGCACCGGTTTGCCCGCGCCGCTCAAGGGCGTGCTGTGTCTCGATATGCTGTTCGGGCGTCTGGAAGTGGTCGCCCTGCTGGTAGTACTGTACCCCCGTACCTGGCTCGGGAGACGGGCGGAGACCCCGTGAGGGCGGTATTCGTCGGCGGAGGATCGCTCGCGGTGATGACCGCGCGCCTGCTGCTCGAGCGCGGCCACGAGGTGGTCATCATCGAACGCGACAAGGAGCGTATCACCGCCTTGTCCGAGGATCTCGACTGCGGATTCCTCCACGGCGACGGCAGCAAGCCCGCCATTCTCGAGGAGGCCGATCCCGGGCGCACCGATCTCCTGTTTTGCCTCAGCGGCAACGACCAGGCGAACATCCTGGCGAGCCTGGTGGGACGCTCGCTGGGCTTCGAGCGCGTCGTGACGAAGATCGAGGACCCCGCCTTCGAGCACATTTGCATCGAGCTGGGCCTGGAGGACACCATCATCCCCGGCCGCACGATAGGGCGCTATCTCGCCGACATGCTCGAGGGCCAGGATCCCCTGGAGCTCTCGGCGATGATCAAGGCCGGCGCCCGCGTGTTCTCGTTCGTCGCGCGCGAGGAGGATGCGGTGCCGATCGAGGCGCTCGATCTGCCCGGCCGGGCCCGGGTCATCTGCCTCTACCGCGACGAGCGGTTCTTGTACGCCGACGCCGAGACCAAGCTGAAGCCGGGTGACGAGGTGGTGGTGCTGGCCGATCGCAAGGCCCTGCCGGCCCTGCACGATCGCTGGGGTCGCGCGAGCGGCGGCTGAGCGCTCGGCCCCGGCCGCGCCCCCCTCGCCACGAAATCGTTTCGATCGTCACCGACGCCGCGATGCCCGAGGACTCGATCACCCTGCGCGTGAACGGCGAGGCCCGCACGCTCGACGCCCCCGGCACGCTCCCCCTGCTGTGGGCGTTGCGCGAGCGCCTCGGTCTCACGGGCACCAAGTACGGCTGCGGCGTCGGCGCGTGCGGGATCTGCATCGTCCACGTCGACGGCGAGCCGATGCACGCCTGCACCACGCCCCTCGAGGCGGTGCGCGGGCGCGCGGTGACCACGATCGAGGGGTTGGCCCGCGAGCCCGGCCATCCGGTGGTGCGGGCCTGGATCGACGCGCAGGTGCCCCAGTGCGGCTACTGCCAGCCCGGCCAGGTGATGGCGGCCGCCGCCCTGCTGGCGCGCCACCCGCACCCGGACGAGGCGCAGATCGCGCGGTTCCTCTCCCCCGTGCTGTGCCGCTGCGGGACCCAGCCGCGCATCCGGCGGGCGCTGCACGCCGCCGCCGCGGGCGGGCCCACCGAGGCCGCGACGCCGGCGGCGGGCACGGGCGCCGAGATCCGCGAGCGCCGACCCGGTTACGACGAGGATGGGGAGCGGCCGCCGCCCACCGCGCTCAACCCCTGGGTGGCGATCGGCCCCGACAACCGGGTCACCGTGCGCATCGACCGCTCCGAGATGGGACAGGGCGTGCTGACCGCGCTCGCCACGCTGGTCGCCGAGGAGCTGGAGGTGGATCTCGCGCAGGTGCGCACCGAGTTCGCACCGGCCGATCCGGCCTACGCCAACCCGCTGCTCGACGCCCAGATCACCGGCGGGTCCACGGCGGTGCGCGCCGCCTGGACCTCATTGCGCCGGGCTGCGGCGCAGGCGCGCGAGCAGCTGCGCGCCGCAGCCGCCGAGCGCTGGGGGGTCACCTCCACGGCCTGCCGGGCACAGGCGGGCGCCGTGGTGCACGTCCCCAGCGGTCGCCGGCTGCGCTACGCGCAGCTGGCCGCGGCGGCCGCGGCGCGGCGGGCGCCCCGACGGGTGACGCTCAAGGACCCCGCCGA
>JABAHS010096071.1_pt2 | contig 25055 bp, 22 predicted proteins | sample 7062111 | NCBI WGS metagenome assembly JABAHS01 (sample SAMN14534600, study PRJNA622989) | marine sediment metagenome | biome: marine biome [ENVO:00000428]; feature: marine pelagic biome [ENVO:01000023]; material: deep marine sediment [ENVO:00002113]; isolation source: pool of 4 deep marine... | reverse complement strand
TCCCACCGTTCCATCATGCTGGGCGCCATCGCCGAGGGCACCACCGAGGTGGAGGGGTTTCTCGAGGGCGAGGACACCCTCGCCACGGCCGCGGCCTTCGAGGCCATGGGCGTGGGGATCGAGCGGCCGGGGGCGACGCGCGTGCGCATCCTCGGCGCGGGACTTCGAGGCCTGCGCGCGCCCGAAGCCCCCCTGCATCTGGGGAACTCGGGGACCTCGATGCGCTTGCTGGCCGGGCTCCTGGCCGGTCAGCCCTTCGATACCGAGCTCGAAGGTGACGCGTCGCTCTCGCGCCGGCCCATGCGCCGCGTCACCGAGCCGTTGACACGAATGGGGGCCACGGTCGTGACGGGCGAGGACGGCACGCCGCCGCTGCACATCCGCGGCGGCCGAACGCTCGAAGGCATCGACTACGCGATGCCGGTGGCCAGCGCTCAGGTGAAGTCCTGCGTGTTGCTGGCCGGGCTTTACGCCCGGGGCGCCACGTGCGTGACCGAGCCCGCGCCCACCCGCGACCACACCGAGCGCATGCTCGCGGCCTTCGGTTATCCGGTGCAGCGGGGGTCCGCCCGGGTGTGCCTGCGCGGCGGCGGCTTGCTGCGGGGCACGAAGGTGGCCGTGCCCGCCGACATCTCTTCGGCCGCGTTCTTCATGGTGGGAGCCGCCATCGCCCCCGGCTCCGAGCTGATGCTGGAGGCGGTGGGCGTCAATCCCACGCGCACGGGCGTGGTGCGGGTCCTGCGCATGATGGGGGCGGATATCGAGTTCGTGAACGAGCGTGAGGTGACCGGTGAGCCGCGTGCCGATATCCGCGTGCGCAGCTCGCGCCTGAAGGGCGTGCGCATCCCCGAGGACCTGGTCCCCCTCGCCATCGACGAATTTCCGGCGCTGTTCGTCGCCGCCGCTTGCGCCGAGGGCGAGACCGTGCTCAGCGGCGCCGCGGAGCTTCGGGTCAAGGAGAGCGATCGCATCGCCGTCATGGCCGAAGGCCTGCAGCGGCTCGGGGCGGATGCGCGTCCGACCCGCGACGGGATGCGCATCCGCGGCGGGTGCATCACCGGGGGCACGGTGGCGAGCCACGGGGATCACCGCGTGGCGATGGCGCTCAGCATGGCCGCCCTCGCGGCCGAGCAACCGGTGCGCGTCACGGACTGCGCGAGCGTGGATACCTCGTTTCCCGGCTTCGCGGTGCAGGCCGGGGCCGGCGGCCTTCTCATTCGGACGGAGGAAGCGTGACCAGGCCCGTCGCCGTGCCGACCATCACCATCGACGGACCCTCCGGAAGCGGCAAGGGAACCATCGCCCGACGGGTCGCACGACGGCTCGGATGGCACCTGCTCGACAGCGGTGCCCTCTACCGCGTGGTGGCCCTGGCCGCCGAGCGCCGCGGGGTGGGCCTGGATGACGAGGGAGCGCTCGCCCGGGTCGCCGAGGCGCTGGACGTGCAATTCCTGAGCGGAGAGGCGACGCGAGCGTCCCGGGTGCTGCTGGAGGGCGATGACGTGAGCGATGCCATCCGTAGCGAGCGCTGCGGCGAGAGCGCCTCGCGGGTGGCCGCCCTGCCGGCGGTGCGCAGCGCGCTCCTCGCGCGGCAGCGCGAGCTGCGGCACGCGCCGGGGCTGGTGGCAGACGGGCGCGACATGGGGACGGTGGTGTTTCCGGACGCCGATGCCAAGATTTTTCTTACCGCGAGCGCCGAGGAGCGCGCCCGCAGGCGTTATAAACAGTTGAAAGACAAAGGGATAGAAAGTAAGATGACGAGTCTTTCGGAGGAGATCGCGGCACGCGACAAGCGCGACCGAGAGCGCGCGGCGGCGCCTTTGAGACCGGCAGAGGACGCTGTCGTCATCGATACCACTGAGCTGGATATCGACGTTGTTCTAGAGCGAGTGCTGGCGCTCGCCGCAGCGCGTGGTCTCTTCCCCGATTGATTCACCTCGGTCAACGAACGCGCGTTGCGCACCGAGCGAGGAAGACAAGCATGTCTTCGTATACAACGTCTGGATTTCGGAGATTATGAGCGAAAGCTTTGCGGATTTGCTCGAGCAGAGCGAAGTCGAGAAAAAGATGCGGCCGGGCGCCATCCTCGAGGGGAGGGTGGTGGATATACGGTCCGAGTTCGTCGTGGTCAACGCGGGGCTCAAGTCGGAGTCTTTGATACCCATCGACCAGTTCAGGAACGACGTCGGTGAGCTCGAGGTCGAGGTGGGGGATACCGTCGAGGTCGCACTGGACACGGTGGAGGATGGGTTCGGGGAGACGCGTCTGTCGCGCGACAAGGCCAAGCGTGCGCAGGCCTGGAACCGGCTGGAGGACGCCTTCGAGAAGGGCGAGACGGTGAACGGCGTCATCAACGGCAAGGTCAAGGGCGGGTTCACGGTCGACATCGAGGACATCCGGGCCTTCCTTCCCGGTTCGCTGGTCGACGTGCGGCCGGTGCGCGACACGTCTTACCTGGAAGGCAAGCCGCTCGAGTTCAAAGTGATCAAGCTGGACCGCCGGCGCAACAACGTCGTGGTCTCGCGCCGTGCCGTCGTGGAGGAGGAGAGCTCCGCGGAACGCGAAGCGCTGCTCGAGAGCCTGCAGGAAGGCGCCGTCCTCAAGGGGGTGGTCAAGAACCTGACCGACTACGGCGCGTTCGTGGACCTCGGCGGCATCGACGGGTTGCTGCACATCACCGATATGGCCTGGCGGCGCGTCAAGCACCCCACGGAGGTGGTCAACGTCGGGGACGAGATCGAAGTCAAGGTCCTCAAGTTCGATCGCGAGCGCAACCGGGTGTCCCTGGGGCTGAAGCAGCTCGGGGCGGACCCTTGGGAGAACATCAGTCAGCGCTACCCCGAGGGCAGTCGGGTCAAAGGCAAGGTCACCAATATCGCCGACTACGGCTGCTTCGTCGAGCTCGAGGAAGGGGTCGAAGGGCTGGTCCATGTCTCCGAGATGGATTGGACCAACAAGAACGTCCACCCCACCAAGGTCGTGCAGCTCGGCGACGAGGTGGAGGTGATGGTGCTCGATGTGGACGAGGAGCGCCGGCGTATCTCGCTCGGTATCAAGCAATGCAAGCCCAACCCGTGGGAGGAGTTCGCCGCCAAGCAGAACAAGGGTGACCACGTGTCGGGCAAGATCAAGTCCATTACGGACTTCGGCATATTCATCGGCCTCGAAGGCGGTATCGACGGGCTGGTGCATCTCTCCGATATCTCGTGGAACGAGACCGGGGAGGAGGCTATCCGTAAGTACAAGAAGGGCGATGAGATCGAGACCGTCGTGCTGTCGGTGGATGCGGAGCGGGAGCGCATCTCGCTGGGTATCAAGCAGCTCGATCAAGATCCGTTCTCGGCTTTCCTGTCGGTGCACCCCAAGGGAAGCACCGTCGAGGGCGTCGTCAAGGAGGTTGACGCGAGGGGCGCTGTGGTCGAGCTCGCCGAGGGCGTGGAGGGCCACGTACGCGCCTCGGAGCTCAAGCGTGAGCGCGTCGACGATGCCCGCAACGTCGTGAACGTCGGCGACAAGCTCGAGGCCAAGTTCGTCGGTGTGGACCGCAAGAAGCGGACGATCTCGCTCTCGGTCAAGGCCAAGGAGAGCGAAGAGGAGGCGGCGGCCGTGCAGGAGTACAGCCCGACTTCCTCGGCCGGGACCACGACGCTCGGCGACATCATGAAGGAGCAGATGGATAACAAGAAGTGATCGCACGGTGGCGCGGCAAGCGCTTGCCGGATGACGATTGGCGCCGTCAGGTGGCGTGCTCGATGGCGTCGGAGGGCACGGTTCACTCACGGGATTCGATACGATGACGAAGTCGGAGTTGATCGAGCGGATTGCTGCCAAGCAACCCCAGCTCGCGTATCGGGACGTGGAGCTCGCGGTCAAGACCATCCTGGAACACATGGCCCAGCAGTTGGCGAGCGGGGAGCGCATCGAGATTCGCGGGTTCGGCAGCTTCTCGCTGCACTACCGTCCCGGCCGCGTAGGCCGCAATCCGAAGACCGGGGCGCCGGTATCGCTGCCGCCCAAGCATGTTCCGCACTTCAAGCCGGGCAAGGAGCTGCGCGAGCGGGTGGACAACCATGCGAACAAGGGCTCGGAGCGCGATGTGCACGATGATGTGGAGAGCGAGTTCGGCAGCTCCGCTGCCATCGGCGAGCCCCGGGCGAAGAACCTGGTCCGTTAGCGGCGACACACGCAGCAACACGCAACGGCATGTTCCACGCCGTGGGACATGCCGTTTTTGTATACGCCCCCGGCGCTGCGGTTCGCAGCCGCGCGCGGCGCGCTTCGCCAGTCGCCCTTCGCATCGGCTCGTGCTGTAGCGCGGGCGTACTCGGAGCCGCGCGTTTCACATTTCTGCCCGCGCATGTAGCTCGGGCAGCGACCGACCATGTGGAATCCAATAATGCGCTTCGTCTATCTGCTGCTGCTGGTCATCATCATGGTCTTCGGCGTGAGCTTCGCCGTCGAGAACAAGGACCCGGTGGAGTTCCGTTATTTCGTGGGCAGCGTGGAGGTGGCGCTGGCCTGGCTTCTGGTATTGACCCTGGCGCTCGGTGCGCTGCTCGGGATGGTGGCCAGCCTGGGGGTGGTCCTGCGACTGCGCCGCGAGCTGCGGGCGCAGAAGCGCCGCACGGGGGAAGCCAGCACCTCGACGCCCCGGGAACCCCAAGCCACGCACGCCGCGCCCGAGGCGACGCACACCGAGGCCGAGGCGACGCACCGGGAGGAGGTCCCTTGAGCACGGCCCGGCAGGGCCCGCGGGTCGTCGTGGCTCTCGACTTCCCGGATGCGCGCGACGCGCTGGCACTGGCCCGACGGCTCAATGCCCGGCGTTGCGCGGTGAAGGTGGGACACGAGCTGTTCGTGCGCTCGGGTCCCGAGGTCGTGCGCTCGCTGCGCGAGCTGGGTTTTCGGGTGTTTCTCGATCTCAAGTTCCACGATATTCCCAACACCGTGGCCGCGGGTTGCCGGGCCGCGGCGGAGCTCGGCGTCTGGCTGGTTACGGTGCACGCCGCGGGCGGGCGCCGCATGCTGGCCGCGGCGCTCGAGGGCGTCTCGCGCACGCGCCCGAGGCCGCTGGTGATCGCGGTCACCGTTCTCACCAGCCTCGGCGAGGCGGATCTCGCCGAGGCCGGCTTCGCCGGCGCGCCGGTGGACACCGCGCTGCGACTCGCCCGCTTGGCCCACGCCTGCGGCGTGGACGGAGTCGTGTGCTCTCCCGAGGAGCTGGAGGCCCTGCGCGGCGTGCTGCCGCCGCCCTTTCGGCTGATCACCCCGGGCATCCGGCCGCGGGGTGCCGCACTCGAGGACCAGCGGCGTGTGATGAGCGCCGGCGACGCGGTGCGCAGAGGCGCCGACCACCTGGTCATCGGGCGGCCCATCACGCGTGCCGCCGATCCCCTCGCGGCGCTTGGTGCCATCGAGGCGGAGATCCGCGAAGCGGAGGGCTAGAAGGTCGAGCCTCATGACCATGTGTGGTCGCAAAGGAGCTTTGTAAGCGCGACGCAAATGGGTTCGCGGTCAACGACCGCTCCGTCTACGGCTTCAAAGCGTCTTGATCAGGACCTTGGAGTTGCGCTTGTAGTTGTAGAGAGCCTGGCGCTCCACCGGCAGATCCTCCAGCCGCGCTTTGACGAACCCGCGCTCCATGAACCAGTGCTCCGCGCGCGTCGTGAGCACGAAAAGCCGGTTCAGTCCCATGGCGCGGGCATTCTTCTCCACCGTTTGCAGCAGCGCATCCCCCCGGTGGCCGCCGGCGTAGTCTGCGTGCACGGCGAGGCACGCCAGCTCCATCACGCCTTCCTGGCGAAAGGGATAGCCGGCGGCGCAGCCGATGACGGTCCCGTCGCGCTCCATCACCGTGAATTGCTGGATCTCGTTCTCGAGCTTCTCGCGCGAGCGGCGCACCAGCACGCCCTCGTGTTCGAGGGGCTCGATCAGGCCCAAGAGCCCGCCCACGTCGTCGATGGTGGCTCGGCGCATCGTGTCGTAGGGATCCGCATTCACCATCGTGCCGACCCCGTCGCGGGTGAACAGCTCCAGCAGCAGTGCGCCGTCCACGCGCCGGTCGAGCAGGTGCACGCGCTGGACACCGCTCTGGCACGCTTGGATGGCACTGATGAGATGGCGGGTGATCTCATCCGCGGCGTCGAAGCCCTGCTGTCGGCGCCTGGCGAGCAACACCGTGGCCTCGGCCACGGTGAGCTGACTGACGAGCGCATCCGCGGCGTCGGTGACGCCCGCGCGCTCGCCGAGCAGAAGCAGCTTGGCGGCCGGCAGCGACGAGGCGATGGCCGTGGCGACCTCCTCGGCGCCCAGGTTGAACATCTCTCCCGTGGGTGAGAAACCGATGGGCGGCACGAGCACGACGTCGCCGTCGTGCAAATGGCGGTCCAGGGACTCGGTGTCCACTCGGCGGACCTCTCCGCTGTACCCGAAATCGGCGCCGTCGCGCACCCCGATGGGCCGTGCCAGGACGAAGTTGCCCGACACCACGCGGATGCCGGCGCCGGCCATGGGGGAGTTGGCGAGCCCCATGGACAACAGGGCCTCGATCTCGAGGCGTACGGCGCCGGCGGCCTCCTTGACGGCGGCCAGCGCCGCTTCGTCGGTGATTCGGCGCCCGCCCCGGTACTCCATGGACGACCCGCGCTCCACGAGCCGATGCTCGACCTGAGGGCGCACTCCGAAGACCAGCACCAGCCGTATTCCGAGGCTTTCCAGCAGCGCGATGTCGTGGACGAGGTTGGGAAACGCCGGGTCGAGCACGACCTCGCCGCCGAACTGAACGACGAACGTGCGGCCCCGATGGGCGTTGATGTAGGGCGCCGAGCTTCGAAACCACTCGACGTAGCGCTGCTGCTTGCTCATTGGAGATCGACGGCGATGGACGCGCTGATTATAGCAACGAGCCGCACGGCGGTGCCTTGACAGCATCGAGGCTGCGGAGCGAAGTTGAGCCGACCTCAGGGGCCAACCCGAGCGAAGAGCGAGCATGGCTGAAGCGAATACGCGTGGACCCTGCCTCGGGATCATCTGGCCCGACGACGGGCGGGCGGGGCCCGACTACGAGATGCTGCGCCTCGAGGCGTGGCTGGTCCGCGAGGGTTTGGACGAGGGCTTGCAGGTCGCGATCGGCTTCTCGCGCGCTGCGCGCTTTCACACCCACGCCGACCTGCACGTGACGGGCAGCCTGGAGGCGCTGCTCCCGGTGGCCCGGGATCTGGCGCGGCGCGGTAGCGGGGTGCTCGTGTGGGCGTGCACGAGCGGCAGCTTCATCGGGGGTCTCGAGTGGGCGCGCCGTCAGGCGCAGGCCCTGGCCGATGCTGCCGGCGTGCCCGCCTCGAGCACGACCCTCGCCATCATCGAAGCGGCGCGGGGGTTGGGCGCCGAGCGCCTGGACGTGCTCGGTGCGTACCCCGAGCCCGTGACCCGCGCGCTTGCCGAATGTCTGGAGGAGGCGGGGTTCGCCATCGGAGCCGTCGGGTGGCTGGACGCTCCCGAGGGGACGGCCTCGTTCGGCCTGGACATCGTGGCCGAGGTCCGGGGTTTTGCCGCGGGCATCGCGTCAAGCACCGGATCGACTCACCCCATCGTCATCCCCGATACCGCCATCAACACCCTAGCGCGACTCTCCGAGCTGGAGGCCGCCGCGGGCCGCCCGGTGATTACCGCCAATTGGGCTACCCTGAACCAGGGGCTCGAGATGCTGGGATTACCGGGGCTCGCGAGTCGGCGGAGGGCAGAGCTACGGTAACGTCCATCGCGGGAGGAATCCCGCCCCACTAGGAGCGTAAACATGAAACGGACTCTGCTCGTGATGTTCCTGGCGGTACCGGTGCTGGCGCATGCCGACGCGTTGGAGGAGTTCTGTCGGAGCGAATACGCGGACGCGAAACGGCGGGACGCCTGCATAGAGTTTCACCGCAAGGCGCACGGGCTCTTCGACGAGCTGCTCGCAAACAGGGAACGCATGGACCACGCCATGGAAGAGCTACGCAAGATGCTGGCGGAGGAGCTGCGGCGTGCCGAGGAGGCGCTGCGCAAGTACCGGGAAGAGCTCGAGCGCCTGCAAGGCGAGCAGGGACCGCACCACTCAACTGAAGTAATGGGCACCTATACGACAGCCGGTGTCAGCTTGCGTATGACCAGAGACGGGCCGTAAGCGGACCTAGGCTCCGTACGCCCGCTCGTACCGACATGTCCGTGTTGAACGCTGCTCGAGACAGAACAGGGGCAAACCTCTCGTCGATTTGAATGAGTTCGTGGGTGCCGCCAGCTTCGGACCTGGTGTTCCCTAACCCAGGGATGCCTTCACGCTGCCACTATATAAGGTGTATTCGCGGTCATACCGATACGGCGGCCTACGCGCAGCTGGCTCCGTAGGCGATCTCTCACCAGCCCGGAGCCGGCCTCGCGCCGTACGCGCGCCTCCACCCCAACCCCAATGGCGGTCTCATGGCCTGCGCTCCGGCCGAGGAGGTCGACGTCCAGCGGCAGCCGATCGACCGCAAGCGCTCGGAGAAGCCGTTGATCTGCGTCAAGTTCAGCCCGCTCGGCACCCGTAGGCTTGACCTGTAGCCCTATCGTTTCCGACGAGGAGGCGCGCTATGGCCAACGTGCTCGAGTCGTTGCGCAACGACCACGAAAACATGCGGGTATTGCTGGACATACTCGAATCTCAGATGGCGGTGTTCGGGGGTGGCGAATATCCCAACGTCCTTCTGATCGAGGACATATTGGATTACCTACGCGGCTACCCGACCCTTTGCCATCATCCGATGGAGGATCTCGTCTACGACAAGCTGCACACCCGGGTTTCCTCGGATGTTCTCGAACGGATCGGTGATCTGCAAGCAGAACACGAGGAGCTCGCCAGGCTCACTTCGGAGCTCGCGGCCGGAGTGGACAACGTGTTACCGGATCCCAAGGCGCCGCGGAGCCGCTTCGTCGCTCTGGCGAAAGAGTTCCTGGACCGGTACCGACGCCACATGGAGCTGGAGGAAACGGTGCTGTTTCCCGCCGCCGCGAAACATCTGTCCGAAAACGACTGGGCAGCCATCGATCGCGAACTCGCCAGGCATAGAGATCCCTTGTTCGGTAAGAGATTGGAAGAGCGCTTCGCCAACCTGCACCATGCGATTATGGTGGTGGCGCGGGGGCCCCATTGACGACACCGCAGGGTGGGGCGTCGGATCCCGGGGCCTGAGGATCAGCCCGGGACCGCGGTCATCGAGATACTGGATCGGGTTGCCGGCTGGCTGCGGGGGCGAGCGCGAGTTGAGCGCAGCTTACGCGCTGCCAGTAGACCGCACGCGGTTGGTTGACCTCTCAGTGGGATGATAAAAATCATCGTGTGGGTAACAAGAAGGGCGGGGACCATAATCATCGCGATGAAGAAGGCTGCAAGTCACTGAGAAAACGCGCAAACTCAGGCATGGGCCTGGTCGGCCGGTGCATTGAATTTTCGCCGGTGCGCAGCGGGGGTGATCCCGACCTTTCGCTGAAAAAGGCGTCGGAAGAATGCGGGGTTTCCGTAACCGACTTCCAGGGCGATTTCGTCAACCGGACGCTTAGTGCGCTCAAGCAGACGTTTAGCCTCGTCGATGCGCAGTTCCTGCACGTATTGGATCGGGGCATATCCGGTGGCCTTCCTGAACCGCCGCTTGAAACTGCGCTCCGGAATTCCGCACTGATTGACCATCTCGTCGACGGGAGATGTGCAGTCCAAGTTGTCGGCGGCCCACCGCTGTGCTCGCTGGACAACCGCATCGCCATGCTCAAGCCGGGGCACGAATACGCTGTAGGGCGCCATGCCATCCATGTGAAAGTCCAGCGCAAAGAACTTGGCCACGGCCTGCGCCGTCGCCGTTCCCACATCCCGCCCGATGAGGTAGAGCGCCAGGTCGTGCCAGGATGAGGCGGTACCTGACATGACGAACTCGTTCCGCTCACCTTCGGTGACTAGCGTCCTGTCCAGCCGCAACGTCACCGCCGGGAAATTCCGTCGGAAGGTCTCGGCGTAGGCCCAGTGCATGGTGGCCGTGCGCCCGTCGAGCAGTCCGGTTTCCGCCATCAGGAGTGCACCGCTACAGGCCGAGCACAGTTCCGCCCCTGCGGCATGCATCTCGGCCAGCCACCCCACCAGGTCCGGATAGCGGCCGGTTTGCCACTCGCCGCCCGCCACCATGGTGGATGGCACGATGATCAGGTCGGTATGGGCCACATCACTAAGCCGCCTTGCCGAGGAGAGTGCCAAGCCGCTGTTCAGGCAAAGGGTAGCGCCGTCCTGGGCGACGATATCAACATCGAATGGCGGATGCCGGCCCAGCGACTCGTCGAACCATGCCAGTGCCCCGAAGCAGTTGAAGACGTCGTAAAGGCCCACCAGGGTGCCGGCGATGACATCCGGTGTCGCAACCAGGCTGACATGTTTGGCGCGATATTGCTCCTCCATGGCGCTCAGTGTGGCAGATATGGACCGTTTTTGTCATTTCTCCCTCTTACATTCCGCGTCCTGCCCGGCAATCCTAGTGGCCATCCACACCCCGCCAGGAGGACGCAACATGAGCCTGGATCAGGAAAAGCAGGAGCGATTCGTCGAGCACGCCCTGGGTGATCTCAAGGGCGGCATGATGATGTTGATGACCAACCTAGGGGACCGCCTCGGGCTGTTCCATGCCCTCGCCGAACGGCCGATGACCAGTCGGGAGCTCGCCGACGCCACCCGTCTTCACGAGCGCTACGTGCGCGAGTGGCTGTCGTCGGTGACCTGCGGAGGGTATGTCGAGTACGACCCGCAAACCCAAACTTACACCTTGCCACCGGAACACGCCCCCGTGCTCGTGGATGCCAAGAGCCCGGTATTCTTCTGCGGGCTGTACCAAGAGATGGCGGCGCTGTGGCAGATCCTGCCGAAGCTCAAGGAGAAGTTTCGCAATGGCGGAGGTCTCGCTATCGAGGATTACAGCCGCGAGTGGTGGGACGGCATGGAGCGATTTACTGCTACCTGGTTCGAGAACTTCCTGCTACAGGAGTGGATCCCGAAGGCCAACGGCCTGAAACAACGGCTGCACGACGGCGCGCACGTCGCCGACGTCGGCTGCGGGAGAGGACAGGCCCTGGTCAAGCTCGCCGAAACCTTCCCGAAGATGACAGCGGTGGGCTACGACCTCTCCGACACCAACCTGGAAGGCGCCAAGCGTCTTGCCAGGGATGCCGGCGTTGCGGACCGTATCCGCTTCCGCAAGCACGATGTCCACGATGGGCTGCCGGACCAGCATGATATAGCGATGACCTTCGACGCCGTGCATGACTTCAAAGACCCGCAGCGCGCCTTTGAGGGCATCTGCCGGAGCCTCTCCGACGACGGCACCTACTTGCTGCTTGAGTTTCGCGTAGGCGAGCACCTGGAAGACAACCTGGGCCCTATCGGCGCCATGTTCTACGCCTGGAGCGTAACCTACTGCATGACCACCTCGCTGGGCATGGGTGGCGTCGGCCTCGGCACTTGTGGCATGTCCGAGTCGGTGGTGCGGAAGCTGGCCGATCGCGCCGGATTCACCCGTGTGGAGGTGGTGCCGTTCGACAACCCGTTCAACAAACTCTATCTCGCCGAGAAACAAGCCCCCTAGCGGGACACTTCACGTGCAGGGCGCCACCGATCGGATTGGCACGTTGCAAAAATACATCACCGGAAGCTCCTGGGCCGCGAATGGACGGCAGAAATGGAGCTTGAAACGGACATTCGGATCGCTCTGTTTTGCACTCGCCGATGGACCGCTTCTGTTAAGTGTTGTCAGATGCCTGCCGTGAAGTGGCAGCAGTGCGAGGGGGTTGCCCTCGACGGAAGGCAGGCGTCTTACAAGCCTCAGGGGAGGAAACCGCGGAGTAGGGACGCCGAGGCGAGGGGCGGGCAGGAGCTATGGGGATTTGAAGCCGGCGAGTTCTGACCCGCAGGCAGTCGTCCCATCATCGGCGCGTCGCTCCTGGAAAAGGCGTACGCTCCCGTTCACTGCGTTTCCAGTATCTTCACGATCGCTGTATAACCCTTTACCCGGTCCCGGATCCATTTCGGCGTTGGCTCTTCTTTTTCCGCCAACGCTATTGCTTCATTCCTTTGCTCAATAGCCACATCAAGTGGGGTCTTTTCCGCCTTTGACCTAGCGGTGGCATCTGCGCCCATGCGCAGGAACCAGTTCACGAGGTTCGGATGCCGATAGTTAGTAACGGCTGAAAACAGGGGTGTCCACCCTTTCTGGTTGGTAGCCTCTATATCGGCGCCCTTTTCAAGCAGGATTTTAGTAACCTCTTTATACCCAGCACTAGCGGCCAGATGCAGCGGCGTGTTGCCAACGTTGTCCTTAGGCTCAATCTCGGCACCATGTTCAATTAGCGTTCGGGCGGCCTCCGCCTCTCCTGCAAACGCTGCCAACGCCAATGGGGTCCAGCCGGAGTCATCCTTTACCCCAGTATTGGCTCCATTCTCGATCAACCGCCTTACATCGGCCGTGTGGCCCTCTCCGGCGGCCCAATGCAGAAGCGTTCGCCCGCGCGGATCAGCCCCTTTGGCGACAGCATGCTCAAGCGCCTTCCAATTTGCTGCCTCAGCCGCTTCGAACATCTTGCGCTGCAATTCTTGGGTTCCCGTTTCTGCGTGCACCATGTGACAGGTGCTCAACAAAATCAGGAGAACCCGGTATCGTTGAAACACGTGCGATCTATTCCTTCGTTTCCGGGTAACGTTGGACCTCAGCGCGCCGCCTGTGCACGATCCGCTGCGCGAGTTGTTTCGAACGATACGTTGGTGCCGGGTTAATCTGAGGCCTGACGTTGGCCGTGAGCAGCGCGGACCGGGCGCCACAGATGGTCACAGGAGCCCGCCCTGCCCTGCGTCCGGAGATAGACAGCCCCGCGGCGCATATTCCCGGGCGGTGACGGCAGCTTGCGTGTACGCACGATTCGTAGCCTCTTATATCGACACGAGTATCTGGATATTTTAGGGAGCGTGGCCGTGGCGGTCCGTCCCAGAAGCTGACTCGAATATTCCAGGAGAACCTCGACTTTCCGATCTTCAGCCGTCGTTCGTTAGGGTTTGCTGAAGGACCGGTATCGGCCGTGAGGCGTCTGGTGCGACGCAACAAAGGGGCCACTGCCGGTTAGGGGGCAACCGGCAGCCCGCGAGAGGCATTCGAGCCACGTACTTCCCGATGTCCGGTGTTCACCACATAGCCGAACACTTGGCCCTTTCCGGGTACACTGTGTGACGTAGAAATTGGAATCGCATCGATGTTTAACGGAATCACTAAGTGGTTAGAGGGACTTGGACTCGGCGAGTACGCCAATCTCTTCGCTGAGCAACGCATCGATCAGGAAGTCCTACGCGAACTGACCGATGCGGATCTGAAGGAGCTGGGCATCCCGCTTGGTCCGCGTAAGAAGCTGCTGAAGGCCATCAGGTCCGCATCTCAGGATGCTCTGAAATCGCCCGGCCCCCCTCAGGCAGCATTACCGCCAAATTCTTCTGAAACCCAGCCGGGCCTGTCGGCATGGGAACGCATGCCGGGTGAGCGAAAGCCCGTTACGATGCTCTTTGCCGACGTCACGGGCTCCACTGCGCTGACCGAGAAGCTCGATGCAGAGGAAACGCACGACCTCCTATACGGTGCGACACAGAGGATGTGTGAAGCGATTGAGAAAAATCGGGGCACGGTGTGCCGCTTCATGGGTGATGGGGTGATGGCGATGTTCGGGGCCCCCGTCGCCAGTGAGCGCCATGCCGTAGATGCTTGTGAGGCAGCACTGGAGATGCAACAGGCGATCCGTGATTACGCTGACGACGTCGAGGCACGTCACGGAAGCCGACTACAGATACGCGTGGGACTGCATTCCGGCGAGGTGGTGGTGCTCACAGTCGGCGAAGGAGAGAAGGCCGACTATGACGCCTCGGGTCCGACGGTGCCGATTGCGGCGCGGATGGAGCAGGTGGCGGAACCGGGCGAGGTCTATCTTACCGCCACCACCCAGGCGCTCGCCGCAGAACGAATCGAAGCTCAAACCCTCGAGCCCGTCTGCGTCAAGGGTATCTCCGAGCCACTCGCGGTCTTTGCGCTTCGTCGAGTGAGGTCGCCTGAGGAGGTACGAGCCGATAGCAGACGCACGCCCTTTGTAGGCAGGCGTGGGGAGCTAGTCCAATTCCGTGCGATGCTAGAAACCTGCATCGAAGAGGGCCACGGACAGACGATTTACGTGCGCGGCGAGCCCGGAATCGGAAAGACAAGGCTCGTTGAGGAGTTCGCGCGCATCGCTGCCGAGAGAGGCGTATCGACTCATCGCGGTCTCGAGCTTCCCTTCGGTGTTGGTCAAGGCCAGGACGCCATTCGCTCGCTCGTAAGAGGCCTGCTCGGCATACCCATAGGAAGCGGCAAGGCGGTGCGACAACTGGCTGCCCGCACTGCGCTCGCCGATAGCCGCCTCGACCCCGACCAAACCGTCTTCCTCAACGACCTCTTAAACCTCCCCCAGCCCAAAGAGCTTCGGGCACTTTATGACGCCATGGACAACCCCACGCGCAATGACGGCAAGCAGGCGGTGGTATCGTCCCTAATGATCGCAACCAGCAGCCGCCGGCCTCTTCTCGCCATCGTAGAGGACGTTCACTGGGCCGACGCCGTCACCCTGGCCTACCTGGCCGCTCTCGCGAAGACGGTGGCAAAATGCCCCGCATTGCTCGTGATGACTTCGCGGATAGAGGGAGATCAACTTGGTCGACATTGGCACGCCGGCACTCGCGACAGCCCGTTCATCACCATCGACCTAGGCCCGCTGGAGACGCAGGATTCGGTTGCGCTCATCACCGAGTTCATCGAACCCACCGACCCTTTGGCCGAGAGGTGCCTTGCACGTGCCGGCGGAAATCCATTGTTCTTGGAGCAGCTCCTGCGCAGCGCGCGGGAGGGTTCGACCGTGAGCCTACCGGATTCGATCCAGAGCTTGGTGCTCGCGCGGATGGACCGCCTGCCGGCGGCAGACCGGCGTGCGCTGCAGGTGGCGTCTGTGATCGGGCAGCGATTCGAGCTGGGGTTGCTGCGCCAACTTCTCGATTCACCTCAGTACGATTGCTCCGTCCTCGTGGAGCGTAGGCTTGTCAGGTGGGACGGGGCTGTCCTGCGCTTTGCCCACGCACTGATTCAGGAGGGCGCCTACCGGTCTCTCCTCAAGCGCTCGCGCCGAGCCTTGCACGTGACGGTGGGAGAGAAGATGTCCCAAAGCGATCCGGTTCTCTGCGCCAGGCACCTTGACCGGGGCGACGACCGACGCGCGGCAAGTGCCTATCTCACGGCGGCTCGAGCCCAGGCGGTCGCCCACGAGCTTGATAGCGCATTGCGTCTGACAGAGCGCGGCCTGGCGCTCGCCGTTGCCCGCTCGGAGCGGTACAACTTGAGTGCGCTTGAAGGTGAACTGCGCTGTGCGCTCGGGCAACCGGATGGTGGAATCGCGGCGTATCGTAGGGCGCTGGACCTCGCTCGGGATCCGATCGAAGGGGTGCACGCGCGCATCGGTCTCGCTGAAGGGCTTCGGTTGACCGAGCAGCACGACCAATTGCTTGCCGTGTCGAATGAGGCTGAAACGCTTGCGCGCGAGCATTGCATGAATGCGGCCCTTGCCCGGATCCAGCAACTGCGTGGAAGTGCGCACTTCGTGCGCGGAGAACTCAAAGCGTGTGTCCAGGCAAACGAGCGGTCGTTGAAGTACGCGCGCGAGAGCGGATCTGTAGAGGCGGAGGCACAAGCCCTGAGCAACCTTGCAGATGCTGAGTACGCTCGCGGTCGCTTTGTCAGCGCGTACGCAAAGTTCGCCCGCTGCATCGAGCTGTGCCGGGCGGAGGGTTTGGTTCGAATCGAGGCTGCAAACCTCGGGATGCACGCCGATGGCTTGCTCTATCAGAATCGCATGGAGGCATTTTTCGCAGAGAACGAAGCGGCGCTTTCCCTAGCACGCCGTCTTCGCGATCCGCGTGCTGAAGCAGTAGCGCTCATCAGCCGCTGCTCCGGACTCTTGGACGTCACCGGAGATCCTGAGGCGGCCCGGCCCGCAGCCGAGCGCTGCGTGGCACTCGCACGCGGTTTCGGCTCACGGTCGCTCGAGGCATTTGGACTCGTCTGGTGCGGTCACGTTTGCCGGCTATCTGGCGAGCGAGCAGAGGCAATGTTGAATTTCGAGGCAGCGCTGGCGATCTGCCGCGACCAGGGAATGGAGTTCTGTGGGCCACTGGTGTTTGGAGGAATCGCGCTGACCTCCGTCGACTGGCAACAAAGCGAACGGGCCCTGCAGCAAGCAGACAGCATCATCGCCCGCGGCTGTCTTGGCCATAACCATCTACATTACTACCCGATGGCCATGGAGGCGAGTCTGCAGCATCAGGACTGGGACGCCGCGACACGTTACGCCGCTGCGCTCGAGGAGTACACGGATACGGAACCTCTGCCGTGGTGTACTTTCTGGAGCGCTCGCGGGCGAGCCTTGGCAGAGTTTAGGCGCGGACGTCGGGACGAAGGGACGGTTCAGGAGCTGCGTAGACTGCGTGACTATGCGCTCAAGTTCGGGCTCGTACTCGCGCGCGTAGCGCTAGATCAAGCACTCGACGCCATCGACGCCGGCTCTAGGCGTAACCAACCAACTTCGTGATCAAGTAGAGCGTGCGGCTCCAGCGCTCGCTTTACCCGCGTTGTAGGAAACACTCTCGTCGACATAAGGTGTAGTAGGTTTCTCTCCGTAAGCGCACGTTCAAACGACCAGTTCTCTCGCGTGACGACTGGCCGTTCGTGGCCGGCAAGCGGTGCCCTGGCACTTGGGGCAGTGTCCGTTGCGGCAGGGGCTGTAGGCAATATCGATGTGCTCACTAGTCGCATCGCACACACCTCGCTCGGCCCGGCGCGTAGCGGCGACCCGCTTCGAGCTCGGCGACCAAAGCGCTGATGTCGCCCCTCACCCTCACAACGCGAAACCCTTGCAACCTCACCGTGGCTTTGACGAGACTTTCCAAGAGCATGAGTTCCCTCTCGGGTACCTAGAACGACTGCCATCTTCTAAGTACCCGATGGAGCTCATACTCTTCAAGCTCAGCCCCCTTGCCACGCACCGATTCGTGAGAGGAACCTGTTTTCTTAACTATAGGTCTCCGCAGGCATTTTGCCACATAAAACAGTGAGTAGGCGGGAAGTCTCCGTTGGCGTGACATCCCGGCTTGGGCCAGGCTCTGTGCAACACCGGTTGCCGCGCACTGGTAGCGGTCACCACCACGTCGGCACGCTGCACGGCTTCCTCGGCCGAGGTGACCTTTGCGTCGATCTCCTCGGCGAGGCGCCGGGCGTGTTTTGGGTGCGGCTCCCCGAATCTCCTCGAAGTTGCGAACAAGCTTAAGCGCCTTCGGGTGACTATGGGCCTGCACGCCCGAGTACCGCAAGCACTGTGGCGCCCTTCGACGCCAACACGTTGGTCGCGGCTGCCGATACCGCGGCCGTACGCATTTCGGTGATCAGCCAGCCGTCCGTGACGGCAGGCAGCTCCCCAGTCTCAGGGCGCAGGAGGAGAACCGTCGCCATGTGGGTGGAAGTCCCCGCTGCGCGTTCAGGGGAGCAGCGTCACGGCTTTCAGCCCCATGCCCTGGCTGGCGCCGGCATGCTCAAAAAGAACCCGCCGTGCCGTTCGACCGGAATCACCGTGAGAGAGGTCGATGAGAGCTTTCTCCAGCGTCGCTATCAGGTCCTGCAGCCGCAACAGCTTGCGCACCTGGCCTTCGTCCAACACGAGCATCATCTAACTCCTCGACAAGTACGCAGATGTATTCGCCGAGAACGCCCTCGACGAAGACATACTGCCCGATCCGACCGACGCCGAGTTAAAGGAGCTCGACCTCCCATTCATGAGGAGCTCCACGGGCGTCTGGCAACGATAGAGCTCAATACCAACAGTGTCACGGGCCAAACGGCTACCCACAGACCCAATCGTTCTGCATGAGCCTCTTGTAATGCGGCCCTCAAAGCGGGATCGGCGACATCAGTCATAACTTGTCTTCCGATCTCGAGCCCCGGCCCGAAGTACCAAACCAACCACGTAAGCGGAATACAAACAACGCCCAACCAGAACAAAACGAGAGACAACGTCTTCATGTTATCCTCCTTCCCGGGCTGGATAAGTTCGCTATAGAGTTTTTTGCGCAACCTTTGCAGGTGTTGGATGTTGACAGCACTGCTCGGTTTCGCGAGAGCGAATATCAAGACGGAGGGAAAGACCCCTCAGAAGACGCAAACAACAGCGACCGGCGGTAGAGAACTGGTTAGTTTTCTCAAGGGCTATACTACTCCGAGAGCTTCTGGGTCGCGAGTGGGCGGCAGGAACGGAGCCGCAAGCGGACCTTAAAATGGCTCCTTCTTGCAAGCGCCCACGGGGCTGCTTATGGCCGGTCTCGGCCTGATGCGGCGCAGCATGGTCGCTCGGGCCAGTAGGCCGATGTCTCGCATCGGCCATTCCAGCCTGTCGGGCTTTGTGAGCTGAACGGCTGCTGCCACGCGCCTGGCCGCCATTCGTCCAAATGCATTAGTGGCCTCATAGCCCATCCGGCTTGGGCATTCGGATGGAGCTTCCTTCGTTTGGATGAGCACTGCCGGGTGCGCCTTGTTGCCGCCCGCGCTACAAGTAAGGTTAAGAACGACAACTTACCCACGTCATCCTCGCGGTGTAGCGGACACCGGCGTGGCGTTGCGCCCGCTCGTAACGGTCGGGTGACGGTCGAAGAAGCCGATCAGCGCGCCGACTCCCAGCCGATCGCGCGCGGCAGCCAGAGCGCGATCTCGGGGAAGATCACCACCAGCCCCAGTCCGATAAGCTGGAGCAGGACGAAGGGCACGATCCCGCGGTAGATGGTCTGGGTCGTCACGCCGGGCGGAGCCACTCCCTTCATGAATAGCAGGGACCAGCCGAAGGGCGGGGTCAGGAACGAGGTGTTCAGGTTCACCGCGACCAGCATGGCGATCCAGGTCAGCGAGAGCCCCGGACGCAGCTCGGTGACGAAGGGCATGAGCAGCGGCAGCACGATGTAGGAGATCTGGATCCACTCGAGAAAGAAACCCAGGATGAATATCAGCGCCAGCATGAAAATCAGCGCACCCCAGAACCCGCCGGGCACCAGGTCGAACATGGCCCCGATCAGGTTCTCCCCCGCGAGGCCACGGAAGGCGAGAGCGAACACCTGAGCGCCGATGAGAATGAAGAAGATCGTGGCGCTGATGCGCAGGGAGCTGTAGCAGACATCCTTGAACACCGGCCAGGTGAGCCGCCCGAAGGCCGCCGTCAGCAGCAGCGCGCCGACCGACCCCACCGAGGCCGCCTCGGTGGGCGCGGCGAATCCGCCGATGATGGAGCCCAGCACGGCGACCATGAGCGCCAGCGGGGGCACCACGCTGACCATGAAATCCCTGGCAAGCTGGCGGGCAGAGACGGCGTCGCGCTCGTCCTTCGGTATCGGCGGCAGGGCCTGCGGCGCCACCACCACCATCCAAAAGAGATAGAGCAGGTACAGCCCCGCCAGCATCAGGCCGGGCATCATGGCCGCGGCGAAGAGCGTGCCGACCGACAGATTCAGGATGTCGGCGAGCACGATCAGCACCAGGCTCGGCGGAATGATCTGGCCGAGCGTCCCGGAGGCGCACACCGTGCCGCACGCGAGCGACGGCCGGTGATTGCGTCGCAACAGCGACGGTAGCCCGATCAGCGTGAGCGCCACCACCGAGGCACCGACGATCCCCGTGGCGGCCCCCATCAGCACCCCGACCAGAATGATCGCGAGGCACATCCCGCCGGGCAGACGCCCCGAGAGGTGCCCGATCACGTCGAGCATGCGCTCGGCGATCTTCGAGCGCTCCAGCATGAGCCCCATGAAGACGAACAAGGGGATGGTCAGAAGGGTGTAGTTGGTGAGTACGCCGTAGATCTTGGAAGGCAGGATGTTGAAGATGAATCCCTCGCCGCCCAGAAAACCGAACACCAGGCCCACCGCCATGATCCCGAAACCCACCGGCATCCCCGAGAAGAGGGCGACGAAGAAGAACAGGATCATCAAGAGGGCGTAGAACTCGGGAGCCATCACCTACCCTTTCTTGTCGTGAGGGAGTCGGGCGAGCGTGCTATCAGCCCGCATTTCTCACCGGTCCACGGCTGCGGGCTACGAGGCTCGTGGCGGGGCCGGCCTCTCGTGTCCGAGAAGCTCGAGAGCCGATTTGATCGCGATCGCCGCGGCCTGCAGCGCGATGAGCAGGAATCCCACCGCGACCAGCGACTTCGGTACGAAGCGGTACGGCAAGCCTCCGGGATTCGGTGAGCCCTCGAGCATGTCGAAGGCGCGGTCGACGTAAGGAATGGCCACCTTGATCATGAAGAGTGAGCACGGGATCGCGATCACGGCCGCTACCAGCAGATTCAGCCAGAGCTGAATGGTGCGGCTGTAGCGCTGGGAGAGGACGTCCACGGCGATGTGATCACCGTGCAGCCAGGCGTATGCCAGCCCGAGCGCCGCCTGCCCGGCGAGCAAGTGCCACTCCAGCTCCTGGGCCCAGACCGGGCTGAAGGAGAAGGCGTAGCGGTTAAAGGCGTTCAAGAAGACCAACGCCACGGTGGCGAACAGGATCCAACCGCCGATTCTGCCGGTGCGGTCGACGACGACCTCCAGCACCCAACAGACCCGTCTCAGAACCTCCACCGTCGAGATCATCGATACCCCCCGTTGCGAGCGCGCGCCGAACGACACGGCAAGGCTGCGCCGTCAACGCGGCGCGACACGCAGCGGCGCCGCTGACGGCTCGCTAGCGGCTCCGCGAACGCGTCTCGAACGACGTATGCCTGGATGCATGCTGCGCCGCACGCGCTTCTCGGCGTGCAAGCGGGTAGGCCCCCTGCGCGCGGCCTGCGCAGGGGGCCTTCGGGTCAGGCAGCGCGATCTCGCTGCCGCGCCCGCGACTCATACGATCAGCTCGTCCTCGTTGGCGAGGTCGCGGGATCCGGTCTGAAACGAGGTCTCGCTGGCGTTCTGCCACTCGTCGTGGGCTTTCTTGAACTGCCAGTAGCTGTTGTTGACCTTCCTGATGAGCGGATCCTTCTTGGCCTCGTCGCGCAAGAAGTCCCGTGTGGCGGCGTAGAGCTCCCGCTGCACGGACTGCGGCACGCGCTTCACCTGCACGCCCTGGTTCTGCACGAGGTCATTCAGCGCCTCCGCGTTCTTCGCCTCGGAGTGCATGTGCGCCATCAGATGACAGGTGAGCGCGGCGTTCTGCACCACCGCCTTCAGGTCGTCCGGGAGCTCGTTCCACGCGCCCTTGTTGACGGCAACCTCGGTAGTGGTGGCCGGTTCGTGCCAATCCACCGCGTAGTAGAACTTCGCGGCGTCGTGCAACCCGAGCCGCTGATCCTGGTAGGGTCCGACCCACTCGGCGGCATCGATGACGCCGCGCTCGAGAGCCGGAAAGATCTCGCCGCCGGGCAGCAGGCGCACGTTCACGCCGATCTGGCTGTAGATCTTGCCCGCGAGTCCGGGGATGCGGAAGTTGCGCCCCTTCAGGTCGTCCACCGAATCGAAAGGCGTCTTGAACCAGCCGCCCATCTGCGTGCCGGTGGAGCCGGTGGGGAAAGCCACCATGTTGAACGGCTCGTAGACCTCGTGCCAGAGCTCGATGCCGCCGCCCTGAGTCAGCCACGCGGTGTGCCCCTGATAGCTCATACCGAAGGGAACCGTAGTGAAGTACTGCGCCGCGAAGGTCTTGCCGGACCAGTAGTAGGAGTTGGAGTAGTGCATGTGAATGTTGCCGGCGGAGGTGTTATCGAAGACCTCGAAGGCCGGCATGATCTCACCCGCCGAGTACACCTTGATGTCCAGGCGCCCATCGGACATCTCTCGGACGCGGCGGGCGAAATCCTCGGCACCACCGGGCCCGACCTGGTACACGGGTAATCCGGCCGGGTAGGACGTGGCCATGCGCCACCGGAAAGTCTTCTTCTCGGCCGCCCGCAGCACGGCGGGTGCGGCCAGACCCGCGGTTACCGCTGTCGTCGCCGCGCTTTTGGCCAGAAACTGTCGTCGGTTCACGCTCATCGTTGCCCCCTCCTCTCGCTGGTTGGGCCTTGGTATCGCCGCACGAGACCGCGCCATCTCGCTCTGGATTACATACTCTGGGCAGAGCGGCCGGGGCCCGGTCAACGGCATCTCCCCGATACGGGGAAGAGCATCACCCCTCCCAGGCGACGGACCGCGTCACGCCCGGGTCGGTGGCTATGGGTGTCGGAGCAGAGCTGATTATTTGGTATATCGCATACCACTATATGCGCCCGATCCGCCGCGATCCAGCCCCGGCCGCGGGACACGGCCCGTCAGCGGCCCAGCACTTCGATGAGCGGCTCCGCAGCGCGCATCGATGCCAGCACCACGCGGTCGAAGCGTCGGGTCAGCGCCAGCGCCTCCAGCGCCGCCTCGCGTGCCAGGGCGTGGCGCTCGCGATCGTCAATCATGTTGATGAGCGGCACGACCGTCGCCGTCCCCACCGACCGCAGCGCGCCTTGCTCCGAGCTGAGCAGGCGTGCCACATGGCTCGCCGTCATCACCGCCCCGGGCGCGGCACCGCTCACCGCTGCGATGTGCTCGACGCGGTGCGCGATGCGCTCGGAGAGCGGTTCGCCGAAGGCCGCAGCGGACACCACCGGGATCACGGTGTCGGCATCCTCGGGAATCTGCGGCTCGTCCTCCGCCGGTGCCTTGATGAGGCGGCTGCGTGCACCGTCGGCCTTCACCAGAGTCGCCTCGAAGCCCGCGGCCGCATGGATGGGACGCACCAGAGCGGGGGGCAGGCCCGCGCGTCGTCCCCGCTTCTGGGCGGGCTGCGCGAAGGCCACCGCGCGTGAGCGCTCGGCGGCCGAGGCCACGGCGAATTCGAGCTGGGGCTCCTCGGCCAGCACCACCTCCGCCTCCAGGCTCTTGGGGAACATGGGGATGAACACCGTGCTGGTGATCCCCACGCGCCCGGGATGGATGCCGGCCAGCCGGTAGAGCGTGGTCTTCTTGCCCCCCGCCCCGACCAGGCAGACCAAACCACGGCGAGCGTGCAGGGCGTCGAGCAACTCCTGGCTCGCGGCGGGGCTCACGGTTCAGGCCTCGGGCAGGACGCAGGCACTGATGGAGAGCACCCGCGGCAGGAACCCCGCGATCTGTTGCCACCGATCCCCGCCGTCGGCGCTCGCGAAGAGGTGCCCACCGGAGGTGCCGAAGTACACGCCGCTCGGACGCAGACCGTCGGTGGCGAGGGCCTCGCGCAGCACCGTGACGTACACGTGGGCCTGGGGCAGCCCGTCGGTCAACGGCTCCCAATGCCCGCCCGCGTCCCGGCTACGGTACACGCGCAGCTTGCCCTGCACCGGTGCGCGCATGTGGCTGCCTTCCTCGGGTATCACGAACACGGTGTCCGGGTCGTTGGGATCGGTGTCGATGACGTAGCCGAAGTCGCTTGGCAGTCCCGCCGTGATCTCCGTCCAGGTCTCGCCCCGATCGTCGCTGCGATAGGTGCCGTTGTAGCACTGGCGGTAGAGCCGCTCGGGGCGCAGGGACGGCATGTGCAGGCGGTGGATGTTGTGTCCGCTCTCGGGGGCCGGCTCGGGCAGGTTCTCCGCGCGCACGCCGCGGTTGATGGGCGTCCAGCTGACCCCGGCGTCCTCCGAGCGGAAGGCTCCCCCGGCCGAGACGGCGGCGTAGACGCGCTCGGCGCCGGTCGGGTCCACGTGGATGGAGTGCACGGCGAAGATCCCGCGCGAAGGCTCCCACGCGCCGCGCGTGGGATGCTCGTTGAGGCCGTGCACGGGCTCCCAATGCCCTCCCGCGTCGCGGCTCACGAACAGGCCCGGCGGGTCGATCCCCGCGTAGAGGATCCGCGCGTCGCCCGGATCACCGGCAGCGAGGTACCAAAGCGACTTCACGCCCGGGCCTTCGGGCGTGGGCTCGTGATGGGGAGAGCGGGCGAGCCACGTCCAGGTGCGGGCGCCGTCCTCGGTGGCGTACACGTGCGACCCCCACACGCTGTGGTTCCCCGCCGCGTAACCTTTGCCCCGGTCGCGCGGATCGAGCCAGGCATGGGTGATCTCGCAGCCCGGTATGAACGGCCCTTCCAGCGTCCAGTGCGCGCGCACGCCATCCGATTGGACCCGGAACAATCCTTTCTGCGTGCCGACCAGCAGGACCACGCGCGTCTCGGCGCCGGATCCAGAAGGGTCAGACATCGTCGTCCTCCTCGCCAAAGACCGCCACCGCGCGCGATCGCATCACCGCGCGCCCGGGTCGAATATCGTGCTCGGGAACTGCCGGCCCGCAGGCGCCGCGGCTCGGATCTCGAGCCCCCCGCGGTGGACGGCGCTCACGCTCGCCCCGCGGGCGCGCCAGATTTAAATCCGCTCATAGCCCGGACGCAAGCTGCACGCCGACGCGGAAGTCCTCCGGAGCCGCACGCTCCCGGAGGTACGCTGTCAGCCGGAGAGCGTCTCGAGGATGGGACAATCGGGTAGAGTCCCGCCCTCACACTGCGCCGCCATCCCGGCCAGGGCGGCCTCGAGCCTCTGCAAATCGGCGACCTTGTCTCGAATCCTGCGCAGGTGCTCGAACGTGATTTCCTTGATCTCGCCACACGTGTACGCGCCCTCGTCCAGCATGTGCAGAAGGGCTCGAATCTCGTCGATCGAGAAGCCGAGCTCGCGGCTGCGGCGGATGAACCCGAGCCGACGAACCTGCACCGGATCGTATTGCCGGTGTCCGCGCTCGGTCCGGCGCGGCGCCGGCATCAGACCGATCCGCTCGTAGTAGCGGATGGTCTCCACCTTCACCGAAGCGCGGGCCGCCACCGTGCCGATGGGCCACCGGCGGGCGCCTTCAGCTTCCATCTTCCCATCCTTGAACCTGTAGTCGCTACAGGGCCTACCATAACTTCGCGAATGGTGGAGCTCAACGAGGCGAGCGACGTTATTGAAAGTCGGCGACA
>JABAHS010076302.1_pt1 | contig 25077 bp, 29 predicted proteins | sample 7062111 | NCBI WGS metagenome assembly JABAHS01 (sample SAMN14534600, study PRJNA622989) | marine sediment metagenome | biome: marine biome [ENVO:00000428]; feature: marine pelagic biome [ENVO:01000023]; material: deep marine sediment [ENVO:00002113]; isolation source: pool of 4 deep marine... | reverse complement strand
GCAACGCTTGCCCCCTCCGTATTACCGCGGCTGCTGGCACGGAGTTAGCCGGGGCTTCCTCTTAGGGTACCGTCAAATGTATGTGATATTAGCACATACACCCATCTTCCCCTATGACAGGGGTTTACGACCCGAAGGCCTTCATCCCCCACGCGGCGTCGCTGGGTCAGGCTTGCGCCCATTGCCCAATATTCCTCACTGCTGCCTCCCGTAGGAGTCGGGGCCGTGTCTCAGTCCCCGTGTGGTTGGCCACCCGCTAAGGCCAACTATCCGTCTTAGGCTTGGTGAGCCTTTACCTCACCAACAACCTGATGGAACGTGAACCCATCCTTTGGTGATAGCTGCAAGCAGCCACCTTTTACCCCGAAATCCGGAGAGATCGTGGTCTTATCCGGTATTAGCTCCGGTTTCCCGAAGTTATCCCAGTCTTACAGGCAGGTTACCCACGTGTTACTCACCCGTCCGCCGCTCTACTCACTCCCGAAGGAGCTTTCTCGCTCGACTTGCATGTGTTAAGCACGCCGCCAGCGTTCGCTCTGAGCCAGGATCAAACTCTTCATGTTAATCTGACTATAAAAAAATTGTTTTACCCGCTTCAAATGGCGATAATGTGTCTGCTATTCAATTTTCAAAGATCAATTTACTACTTGAAAGGGTGGTTAATATAAAACATAAAAAATCTATGTCAAGAAATATTTATCAATATTTTATTATTTCTTGAATCCCTTTAAAATAGGCTCTAAATCACTAACACCCTTATTTCTATTGTAAAGCATTTATAATGAATTTACAATCAGTTTTTCACTTAAAGCTAATATAAAAACGATCTGCGGTTTGTCCAGTAAATTTGAGAAAAAAATTGTTGACTCATATATTTTAGAAGTTTATTATCAAACTCTTAAGAGATGGAAAAGACAATCTGCGTTACTAACCAAAAAGGCGGGGTAGGAAAAACCACTACCGTAATAAATCTTGGCTGCTCACTTGCTGCGGCACAAAAAAAAACGCTTATCATTGATATGGATCCCCAGGCAAACGCAACAAGCGGCGTAGGAATAGATAAAAACGAGTTAGAAACCAGCGTGTATGATGTTCTGCTGGGAAATACTGACATTAGAAACTCTATTAAGAAAGTGCATCAAAGTGTCTTAAATGATTATCTTTTTTTATGCCCATCCAATGCTGAGCTTACCGGTGCGGAGATTGAGCTTATTAGCACCGAGAACAGGGAATGGAAGCTTAAAGAGGCTATATCGGCAGTTATACCGGATTATGATTACATACTTATAGACTGCCCTCCCTCGCTAAACCTGCTCACGGTAAACTCTCTTGCCGCGGCAGATTCCGTAGTCATACCCGTTCAGTGCGAGTATTATGCGCTCGAAGGCTTAAGCCAGCTAAACAGGACGATTAACCTTATTAAAGAGAGGTTAAACTCGGATATTCAGGTAGAGGGCTACCTCCTTACTCTTTTTGACAGCAGAAACAGGCTTAGCAATGTGATTGTAAATGAGGTCAGAACCTATTTTAAGGATAAGGTCTTTAAAACAATAATCCCAAGAAACGTGCGGCTTGCCGAATGCCCAAGCCATGGGAAGCCCATTTTGCTTTATGATGCAACCTCTAAGGGGGCGCAGAGTTATATATCACTTGCAAAGGAAGTCATCGAAAACAACAACGGAGGCTACAGGAGTTGAGCAAAAAGGGAGTACTAGGTAAAGGACTTGATGCGCTTATAGTAAAAGATGAGAATAAAAAACAAAAGCCTTCCGAGCAGAGCGGCATAAATGTAAGTATTCATAACTTATTTCCAAATCCTGATCAGCCGAGAAAGGAGTTTACAGAAAAGAGTATAGAAGAGCTTTCAAGATCAATTGCTGAGAATGGGGTGATTCAACCAATCATAGTGAGAAACGCAAATGACGGCTATGAGATAATTGCAGGCGAGAGAAGGTGGAGAGCAGCCCAAAAAGCGGGAATAAAAGAAGTTGCTGTAATCATAAAGGATGTATCGGACATGCAGGCCATGGAGCTTGCCCTCATAGAAAACATCCAGAGAGAAGACCTAAACCCGGTCGAAGAAGCCCGGGCATATGAGACTCTCATCGACAAATATGAGCTTACGCATGAAGAGATTGCAAAACAGATCGGCAAGGACAGGACAACAATCACAAACAGCTTAAGGCTCCTTAAACTGACACCAAGAGCACTTGATGCGCTTTCATCAGGCGAGATCACGCAGAGCCATGCCCGCGCCCTCGTTAGTCTTGAGGAAAGCTCAAAAATAAATCAGGTTTTGGACAGGATTATCTCAGCCGGCCTTTCGGTAAGAAATACTGAAGCCCTTATCAAAAAACAACTCAGTTCTTCAGGCAAGAAACAATCCCCTAAGCCAGACGAGGAGGACTTGAATCTCAAGTTTTATACAGACCAGCTAAAAACTCATTTAAGCACAAACGTCCGCATTTCCAATAAAAAGGGCAAGGGCAAGATAGAGATTGATTATAACTCACTGGATGATTTTGACAGGATAGTCAAGAAACTGGTGAAGTAGTTTAATTATTTATTTATACTAACAGCCCTGAGCCCAACAAGTAGTGCTTGTCAGGCTTAGGGTTGGTTTTTAAAATCTATTGAATATCAGCATATTCCAAATCCCGGCTGATAGAATAAAAATTTACTGTACTGTCAATATGCAACCCCTGGTGCTGCCTGCTATCTTTCCTGCAAGCGTGATACCCTTTTTATTAGGAGATTGTTCCAGTTCCTTTAGCTTTTCCGGAGTAGCCTGTATAGAAAACACATTTGCCGTACCCGCTTCCCTAAACACATGTACATGCGGAGCATATCCGGAACAGTCTCCTTGAGCTATAACGGCTTTAACATTACCATCCGCATCATCGGAAGTACGCAGATAAAATCGCCCCATTGTCTTAATCTCATCCTGATGAGCCTTATCCTTAGCCTCTGAAGCTGTATTAAACGCAAGGCCTCCTGCCAAAACAAACAACATCACAATCACTAATCTGTTAACTCTTAACATAGGTGTTACCCCCTTTACTTGGTTTTACTGCCCTTTTTCTAATTTAATGAATTAGACAGATGAGCAGCAAGAAGGGATTCTTAAAATTTTCAGCATCGCTAATGTAAATTGCAAGAATTGCGTATGATTTGGGGTAATTATTCAGTGTTGTTAAGGAGCTGCCGTGATAAATAATAAGCTATAAAATTTTTATTCTTACTTATGTATACAGCTTGCGGATAATGGCGGGGAATGATGCCAATCCATATTCTTTATCTTATTGGACTTACCTTATGTATAGAGCTGATTGATTCCACCAGCTTTGGGTTTTCAATGAAGAGCCTGATTTGAAGCAAACTCAAGACTGTAGAGAAATCTTTCCATTCGGAAAGAAACGATTCAGGACCGGAGATGATCTCTTTTGCCTCTTCTATGCTGGATGTTACGTACTCAGAAAATGATTTTGAAAGCATTTCATTTTTGAGGGTTTCAACTATATTTTCAAATTCACCCTTATCCAGCCAGCTGCCTTTACATCCAGGACAATGATCTATTGTTACACCCGTATCGGCATAATTTATCGAAACCATAGAATTACTGCACTTGGGACAAGCACGGTTTGATGAGCCTGTTTTAAAAAGATGTTCATGTTTCCAGATCTCAAAGTCCATCCAGTTCAGGTTGTCATCGGTAAGGTCTTTTGCTCTGCGCAGCTCACCGGTGTCAAACCAGATACCCTTGCACTTTGCGCATTCATCGACCTCTATATCTCCAAATACTTTTCTGGCAAGCTCGGTATTGCAATTAAGACAATTCATATTAAACCCTGTAAAATTTCATTTCACACTCACATTGTATTTATATAAATAATTAATGTCAAAAGATGAAATCTTTGAAGATCATTATAGTCTTTTAGCATCATCTTCCACCCATCGCAATCTGCTGCATAAATTGGCCATTAAGTATAGATCAAACCCACTTCCCTATCCGGTGGCTTTTTTCATATTCTTTCTTACTTCTTCCACAAGCGCATTTAATGCATTGAGTTTTATCACAAGGGCTAAATATGTCTGAGAATCATCCTGTCCTAATGTTGATTTATCCAGCCGGCTAAACCTGATTTTCAATTTTTCCATCTGACTGAAATGTATGTCTATCATGTCCCCCTGCATGTAACGCTGTATAGCGCCTATGTAGTAAGAAGCTGAATCAGAGAGACTAAGACCACAACCAAGCAGCTGCTCTTTTTCCGGAGGGGCAGGAAACGCAAGCTCCATGTATTCATCTAATAACCTTTGTATATTTTCTTTTGCTTCCCCCAAGATTACAAACTCCTCACACCCTCTTCTGCCACTAGTCTAAAGACATCCGTAATGATGTCAAACAACTCATGTCTTGACACCCATTTTCTTTTTCTGTCTTTTTCGTAGTCGTCTGTCTCGCCTGTTACTGTGGCAAGAAAGAAGGTGAAGTGAGAAATGCCATTATTACCTCTGGTGTAAAGAGATGCTATTTCGGTTCCGGTTTCTACCATATACCCGCTTTCTTCTGCGCACTCCCTCACGGCGGCCTGCCGAAGCGTCTCCCCCTTCTCTACCGTACCCGCGGGGAATACCCATGTGCCCGGGAACTTTCGCGAAGTAATAATCAAAAATTCCTTCACACCCTTTTCATTTTTCCTGTAGACCACCACCCCGGCTTTTTGTTTTGGTTTTTTGTTAGTTTTGTTGATGGACATGTTGTGATTAGACCCTTCATAAAGATAGTTAAAATTTATTAATGGTTAATCTTTCTTAGTTGGATGACCCGAAGGTGCATAACGGTGCTTCGCTTTCCAATGCTTTAAGTCATTCTTAGTAAAGCGACTTTTACCAATAATGTTTTCATATTTATTAATTTCATTGATAGGTGAAATAGTGGTGGAATCTTCAAAGAATCGCATTTCATCATAAAGTTCTTTTATTTCGATTAACGATTCATACATCAGATTTTCGAGTCCTGGACAGAGAATTGGAGGACGTTGATGGCCTTTTTGTTTATCATATTTTCTGACTTCATTAAACTGTTGGGGGAAATTAAATAAAAAGGAGCTTAATACCTTACTTACAGAATCTATAGTTGAAGCTGGAAGGACAGATCCATAGTTAGAAATTATTGAATTTAATCTTGAACTAACTTCTTCAATTTCCTGACTAATCCATAAAAGCCATATACGATCAGGAATTACAAGAGCATAGCTCTCTACATTCAGATGCCAACATAGATCATAAGCAACTTGAACTGAAAAAATATCTTCTTCTTTTTTAGGTAGCTTACCAGAAGATGATTCTACTAACATTCGCGAAATTATAGAAAGAATTTTGTTGGTTTCAGTATGCAATTCTGAATACTCATGTTTTTTTAGAGCCTGACTATCTATATCTTTTTTATAAATAGAATAACCCTGCCAGCCTGAAACAACCAACATTATTAACGCAGCGATGTATGCAAACCACTTTTTATTTGGTTTAGTTGAAAATAAAGCTAACACACTCGCAATTGCAGCTAATATCGTTGTAAACATTGGATACATAATACATACAAATTAGGTTTAATAGAAAGTTTGATAAATTGTCTGTAATATTAATTATAAATAATGCGCTTTAATAATGTTAGTTTGATGCAATTCCTTACTGTGTATTCCTTATATGTGTAGTCCTTAGTGAGAAGATTCTTCGCACCCCCTAGTGCATGTGATGCAGTATATGAAGAATACAACTATATGTTATCTCAATCAATCTTTAATATTAATACCACCCCTTAATAAATTGTCTTAAAAAAGCAATATGGTAAATTGCTTAGTTTAATATTAATCTTATACTAAATAAGATGAGTGGTAAGGATGATATTATGATTGATGAAAAGATAGATATAACAAACGAGATTTGCCCGATGACATTCGTGAAGACCAAATTAAAATTGGAAACCATGGTTGCAGGGCAGATTTTGGAGGTTAAGCTTAGAGAAGGTGAACCTCTTAGCAATGTGCCCCGCAGTGCTGAGGAAGACGGGCACAAAGTGGTAAGCATAGACAAATTAGAACAGGATTTTTATAAGGTAATCATAGAAAAGCATTAATGAGCACACCAGAACAGGCGATACAATATCCCCCCGAAATCAAAAACACAGTCGAAAACGTAATAGAGCTTATTGGGAACACCCCTCTTATAAGACTGTCTAATTACGAAAAGAAGCTTGCGCCTGGAGTGGAGCTTTACATAAAGGCCGAGTGGTTTAACCCGGGAGGCTCTGTAAAGGACAGACCCGCGCTTAAGATGATAGTGGACGGTATCGAAAGGGGAAAACTCACCAAAGACAAGATAATAATGGACTCATCTTCTGGTAACACCGCCATTGCATACGCTATGATAGGGGCTGCGCTTGGCTACAAAGTAGAATTGGTAGTTCCTGAGAATGTGAATGAAGAAAGGAAGAAGATACTGCAGGCCTTTGGGGCCGAGATCGTTTATTCAGACCCCCTAGAAAGCTCAGACGGAGCTATAAGGCTTGCAAGAAAATTATACAAGGAAAACCCAGACAAATATTTTATGCCCGATCAGTACAACAACCCCTGCAACCCACAGGCTCATATTGAGACGACTGCACCGGAGATATGGAGACAGACAGAAGGCAGGGTCACTCATTTCCTTGCAGGAATCGGCACAAGCGGCACCATCATGGGCACAGGGCAGGGGCTTAAAAACATCAGCAAAGATATAAACATTTTAGCAGTAGAGCCCGAAGAGTCCCTTCACGGACTCGAAGGCATGAAGCATATGGCTACATCAATCGTGCCGGGGATTTATAGTGAAGCATTTCCGGATGAAATAATCAGAGTAAGCACAGAGCACGCCTATGATATGATGAAAGACCTTCTCGATACAGAGGGCATATTCGTAGGACACTCAGGCGGAGCCGTTATGCATGCAGCCTTAAAGAGGGCAAAAACATTAAAGAGCGGCTGTCTGGTGGCGCTTATGCCCGACAGCGGAACAAGATACCTGAGCGGAGGACTATGGTGGTAACAATAAAAAAAGCTACACTCGACAAAATAATAGAACACTCTGAAAGCGGATTCCCTCATGAAGTATGCGGAGCCTTGATTGGAGACGGAAAAAGTATTACAGAGTTTAAAATCTGTACTAATTTAAACACCGAAAGGGCGCACGACCGTTATGAGCTAGACCCCGAGTCATTTAACGATGCAGATAAATGGGCAAGGGATAACGGCCTTGAGATTATGGGTATATACCATACTCACCCCGACCACCCTTCCCGCCCTTCGGAGTTTGACAGAGAACGCGCATGGCCGGACTGGTTTTATATTATCCTTTCCATAATGAGCGGAAAGTTCGATAATTTCAGAACATGGGTGCTGGAAGACTTTGACTCACAGTTTGTAGAATACAAATTGGAGGTTGTAGAGTAACCTAAATTTATGAGCCGGGAACTAAACGAAGACCAGATTTACCGCTACAGCAGAAATATTCTAATCCCTGAGATCGGTGGAGAGGGTCAAAAGAAGCTTTTGGGCGCAAAGGTGTTCTGCGTGGGCGCAGGGGGGCTTGGCTCTCCGGTTGCGCTTTACCTTGCGGCTGCCGGAGTAGGCACTATCGGTATAGCGGACTCCGACAGCGTGGATGTATCCAATCTGCAAAGACAGGTAATTCATTCTACAGACGACGTAGGCAAGACAAAAACAAGCTCTGCCAAGCAGAGGCTCAACAAGCTGAACCCCGAAATCAATATCATAGAGCATTCGGAGCTTATTTGTGAGCAAAACATAAGGGGTATCATACAAGACTACGATATAATAATAGACGGCTCGGACAATTTTGCCACAAGATACATAGTAAACGACGGATGTTATTTTGAGAAAAAGACCCTGGTTTCCGGAGCGGTACTTCAGTTTGAGGGGCAGGTATCGGTGTTTAAACCCCACCTGGGCGGCCCGTGCTACAGGTGCCTGTTCCCGGAGATCCCGCCACAGGGGGTTGTCGCATCGTGTCAGGAGGCAGGGATAATAGGCGCTGTTGCCGGGATTGTAGGCAGCATACAGTCGCTTGAAACCATAAAAGAGCTCTTAGGTATAGGCCGGAGCCTAGACGGCCGCCTTCTTGTAATCAATACCCTTACAATGGATATAGATGAGCTAAAGATCAAAAAACTCGGCAGCTGCAAGCTCTGCGGAAATTCACCGTCAATAGATAAAGTAAACGGCCACCCGCAGGGGCCCTGCAGTAGCAATTCATAACATTTTTTCTCGCTTTATACCGCATTATATAAACATTATACTTTCTTAATCTTGACAAAGCCTCACGGTTTAAGATAATACTCTGCCAACCCGTAGATAAACATTTAATTAGCCGATACTTTTCAATATGGAAGCGCTTTATACGAGTACACTTAACATTCTGCCGGAGCTGAGTCTTATTATAGCCGGACTCATACTGCTCCTTGCAGGCCCGTTTATAAAAAAAGAGGAGCATGACCCAGGTTTTTATATCACGCTCCTTGGAATTCTAACCGCTTTTTATCTCAATTTTGAAAGGTTTACCAACCCCTCTACAGCGTTTGCGGCTTCTATATCTCTTGACGGTTTTACAGCCTACTTTAACTCGATATTCCTAATCGGCGCCCTTATTTCGATTGCATTTTCCAAAGATTATTTAAAAACCCAGAACCTTAAGGCCAGCGAATTCTACACTCTCATACTGTTTGCAACCTCAGGCATGATGTTTTTAAGCTCGGCAAGGGAGTTTATGAGCCTATTTTTAAGCTTCGAAATAATGTCCATATCCGTTTATGTACTAACCGCTCTTAACAGAGACTCCGCAAGATCAACCGAGGCAGGGATCAAATACCTCATACTGGGCGGCTTTTCTTCTGCAATACTTCTCTTTGGAATAGCACTTGTTTACGGCGCCACGGGGTCGATAGTATTTACAGAGATTGCCTCTGCTTTTGATTACGGAAACCCTATGCTTATAGTTGGCGTAGGTCTTATACTTATTGGATTCATTTTCAAGATAGGCGCATTTCCTCTGCATCAGTGGGTNNGGGGTTAAAGCGGCGGCCTTTGCAGTACTTCTAAGGTCATTTCTTGAAGCATTCCCAACATTTGAGGCAAACTGGCTAATGGCTCTGTGGTTAGTAGCAGTTTTTACAATGACAGTAGGCAATATATCAGCCCTTATGCAGAATAACCTGAAACGCCTGCTTGCATTTTCGAGTATAGCCCACGCGGGTTATGCGATCATAGGCATAGCATCCATGATAGGCAACAGGGAATACGCATTTGCAAGCGTAAACTACTATCTTTTTGCATATATGTTCATGAATCTGGGCGCATTTGGCATACTTGCCTATCTTTCCAAAAAAGGCAGTGAATGTGAAACATTTGATCAGATAGCGGGGCTTTGGGATAAAAAACCCCTTATTGCCGTTGCACTAACCGTATTTATGGTTTCTCTTGCCGGAATTCCGCCCCTGCTCGGATTCTTTGCCAAATACAGGGTATTCGTATCGGCCATTCAGGCAGACCTTATATGGCTTGCCTTAATTGGCATCATTAACAGCGTTATATCCGCTTATTATTATTTGAAGGTAATAGTCTATATTTACATGAAAGAGAACAAATTTGACTTTCCGCAGCTTAAAATCGCCTCATCTTTAGCCATTGCGCTGCTTTGCCTTGTAAATGTCTTTCTCGGTATTTTCCCCCTTCTTACCTGGGATTTAGCCCTAAAAGCGGCAAATTCCTTACCATTCTAGGCAAAAACTTAATAAATAACATTATTTGTTATTTACAACTTGCCTAAATTGTTATAAATTATATATTTACCAGTTTAAAAATATAATTTAAGGGACTACTTTAATTTGAGATGGGTGTAAAAGTAAAAGAGCCAGAATATAAATATTTCATTTTAAGGGAAATTTTTGCGTCAATTTTCCTGACCCTGGGGTTATTTTCTGTAATAAGTCTGTTTTTATACAGCTCCGGCTCAGGGGTCGACCTTAAAAACTCCGTAGGAACAGTAGGTTTTTATATCTCAAACAAGCTTGGGATTTATTTTGGCCTGTCTTCGTTCATATTTCCGATAGTAATGATCTATACAAGCTTTTTGGTGTTTAAAAACAAAGATATGCCTCAGCTTCTCAGAAAAGCCATATCAGGGGGAGTATTCCTGATTACCCTTACTACGTTTATAGGACTTGCATACGGCTCGTCGGAGCTGCTTGGATTTTCTCCAGCCGGAGGAGTACTGGGAAGCAACCTGTCCGCACTGCTAAGAGACCATCTTGCAGGCACAGTAGGATCTTATCTGATTGTAACATTATCTCTTATTATAAGTTTAATAGTTCTAATTAATCTGAGTGTAAAGGATTTATTCAGTTTTATTGAAAAGACAACAGATCTTATAATGAACCTAATATCTATTACAGCAAAGAACTTATACAACATGATCTACTCAAGCATATCGAGCAAAGATAGCACAAGCCCCATGCTTTTTGATGATTCTACCCCTCTGCACAAGATAATAGAACTGGAAGACCTTACAAAAGAAAAACCTGCTGCAGAGATAATAGAACCTGTAAAAGAGAGTATTTTTCCACAGATAGTAATAGACAGAAATACTACAAAACCAAATGAATCCGTATATATTCCCGAAATAAGGTCAGACATTGATTTTAAGCTTCCCGATGCCGATCTTCTTGATATCAAGAAAGTTTCCAATATAGAAATAGATAAGGAGCTTATATATCAAAACTCAAGGCTGATTGAAGAAAAGCTAAAAGACTTTGGCGTAATGGGAAAGGTAACAGAGGTCAGGCCCGGGCCCGTTATCACCATGTTTGAATACAAGCCTGCTCCCGGGATAAAGATAAACAAGATCGCTTCACTCTCAAACGATCTTGCCATGGGTCTTAGCGCAAGGAGCATAAGAATAATAGCCCCTATTCCGGGGAAAAATGTAATCGGAATTGAGGTGCCGAACCACATTAGAGAAGAAGTTACGATAAGAGAGCTTATAGATGATGCAGAGTTTATTAACGACGAATCATCTCTTACGCTAGCTTTAGGAAAAGACATTGCAGGCCACCCGCTTTTTATGGACTTAAGAAAAGCCCCTCATTTAATGATCGCAGGCACAACGGGATCGGGCAAGAGCGTTTTTCTGCATACCGTTATCACCAGTATGCTATATAAATCCACTCCAAAGGATCTGAAATTTATTATGATAGACCCCAAGATGCTGGAGCTCTCGGTTTATGAAGACCTGCCTCACCTTCTTCATCCGGTCGTAAAAAACCCAAAGGAAGCCGTGGCAGCGCTCAAGTGGGCTGTAAGAGAGATGGAAGTGAGGTATAAACTGCTCTCAGAAGAAGGCGCAAGAGACATTCAGACCTATAATAAGAAGATAGAGGCCTATGCCGACAGCGAAGACGCCCCTGCCCCTCTGCCGTATCTTGTAATAATAATAGACGAGCTTGCCGATCTTATGATTATAGCGCCAAGCGATATAAAGGAATCCATTACAAGACTCTCCCAGATGGCAAGGGCCGCAGGCATACATCTTATTGTAGCAACCCAGAGACCGTCAGCTGATGTTGTGGCAGGACTTATTAAGGCAAACTTTCCTGCACGCGTATCATTCCTGGTTTCATCGAAGATAGATTCCCGTATAATACTTGATACTCACGGGGCAGAGCAGCTGCTTGGAAGAGGAGACATGCTGTTCTTGGAGCCCGGCACATCAAACCTCATAAGGATTCAGGGAGCTTTTATATCCGAGATCAGAGAGCGACAGGGTATCGGAATTCTTAAAAGCACAGTCTACCCCTGAATATAATCAGGAAATAACCAAGCTTTCCGAAACATCAGAAGACGAGAATCTGGAAGATGAGAAGGACGAGCTATATTTAGAGGCACTAAGAATTATAAGCGAGACTGGCCAGGCGTCGATTTCTATGTTACAAAGAAGGCTTAAAATAGGCTACAACAGAGCCGCCAGAATAGTAGAAATCATGGAAAAAGAGGGATTTATAGGGCAGCAGGAATCGGCAGGAAAACCAAGAGAGGTATATATAGATTCAAATTCAATTAAGGGGCTATCATTTTGAAAGTTTTCGTAACAGTTCTAACTTTATTATTTAGTATTACATCTATTGCATTTGCAAATGGCAGCGCTCAGGATGCTATAATTGAGAAGATAGAAAACAAGTATAAGAAAGTTAATGACTACTATGCGTCTTTCAGGCAGGAGCAGCCCGTAGCATCTCTCGATAAAGTACAGACTAATATAGGTGAGCTTTGGATCAAAAAGCCGGGCAAGATTAGATGGAACTATAACATTCCCAAGAGTGAGCACATTATATCAGATGGTAAATACTGGTGGTATTACTACGTAGAAGAAAAATATGCAGCGAAACGAGATGTAAGAGACACGGGCGGAAATTCCAGTATTCTCTCAATTTTATCCGATCTAAGCAACCTCCAAAAGCTATACAAAATTAATATTTCCAGAACCGCAATCGAAGGCGTTAAGTACTATCTGGTTGAGCTCATACCGGTAGACAGTGAGGACGATAGTGTCAACAAACAGATACTTGCCGTAAAAATGGACACCCTTCTTATAGAAAGAATGTATATCTATGATGCGTTTGGCAATAAGAGCACAATTAAGTTTAGTGATATCAAGATCAACAAAGGTATAAAGAATTCAGTATTTGAGTTCAAGGCTCCAAAGGATGTAGAAATTCAAGCGGCGCCTTAATCACCTTTGATAAACCTCAACTTTAGAACTGAGAATAGGTAGTAAGGTTGATATACAGATTAATAAAACTTTTTCTTATCTATCTATCTCGCCAAGCACAATATCGATGCTTCCGATTGCAGCAATCACATCGGCAAGAAGCGCGCCTTTTACCATCCGCGGAATAGCCTGCATGTTTACAAAAGATGGCCCTCTTACGTGCATCCTGTAAGGCTTGCCTGTGCCGTCGCTTACAAGATAATAACCAAGCTCACCCTTTGGGTTTTCGACCCCGTGATATACTTCGCCAGCAGGGGGCTTGAAGCCTTCATACACGAGCACGAAGTGTCTTATTAACGACTCCATCTTGGTATAGGTAAGCTCTTTTTCAGGAAGCACTACATCGGGCAAATCGGCAGCATACGGGCCGTCCGGAAGATTGTTTATAGCCTGCTGTATGATTTTGACACTCTGCCTCATCTCTTCCAGTCGGCACATGTATCTTGAATATGCATCGCCATCTGTTCCTACCGGTATTTCAAAATCATACTTGTCATAATCCAGATAGGGATTTGATTTTCTCAAGTCATGAGGCACTCCGCTTCCGCGCAGAGTCGGCCCCGAAAGACCCAGATTTATGGCATCATCTGCGCTTATAACGGCTACGTCCTTTGTTCTCTCTATCCATATCTTGTTTCTTGTAAGAAGCTTATCAACCTCGTCTATGGTCTTTGGAAAAACTTTCAGAAAATTTCTGATTTTTTCCTCAAAATCTTCTGGCAAATCCAACGGAAGCCCGCCTACCCTGGGATAAGAAGTAGTAAGCCTAGCCCCGCATACAAGCTCCAGAATATCATATATTCTCTCCCTTTCCTTAAAGCAGTAGAAAAACGCCGTCATGGCCCCCAGATCAAGGGCATGCGTTCCTATGCCCACAAGGTGCGATTCTATCCTTCCAAGCTCAAAGAGAATAACCTCGGTTACTTTTGCCCTCTCCGGTATTTCGTCCTGAATCCCAAGCAATTTTTCTACGGTCAGGATGTATCCTATGTTGTTGCATATTGCAGCCAGGTAGTCCATTCTGTCCGTATAAGGCAGGCACTGCTGATAGGTGATGTTCTCGCAAAGTTTTTCTATCCCCCTGTGCAGGTAGCCCACATGAGGTATCGCCTCAACAACTACCTCACCATCAAGATGGAGCACCACTCTCAGTACGCCGTGAGTAGACGGGTGCTGCGGGCCCATGTTCAGCATCATGGATGTTGTCGATCTGCCGTTTCCGTTATCGGGAGATTCCGTTATAAACTCTACTCTTTCCATTACTATTCAAAACCCTCTTTAAGCGCTTTTTCAAAACTCTCTTTTGACGGCTGTCTGTTGCGTACATCAAAATCCTTCCTGAGCGGATGAGGCTTGTAATCATCAGGCATAAGAATTCTTCTTGGGTCGGGATGACCTGCAAATTCTACCCCGAACATGTCATACACCTCCCTTTCAAGCCAGTTTGCGCCAGACCATAGCGGGGTTACTGAATCTATTATCAGGTCATCTTCTCCAAGCTCAACCTTTAACCGTAGCCTGAAGTTTTCTTCATAATCGCTTCCAAACCTGTGCAGTATATAAACCATCTCATAACGCGTGTCGTGTTTGTCCAGATAATCAACTGCCGTAATATCCACAAGGAAGGTAAATCCGAATTCATCCTTTAGGGTCCTGCATACTTTTATAAAACTGTCCCTTGTTATATACAACGTGGTTTCATCGCGAAATGATTCTGACTTATAAATAGAGGAATCAAAACGGGTTGTGATAGAATTTATAAGAGACGGAAAATCAATACTCATACTATAGGGGGACCTTCATTTTCTATTTTCTTTTGAATTTTCATAACAGCGTCTACAAGCGCTTCGGGTCTCGGAGGACAGCCGCCCACATATACATCCACAGGTAGGAATTCGTCTATCCCCTGCACTACGGCATAACTGTCAAAAGGCCCGCCGCCGCATGTGCATGATCCCATTGCTATGACCCACTTGGGGTTTGGCATCTGATCGTAAATCCTTCTGCATACCGATGCCATCTTATAAGTGATGGTGCCTGAAACAATCATAAGGTCTGCCTGCCTTGGGGAAAACCTTGCAACCTCGGCCCCAAACCTCGACATATCATATCTGGAAGCAAACGCTCCCATCATCTCTATTGCACAGCATGCGGTTCCAAATGGCATCGGCCACAGGCTGTTTTTCCTGCCCCAGTTGGCGACATTACTTATGGTTGTAGTTAAAAATCCGTCCCCTCCGAGGTTGGAGTTCATGTTTACTGCCATTTCAGTGCTCCGCGTTTTAGCATATAGAAATAACCCGTCAAAATAACTGCAAAGAATATCAGTATCTCAACAAATACGATTAAACCCAGTTTTTTATAAACAACCGCCCATGCAAACAGGAAAAGTATTTCTACGTCAAAGAGTATGAAAAGGGCAGCTATTACATAGTATTTAACCGAGAACTTTTCCCTTGCGTCTCCCACGGGGTTTACTCCGCACTCATAGGGTGAGAGTTTTATCTTGTCATAGGCCTTATGACCAAGCAGATGGGAAAGCGTAAGCATTACAGTTGCAAGCCCTCCTGCAACAAGAATCATTAAAAATATAGGTAGATAGCCCTCCAGCATGTACACTAATGTTAAAAACAAAGCATTAAAAGTCAAGACATATATACAATTAATTTTAAATTATTTGTAATTATTCTAATAATATATGAAAGCTGTATACAGCTTGAGATTGACTATTAATGATTATTCGATTAAACATAAAACTAAAGTATTAGAGGGAGTCATTATAGTTCTCAGGGAGGAGATTATGATGAAACAAATTATGACAACTGCTTTGTCTGTGTTGATTATCTTTGTTATAGGGTTTACGGCAGGAGCAGCAGTAAAGAAGTATAGCAGCAAAGCACATACAAGCCCTCAGATTAGTATAAACACAGATGCAATAAGCAAGAAATAGCGTGCGTTTTATAATATGTATTAATAATAAATTAATAAACTACCCTTAATTTACGCTATAATTTATTAGTATACTTCGAGTTAAAGGGGTGTAATATGAGGTATGTAAAAATTTTAGGGTTGTTTGTCTCATTTTTTGTCTGTCTTCTTATAAGCCAATATTCCTACTCTGCCACTACCAAGAACTGCTTGGCCTGTCCTGCCACAAGCCTTGCAAAATAACAATACCCGCAGGAGATAAATGCAATACCTTCCAGTATAAGGTTCACTGTTCGGATTAGCAGTGGTATAAGGATATACTTGTGCAGTGAACTAACATAGACTGTTCAAAAATGGTGCCCATAGATAATCCTTTTGAGATTCCTGAAAAAGATGAGCAGAGCTAGTTAGACGTCTTAGACATTTAGATAGCGAATTAGCTGTGTTTAACTGCCCCCCTGTTGGCAGGCAGATGACTTGATAAAATGCATTGAGCCCTTTGTCATTCTGATCGGAACCACTCACTTATTCGTCATTCTTATCGCAGCGCAGTGGAGAGAAGAATCTCCTAATCCACTTCTGTCATGCTGAATTTAGTTCAGCATCTAATACTAGACCATGAAACAAGTTCAGGGTGACAGATTCTTCGTCGCTAAAGCTCCTCAACAATGACGAGACAAAACGCATTGAGCTCAGTCGAAATGCGCTACTACTAAGGATAAGCTTAGCATTACTCACACTTCGACCAGGCTCAGTGTGTTTGGTAACAGCATAGTAAATATAATATTTTAATAGACATAAGCTCTTAAGGCATTATTATATGGTTATCGTAATAATGCATTTCAATTAAATCTTCTAATTGTCCTTATATGAAACTCGATAAACTCATACATACGATCGAAGAGCTTGTTAGAAAAGCCGACAAGCAGATTTACTACGACAAAAAAGAGCTTTATTTGGAAATAAAATCCCCTAAAACAAGGTTTTCAATCAGTACAAAAGAAGACGGCACGCTCTGCACAACAATTTACGTTTCAGACGGCATATACTATAAGTTTTTCACCGAGCGTGACGGCACCCTGCTCTTAGAAAAGGGAAGCGTGCCCGACCTGATAGAAAACTTTGGCCTGAACTATATATTTAAACTGTTTGATAATGCTGCCCCCGGCATGCTTGAAATTGGCATAGGGGTAATAGAAAGGGAAGACCATATATTCAGACATATTTCAAGAAATGCAAAAAGAGACGGTGAAAGCAACGTAAATCTACACTAAACTAAAAACTTGCAAGAGCCTGTTCTCTATCCTCAAATATTTGTAGAATAGTATCAAACCCGCTTACTTTAAAAATCTGTTTAACATTATCGGAAAGGCTTGTGATGGCAATACTGCCGCCCTGCTCTTTTATCTTTTTTGTAAGTGTTAACAAGGTCCTCAGACACGCGCTGCTTATGTACTCAACTCCTGAAAAATCCAGCAGTATAGATTTTTCATTTTCTATAAGCCCAAGTACTGCCTGTTCAAAATCCGCCGAGTTTTGAGAATCTATTCTGGATTCGGGTTTTAAGACCAATACGTTGCCTATTTTTTCTTCATCGAGATTCATCTATAATTCCTCTTTATTTAATTTGTCATTATAACCAAGTATTTGTTATGTGGGAAGCATAAGCATGGCTTCAGCAATATCAGAACGCAGCCTCTCCAATACTTTTGTTACTTCCTGTCCGATAAGGTCAAGTTTTTTGATCTGCTCTATCCTGCCTGAGAGCCTTTCCACCTCTTTTTCACTTAGTATAGTAGGAAATAGAGAGCACGTATCCATAAGGCTCACCAGGACCACATCCTTAGGAGTAGGTATCTCATCGCTCATAAGCAGATCTATGATCCTCTTTTTAACCTCTTTTTCTTCCTTATCATCTATCATGGGATAAACCCTTGTACCTATAACCCAAAGTATCTTTTTTTCTTCAACCTTTAAAATCTTTTTTTCTACGAGCATGGAAGTAGCTGTATCCACTATCTTCTCACCATAGTTTGAAAGCTCTGTAAGCCAGTAGCGGGTGTTATGATCGGTATTGTTATTACTGCCGATCAAATCCAGATAGGTATCGAGTATATGCAGCCCCGTGGGGGTAGGATCGGCTACTACAAGTTTTTCAAGGTCAGTGTCTATTCTGTTTCTTAGAGCAAGGTCCATAAGGACTGCGCCTGCCATAGCATAGTTTAGAGTCATATGGTCTATGCTTGCAAGTTTTCCGCTTTCATCATCGAGCAATAACAGTAATATATCCTCTGCAAGTGTTAGCATTAATTACTCCTGAAATTCATTATATAAATATATTATAGGATAAGTTAGTAAAGAGCGTCAAGAATATTATTTTAAATTAAAGAATAAACAATAATATTGTTGAGAATTGAAGACTGGAAATGATAGTAAATATATTAAGATGCCCTGCGAATTTACAGGATTAGAAAACTATATATGCAGACCCAAAGCTCAAAGATTGTGCTTAGAGCTAAGCTCTACATAAGCATACTCAGGTTTTAGTGAATCATCATACCCTATATATATGAGCTTGCTTTCGTTTTGATTTTCCGAGGAATATGTCTGCCCTGCCCTTAAAATATCTGCCCCATAGCTTATATCATAGTTTGCCACCGTTACTCTTAATAGCTGATCCAATATATGGTCTGGCCAGTATTTTATGGTCTTGGTAATTTTAATGTTCCGTAGCTGCTCATTTTCAAAGAAATACTCCACAATTGATTTAGCTGCAACTTCACTCTATGTAATCCTTTCTCTCTGTATGAGTACTGATCTCTGCCCGTTTTTAAAAAATTTTGTATCCCTGGAAAAATCTTTTGTTATATATTCAACTTCGTCAGGCGACATTCCCCAGTCTATGTTGGGAAGGGAACTGTTTGTTTTGGCAATAGATGAAGATACCGGGCTTTTAAAACATATTAAAAGCGCAGTAATAACACAAAACAGCCCTAGAGCGCTTTTATATGAATATCTTTTTTTTAATCTGTAGTACCGGTACGACATAATTCAACCTTTAATAAATTTAGATTAAATTGTACCCCTAATTTATTTTGGTTGTGGAAATTTTAGGGTTTTACGACCATAAGTATACTAATGTAGCAGTTAATAAGAACTTAAACTAAAGTTGGGAAAAATAGCTCTGAATATCTTCTGTTAGTTACTTAATTCAGATTAATATGATCTCATCTCGAGATTGCAGGCAAAAGAAAATGTATAATAATATAGGAAAAGAATGCTAATTATTAAGTGTCATTTACTTTATTTTATTTTATATATATGATAATTTTACGTAGCAAATACTTTAGTATTAAGGAGGAGGAAAATTATATGTTGAATTTAAGAATATTAGATTATCAATTATTAATTGCTTTTTGCTGTTTATTCATAGCCAACAGCGCCTTTGCATTCGATGTATTCGAGGCAAAGGGTATTTCAACTAAAGTAGATATTAAAGTTGAAGCCCTGGCAGACCAAGTTTGAACAAAGAAACACTCTCATACCAATCGAACTTGATTCTGAGTGACGACAGCCCCGGTCTGTCTCCTCTTAAAGAAGATATAGTGATTGATTTCCAGGATATAGGATTTTCAGAAGTTGGAATAACCTCTCCATGCTTCAGAATAGTAATTCCCAACGAATCGATTGTACTCAGAAACGACCGCACGTTTGGTGTTTCCGATCCTAAAAACAGCGGGGCTACAGCCAGAATAGAAGATGAATCTGGCACCGTAGTGTTTGCAGACCTTACAGATACTATAGAATTTGTGGATCTAAGTCTCAAAATAAGCGGCAGTGAGGTAAATATCTCTGTTGATGTTGTTTCTATTATAGGTATTAAATCTCCATGCTTCAGGCCCATAGCATCCTCTAGCGGTCACAAACTGATTTTCTCACGTACGGGAATAATAAACTTCGGAGGTGCTTTTTCAGAAGATCTGTCCATAACCATGAGCGGAGGAGTTTTAGGGTTTTGATGCTGGCGATTATTAAATCAAATCAGAACGCCTTATTTGTATAACCAGATATAATGAGAGGAGATAAAGTTTAACAATATAAGTAATTTAATGCATTTATTGTTGTTCGCGTTGTTTGTATTCCATGCTGTTAAATCTCTAGCATTCATATGCGGGCCCAACATGTATCATACGAAGTAAGCTCTCCAGATGATGCAAATGATAAGGGTAAAAGATGTATGTTGGAAAATGAAACATACACCACCAGCTTTTTATTGTATGGAGAGGGTGATATGATAGATTCATAATACAGACACATTGGAATTTACAAAGGTAAAAAATATAGAATAGCAGACGTATATGGTATTAATGGAAATGGAGAGAATACAAATAATACAGCAATCGGTCTTACAATAGAATTTAACAGTGAAGCAACAACACCACTTGGTACAGAACCAAAAATTTATTACACAACCCTGATGAACGTCTAATGCCCTAATTAATTACATTTTAAGTGGATATACAGCTGTTACGCCGGTTTAATATTCTGATTCAGCCTGAATAAATTATTCGGGTCATACTCATTTTTCAAGGCAGTCAGCCTTTGCAGTTTTTGTTCTCCGTAAGCAGACTGCACCCTTTCATAGCCCTCATCATTGCTCTGGAAATTAATATAGCCGCCGCCGGTTGAATAAGGCTGCAGGGCTTTCCAGAAATTCCTTGTCCACCCAATATGTGTTTTTTCCTCGGCAGGGTCGTCCCATGAGGCGTTAATATTAAGAGCAATGGCAGCATCTCTGTGGCTGTATGCAGTGTCGTTCTCGCCAATATCACTTACCGCTCCTCTCATCTGAAACAGAGGTACAAGGGTAGTCGGAGAGGTGATTTTAGATACATACTCTATAAGCGTATCGATACAGCCTTGAGTTAATGGCCCGAGATTTTCTGCCTTCCAGTAATATTTTTTGCCCTTGGGCTGACCCGCGTCGAGCATGCTTTGCAGGTCTGTGAACATCACGGGTTTAATTCCATTAGCATATGGCTTTCCTAGTTGCCCAATCGGCTTTGCATATTTAAGTCCTTCTTCTACAGGCCCCGAATAACAAAATCCGAGCGCAATCATAGGTTTTCCGACTTCGCTTTTAGGAAATATTGGCGCATCAGGTACGCACCGGAGCACGCATATCATACTTACTTCATTTGGAACCTGCTCCGAATATTCTTTGTAAAAATTAAGAACATCTTTTGCGTATTTAAACGGATAGAAACAGAGCCCAGCAGCGACCTCGGGTCCAAAACCATAGAGTCTGTATTCAAAATTGGTCACTATGCCAAAGTTCCCTCCGCCGCCCCTAAGACCCCAGTAAAGGTCGGGGTTCTGATCCCTGCTCACTTTAATGAATTGCCCGCCGGCTGTCACTACGTCATATGAGATTACACTGTCACAGGTAAGGCCATACTTTCTCGATGTCCACCCAAAACCGCCGCCAAGGGTAAGACCCGCAGCACCCGTAGTAGTGACAATACCCGCAGGCATCATAAGTCCAAACCTCTGCGTTTCATGATCTACCTCACCAAGGCAGCATCCGGCAGATACATTTGCTGTCTTTTTATGAGGGTCTGCCAGGACAGACTTCATAAGGGATAGATCGATCATAAGCCCGGCTTCACAAACGGCGTTGCCGGCAATGTTATGACCCCCACCCCTGACCGATATTAACAAATTATTTTCACGTGCAAGATTTACGCAGTCCGTAACGTCTGCCACTCCCATACAGCGCACTATCATAGCAGGCCTTTTATCAATCATCCCGTTCCATATTTTTCTTACTTCTTCATAATCGTGATGATCTCTTAGCAGCACCTCTCCTCTGAGTCCGGAAATAAATTTATCTAACCTGTTTTCACTGAGAGTTGTAGAATCACCTTCCAGCGTGGCTATTTTAAGATTTGGCATTAAGACCCTCCTTCTTTTTATCGACAAATATGTATATATAATATAATTTAACATCTAAATTCCTATAATATTAAAACTATTTATAAAGTGGACAAAGAAAGTTTAGAGAAGGCAAGAGAGTTAGTAGAAGACGCAAGCAATGTCGCAATCCTCACAGGCGCGGGCATTTCTGCAGAGAGTGGCATCCCCACATTCAGGGGTGACGAGGGACTTTGGAAGGAGTACAGGCCTGAAGACATTGCAACACCTCAGGCTTTTGCCAAAGACCCAAAGTTCGTGTGGGAGTGGTATGATCTGAGAAGACAGACGATAATTGATGCAGAGCCAAACCCCGGACACTTCGCCCTTGTGGAGCTTGAGAACAAAAAAGAGGGGTTCACTCTTATCACACAGAACATCGACGGGCTTCATAAAAAGGCAGGAAACAAGAATATTCTTGAGCTTCACGGAAATATCTGGCAGATGAGATGCACAAAGTGCGGGCATATGTATTTTGATTATGAAGTGCCGCTAAAAAACATACCGCCCTCTTGCGAGAAATGCGCAGAGATGACAAGGCCAAACGTGGTATGGTTTGGAGAGATAATTCCCATGTCTGCAATAGACGCATGCGTGGTAGCAATAGACAAATGTGATGTGATGCTTATCATCGGCACATCGGGTGTGGTAGAGCCCGCGGCCTCAATGGGGCTTATGGCGATGAGGTCTGGCAAGAAAGTGATTGAGATAAACCTGGACGCTACTCCGGGGTCAGGCATGTATGATATTTCTCTCAGGGGCAAATCCGGCGAGATACTGCCGGAATTCTATAAACACACAAAGCAGTACAATTAGCCCTAAATTTATTATTCGGAATTCACTTCACTTCTCTTTGAATTCTTATACACAACAAACGCCTCGAGCAAAAGCCATATGGCAAGCGCCAGCACTATGGCAGAGAGCACAAGCAATAGCGGGTTATTAACAAACGCCTTAAAATTAAGAGCCATCGAGCCTATAGTGATAAATATGAGAAACACCATAGGTATCATTGTATAAATCACCGGCCTTCCAGTCTTCCAGAGATATATAGTAGCCACAAGAAGTGTAAGCCCTCCGACAAGCTGGTTTGTAGCGCCAAAAAGGGGCCACAATAAAAACCCTCCTGAGCCTAGGCCCTTACCAGGCGCCTGAGCTAAAAGGGCTAAAAGCAAAGCAGGTACAACAGCCAACAGAGCACCGACATATCTGTTCTTAAGAGGCTCAATCTTATAAGCCGTGCCAAGTTCTCCCAGAATTAATCTTTGAATCCTGGTGGCAGTGTCTAAGGAGGTTGCGGCAAAGCTTATGACGATCACGCTAATGAGGGTTGTCCCGAATAACTCGGGGATGCTGAGAGCCTTGAGGAAACTGCTCGACCCTATCACGAAGTTTGCAATGCCGCCGCTCGATGCCGACTGCCAGGAGTCATAATGCACAAGCCAGTCCGATCTTTTTATGCCTGCTGCAACAGCAAGAGTGGCGATCATCGCAAGCGTCCCCTCGCCTATCATCCCCCCGTAGCCTATCTGCCTTGCGTCTGTCATCCTGTTTAGCTGCTTTGAAGTGGTACCGCTTGAGACAAGCCCGTGAAATCCGCTTATGGCGCCACACGCAATGGTAACAAATATGAAAGGGAATATCGGAACCCCGCCTTCTGCGTCTGGATTAAATGCGGGGGCCTGCATCTGCGGGTGTGCTACGAAAAGCCCCAGTATTAAAACCCCGAGCCCCACAATAAGCTGGTGGCTGTTTATATAATCGCGGGGCTGAAGAAGTGTCCATACGGGAAGAATTGAGGCTACAAAAGAATAACCCATCAGTATAAGTATCCACGAGACGACCTGAGAACCCATAACGGCAGGAATGGTAATTGGAACATTTGTGCCAAGCCATATCATTACATATAAAGATATTAAGGCTATGATTGATGGTATAAGAATTGGCACCCCTCTTTTATAGAATAGAAATCCAATTGCTACCGCTACTACTATCTGGAAATTTACCGGCAGAACACTTGTGGGAAACTTCGTAAAAAGCACGGCAATCGCAAAAGCGAATACGGCTATTACGAAGAATATCAGGAAGTAGACTATCAGAAGGAACAGAGTCCTAGCCCGCGGGTTAACCAATATTCCTGCAAGATCGCCCACAGACCTGCCCTTGTTTCTTGCAGATACCGCAAGGGCGCTGAAGTCATGCACTGCCCCCATAAGTATAGTTCCGAGGCAGACCCACAGTATTGCCGGCACCCAGCCCCAGAATACCGCTATGGCAGGCCCTATGATAGGCGCCGCCCCGGCTATGGATGCGAAGTGATGGCCAAAGAGCACATGCTTATTGCATGGGACATAGTCTATACCGTCCTTTAATTCATGCGCTGGTGTGACTTCATCGTCAGAAAGCTTAAATATTTTAGTAGCTATGAATTTAGAATAGTAATGGTATCCAAAGAAATAAAAGACCAGTACGACTATTGCTACGAATGCTGCATTCATTTTTTCATCCAAGTGTTAAATAAGTCCTGAATTATATAGCAGAATCATTAAAAAACTATTGCAGCCCGGAATTTAAGTACATCTTTACTGCAACCTTTATTGCTTCTATCATACTCGATGGGTTTGCTTTGCCCTTCCATGCAATATCGAATGCGGTGCCGTGATCCGGAGAAGTTCTTATGATAGGAAGGCCTATCGTGACGTTAACCCCGGTATCGAAATTAATCATCTTAAAGGGTATGAGCCCCTGATCGTGATACATAGATATCACAATATCCCACTTTCCCTGCAGTGCGTAATAAAACAGAGTATCTGCAGGAAGCGGGCCTTCGATATCTATACCGCTTAACCGCGCTCTATCAACAGCGGGTATTATTATATCCTGCTCCTCACTGCCGAACGCTCCCAATTCTCCCGCATGGGGGTTTAGCCCGCAGACTGCAATCCTAGGCCTCTCTATACCAAAATATTTTTTGAGCGCATCATTTGCCATTATTATAGTATAAAAGATCCTGTCTTTGTTCAGCAGGCCCGGCACATGTTTTAGCGCCTCATGAATCGTAGCAAGTACCACTTTGAACTTGTCGCCCTCAAACATCATTGCGAAATGACCTGTACCGGTTAGATCGGCAAGCATCTCCGTATGGCCGGGATATTTAGAGCCTGCAAGGTGAATAGCTTCTTTGGATATGGGTGCCGTAACTATGCAGTCTGTTTCGTCTTGCATTACGCTCCTTACTGCTGCTTCTATGCAGCTAAGTGACAACTCCCCGGATTGTTCTTTAACCGATCCCGGATC
>JABAHS010124291.1_pt1 | contig 25089 bp, 21 predicted proteins | sample 7062111 | NCBI WGS metagenome assembly JABAHS01 (sample SAMN14534600, study PRJNA622989) | marine sediment metagenome | biome: marine biome [ENVO:00000428]; feature: marine pelagic biome [ENVO:01000023]; material: deep marine sediment [ENVO:00002113]; isolation source: pool of 4 deep marine... | reverse complement strand
CTGCCGACTAAAGAACTAGCGGAACACTACCGGCACATTAAATACACTCAATTAAATTCCGATGTTTTTACCGGTACCGTGACAGTTGGATGGGATCAAATGGTTGAAGAATATCGGGGAGCAAAAAAAGTGCAAGGGGTCACAGAAGGGACACTTTATGAACATGTTCTTACACTCAGGAATTTTACGCGAATCGTCGGAAAATGCAATTCAAAACAAATCACTCAAAATGTTATTGATAGGTTTATTCTTGAACGGGGCCCGGAAGTCAAACGTGCTACTCTGAACAAGGACATCAGAAATTTGAAAACATTTGTATATTGGTGCAGAGAAAATAGGTATTTAAATGGAAACCTTAAACTCAAGGAATTGAAGTTAGAAGAAAAACCGGTAAAATCATTAAATGACGCTCAGGTTAAAAATCTTTTGAAAGCATCACAACCATATCCGTCTATAAAAATAAGAATTTTATTGGGTTTGGGAACGGGCCTTAGGCGAGGAGACATTGAGTCACTTAAAATTTCTGATATTGACTTTGAAAAAAACTGTATAACTACCTCTAGCAGAAAAACCAGAAAAAGTATGGGCGCTCGACCTGTTTCTGCAGTAGTAATGCAAGAATTAAAGAAGTACCTTGATTGTTCAAATCCTGGACAGCAAAAATTATTCGACGATAATTTCAATTACAAACAATGGAAGAAAATATGCAAAAAAGCCGGGCTATTCGACTTAAAATTCCACGATCTCCGCAGGACTTTTTGCTCAGTTCTTCCACAAAATGGTGTCTCAACTGCTGTGACACAAAGATTGCTCGAACATTCGTCACCGTATCTCACGAATAAAGTGTACACAAATTTTGATCCTGTCCTGCGCCAACCAGTAGATTTAATACCAGTTGGTGACTGGCTGTAGTTAATGAATATTCTGGGGCGGGTGCATGATTTGTTCCTCAACTCAATGACTTGGAGTACTCCATCATATCGTCCCGTGTAGCCCTGGATCTATATGCTCTAAAGAGAAGTAATAAGTGTCCGGAAACAGCGAGAGCAGTTTGGTGGCCTGTCTTTTCAGATAATTTCAGATTACCACCTCTACATTCATTTCGGCTGGTATATGAGTTTTATGCCCTAAGAGAGCCCATTTGCTTTAAGATACACAGCGCTCTTCTTAAGAATATCTTCCGAGCCCACAATCTCCAGCGTTGAACTCTCGATATCAGTGTCCTTGAGCACCTCGCACACGCCTTTAATATCGATTACTCCGTCCCCCAGAGCAATCTTCGAAAAACCGCACCCGAACAGTGTCCCCCTCTTCTCGACCCATTCCTCGCCCAGGTCCTTCCAGTGCACGTGATGGATCTTGTCCTTGAAAACCTTCGCCATTTCTACGGGATCAGCCCCGCCAAGCCACGAATTACCCGTATCCAAGTTCACGCCCAGTGATGTAGGATTACCCAACATATCCATCACATCCTGCAATCCCCGAATCGAATCGGTAATAGGCCCGTGCGGTTCCAGCAGGACCCGAATTCCATAGTCACCCGCCATGTGCACAGGAGTATAAAGCTTCTCCGCTATCGTAAATACCCGCTGATCGTATGTCAGATTTTCGGCCCACTGCGACTGTGGATGCGTCTCGGTCGTAACCACATCTTTGATCCCTATCGCCGCTGCGAACTTAACCGCCTTCATAATCTCAGCCGTCCCGTACTTGCCCGGATTCGAAGGCTCCAGAAGCGTCGCATGTGCACAAACCGTCGAAGGCGTAATCCCGTACTTCTCGAACAACCGCAATACATCGAACGGATTGTCATCCAGACTCACCGTCGGTGAAAAACCCGCCGATCCCAACATACTTCCCCCCGCATTCGTATCCGTTATGTCCGCATAGTCAAAGCCCATCTCCTTCGCACACTGCAATTGCTCCTCGACACTCGCAAACGGTTTAATCAATAAAAACACACCAATATTCATAGCTAACACTCTTTCACAAAAAAACACCATTTATTGAATTTTCCACTCCCAGCAGAATATGCCCCCACAACGAAAAAGTCAATCCCTAACCGCAATAAACGGAATCAACAACCGAGATTTTCCACATGACTTCATAAGCGGAATGCTCAATTATTTTGTACCCAATATTTTTCCCTGGATTTACCCAAGTATGGTGATATTGGTCGTGGTAACACTAGGAGCAGGATCGAGGAATTTTCCGAGATTGGAAAGCCGTTTTTCATGCAAATTATTGGTAAAAAGGCCATTGGAATGAATTTCTTGGATCCTGCGATAGGCTTTTTAGTGGAATTGTAGATATTGTAAAGGGTAAAATGTATTTTGTAAATGTTTAAATGGGAAATGGCAGATGAGTTTTTCAAACGGGAAATCATGATGATTAAACCGACCGCTATTGTTGTTATTTTTCTATACGCAACAAGTCTTTTAATTCTGTCAGGCTGCTGGGGCAAGCAGCAGGATAAGCAGTTGGAGAGGAAAAAACCAAAGTATGAGCTTTCAGAACATAAGCTTTATCAGAAACATGATTCGATTAAAAACGCATTGACTTTTATCAATGCCCCTAAAGATAGAGTAAAGGAATATTTGGATTCTGTACACGGAGCTTTATGTAATTTACCCAAAGAACTTGCTGAGGGACAGCAAATGGCATTTGCTAATAAGCTATTTAATCTTCGTGGAAGTAAAGACACGGGTATGCTTGTGACCTTGCTCAGCAACGGTAGCATGCAGCACATTGATGATAACGATAATAAAAAAAGCATGTTGTATCGTTATATGAGACAAATTGAAGATGGAACTTTTCTTTATGGAAAATATGGCGGCAAATTTTTTGCGACATTCTGCAAACTTTCTAACGAATTTTTGGACTCTCTGAGAGAGGATGCCGTGTTTTCTGAAACACCGTCACACGCCGTTATTTATTGGCATTATCATGAATCCAAAACTATGCTTATAGGTACAACTTTCTATCTTATAGAAAGCGGTAGAAAATATAAGCTTGTTACCTACACTTCGTGATGCCGCCTTCTATATATGACAAATTCTCTCTTATTTTGAATTAATTAAATTTGGACTATAACTCTATCCTCATTGCTGTTTATATTATATCTAATAAAAGGAATATATGGACCCTATCCCAAACTACATAATATAAAAAATAATATATTTCTTATTTTCAAGACTCCCTAATAGTTGATGCGTTCTGAGTAGTTAAAGGCCGGCTTTGAGCGTATAAACGCTAATCGTTACCAAAAGCAAAGATCCTTATTAAAAGCCAGCATTTTTTTAAGATCACCTTCGGATAAGATTCACATGCAGAGGATTCTCTGGCAACGCTTATTGTCATTGTCTGATATTGAGTCCGCTGTTGTTACTTCCCCCTATTTATTACGTTGTGAAGACAGAAGTGATTGGGCGGATTTTAATCTCCTGGTGAATTGATTCAACATCGATAGTTTGCTCTCGAGATGTTCAGCAAAGACAGCGTGTTCATAAAAAGCAATAGCCTTCTTCAAAATGCGAACTTCTTCCTCTATCTGATTTCGACTTCTGTAGATAACCGCCAATCGTTCAAAGGCATTATCCTCGTCGGAATTATGGGAGATGTTCCGCTTATACCGTTTAATGGCCTCTTCAAGTCCAATTTGTCGTTCCAGCGCGTTTAATTTCATGTTGGTGTTTTTGCTCATAAGAGATTTTTTCTTGCCACATCTTCTACTTTGACCGGACCGTCTGTGGGTTTCCTGCCATAGCCTCCTGAATTCTTTTAAAAGTTCCATTTGACATTATTTTAACCTTCTAAAACTTTCTTATCATCCCAACAGTTCGGTATTAACAAATTCTATATACATGCACAGTTTACTCTTTGCTCTTTTGTGTCTTGATATAATTTGCAAGATCCGATATCGTGGTAATGTCGAGTTTCCTGGCATGTTTGACTCGCATTGTAAGTGTATAGGTATTGTTAAAGCCATACGGCTTAAGCCAAACAAGATTATACTCTTCCAAGAATACACGCCGGACATAGGCGTAAGCTTTGTTCGGATCAGAAATCACTTCTTCCTTCAAAATATTTACCAAACCAGTTCCTGTGTATTCAGGATAAAGGTCGAGGTCTCCTGTTTTGAGGGCATTGAAGCAGATCATCGTGCCGCCAAGGTTCAGCTTTCGAATAACTTTGACGTCTAAATTGCACTCTATCATTATTGCCATAATCTGGCCGAGAATCTCCTGTTCGGTGAATTGTTTGCCTCCAATTAAAATCGTGCCTGCCGTTCCGTCACCAGACTTGGCATCCTCTCGAATAAGACCGTTTGATATAAGGAATTCACGAGCAACGTTTTCGGCTTTACGGCCTCTATCGTCCACTTGAAAGTTGAGGTTTTGCATGGTTTCATCAGAGATTTTCCCAGCAAGCTGATTGAGAATAGATTCGAGTTGAGGATATTTTTCTAGTGTTTCTTTTCTTATTAGAGGAGCAGCATAATATGGAGGGAAAAATCCTTTGTCATCCTTCAAGACAACGAGATCATAAGCAGGTATTCGGCCATCCGTGGCAAAACCATCAATAACGTCCACGGCACCGTCGGCTATTGCCCGGTACATCAAACCCGGATCCATTTGCACAGGCACTGGGGCAAATGCTAAATCATAGCATTTTTTCAGACCTTCATAGCCGTCCGGACGGGTAAGAAACTCGGCATCAAATGCTGCTTTTAGCCCTCGTAAATCATCAGCATGGCGCGGCATTAAAAGTACAACTGCGACAACAATAACAGCAACAACAAGAATCTTTACACGGGTTTTAGTGCTCATTTTGTGACTCTAATCAAGTTTGTAACCACAATTTTCTAATACCTGAGACTACCATTTCGGTAGAGATAGCTCCGATAAAAAGACCATTTATCCGAGACAAGATATTAACATAACGTTCAAAAATCCTTTCTCTTGCTTGCTTCAGGTGATCTCGAACTAATTTGAAGGCAATGACAATAAAAAAACATATACAGAGACCAATAAATAAAAGAAACATGGAAAGATATGGTCCATGCCTTTTGCCGAGCAAGATGGCTTGTGTAATTGTACCTGCGCCAATCATGAAGGGTAAAGCAATGGCAGACGGAAGGTCTTCAAGACTACCCCTAAGTAATTCGGCAGCTCTGAAACCCTTAGTTACATAATTGTATGCTACTACAAGAAAGATCACACCTCCGAAAATACGTAATGCCTCAGGTCTGACTCTTAGAAAGTCGACAAGCAGTCGTTCTCCTACAATTGCGAATATCCAAAACACAACCATGGAGATAAAGGAGGCCCAAAAAAGGACTTTTACAAATATTCGAGACTCCAGATCATCTATCACACCTGCCAGATAAAGGCAGAGCGCAAATGGATTTAATATCGCCAAAAATGATAAAAGCGAACCAACGACCATACTTAGACTTTGATTTGTTGAGTGCATGACCATAACCGAAAATTAATGTTTTATACCAAAATATTCTTATAAATTTTCTATCAAATAATTATCTCATCATCTTTTTCCAAAGAGTCACTTTTACCAACTAACTTTTCTATAGCTTCGTTCAAAAATGGGTGCGCTAGACTTGTCTCGGCAAAGATAATAGCCGAATCCAGTAGGGATTCGTAAAATTCCGCTCGTGCAATTGCAAGGTTTAGAGTGTCACTATCCTGGTCGGATTCTTGAGACTGGGATCTACTTGTAGAAGCCATATGCTTTATGATTTCTCGTGCTTGTGTGTTAGCACTCGCCGCAGTACTAATACAAGACTTCACTATTTCGTTAGTCTGTGTGTCGAGGTGTTCGTTCGATTTAGCCAGCTCATTTTCTGCTAACACGGTGTTTTCCAGCACACCTATGTACCTACTCAAGTCCATCAATTTTTGAGCATGCTTCTTAAGTATTATGATTCCATTTTGTTTCGAAGCCCGGAGGGTGGGTCTGGAGAGTATCTTCCTGATACGAGCCATAGCCATCTTTGATCTCCGCAAAAGAATAACCGGTCGAAGTCCCAACGGAATGGAATCAATGGGAGACCATCCAGATCCATTACAGAAGTTACACAGCACGACACCAAGCCCAAGACAATCAACGCACACCATCTCATATTCCATGTGCCCATGTCCGTCACAGCTTTCACATTTTTGTCGACCTTTTTTACAGAACGGACAGGGAGAAAACACAAACACAGCGATAAGCTTATCGGCCATTTTCTTTCCCATAAGATCTACAAGTTGGCTCGGCAGTTCAGGTGTTGTTGCCAATACGTGCTGTGCCTGGCCCTTAGCAAACAGACTCATAGCTTCCAGCCCATTGCCTCGTTCTAATTCTAATGCTATGTGCTGGATAAGATTTTTTAACGGATCATCACCAGACACAGATTGTGAAGAATTTTTTCTTTTCTTAGACATATACCGAACCTTATGTTTGGCCTTCTATACCAAACCTCAGGCCTTCAGGCGTAAGCCACTTTTCCACGAGACCCAAAACCCAATCAAAAACAAGTGCTAATGCCGCTGCAGGTAAAGTGCCAGCTAAGAGATAATCAGGACGTATACTTCGTAGGCCTTTGATAATCAAGTCTCCAAGGCCTCCGGCTCCTATTAGTCCACACAGCGTGGCAACACCAATTGTCCATACCGTTGATATACGAATTCCAGCCATGATTACAGGTAGCGATAATGGTAGTTCGACTGAAAACAGTATCTGATGCGGTTTCATTCCCATCCCTGTAGCTACTTCAATGATTGAGGCATCAACCTGGCGGATACCTGTATATGTATTTCTTAGAATTGGCAGTAACGCATAAAGAATAAGCGCGACCAGTGCTGGAACTGTGCCAATCGTAGGTAGCTTCACAAGAGCAAAGACCACAACAATAAATGCAATAAGAGCCAAGCTTGGGACAGTCTGTATCGTACCAGCAACACCCATGACTATTGAGACCAGCTTTGGCCATCGGCATCGCGTAAGGTAAATACCCAGAGATAATGCGATTGCTGTAGCAATTATCATAGCGAAAAACACAAGGTAAATATGTTCATAAGTGCGGCTAAGTACCTCTGGTCCAAGTTTTTCAAAAAATGATATCACTGAATTCATAAAGTCTCTTCCGTTTCTCCGGGGCCCCCAAACACATCTTTTCGCGTTTGGGGAATCCCTCCTAATATCTGGGTGATAGCTTTAAGAAGCTGACTTTTTCCCAGAATGCCCACGAAATGCTGTCTCTCGTAAACAGGTAAAGTCACCTCCCCGCTTTTTTTGAATATATCAAGGGCTTCAACTAGTGAACTCTTGGCACGTAGACTCAACGATGGCACAGATGCGCATTGGTTGGCTGTGTTTTGATCCGTTTCAGGCATGATCGTTTCTACCGTCCTTGTAAGCAGTGACAGCTGGAATCGGTGCTGGCCCAAAAACTGATCTACAAACTCATTGGCAGGTTCCTCTATAAGCTCAGTCGGTGTTGCAAGTTGTTGTAAACGTCCGGCGTCTAAGAGAGCAATACGGTCACCCATTTTTACTGCCTCAAACACATCATGAGTAACGAAAATAATCGTCTTTTTTATTTCTGATAAAAGTTCTATAAATTCGTTTTGAAGCTGTTCACGCGTTATAGGATCCAACGCTCCGAAAGGTTCATCCATCAAGACGATAGGTGGATCAGCGGCCAAAGCCCGTGCGACCCCGACCCTCTGTCGCTGGCCACCACTGAGCTGGGCAGGGTAGCGAACTCTAAAATCATCAGGCTCAAGGCCAACCATGGCCAGAAGTACCTTAACACGTTTAACAATCTGACCAACAGGCCACTTTAGAAGTTTAGGGACAATAGCGATATTCTCTGCGACGGTCATATGAGGGAACAGACCAATATGCTGGATCGCATATCCGATCATGCGGCGCAAGTGTATAGAGTCTTGCTGTATAATGTCTTTTCCGTTAATCAATATTGTGCCAGAGGTTGGTTCAACAAGCCGATTAACCATCTTCATCGTCGTTGTCTTTCCACTGCCACTGGTCCCTAATAGGACTACAGTCTCACCTTCTTCAATCTCCATCGATAGATTACTTACAGCTTCTATGCCGTTTGGAAAAGTCTTACATATATTCTGTAGAGTTATCAAGGCTCACACCGTACACTATGTTTTGTCCACCTCAAATATACCAACAAGGCCATGGGCACAGCCTTGTCCCTGCTGCAGATTTGTCATTAGATATCGTAGCGCGTATCCAAGCTGCGGTTCAATTATGTTCTCTCTTGGCAGACCAATGCCAAGCCAGCCTATGCCTTCTACAACCTGTCTCATTCGATCCATCATATCACTCAGAGCTGCCGGATACGAGGCAGGGGCTGACGGGGGCTCAGGCGTAAAAATCTGTTGTTTCTCATCATATGTTTGCAGAAGCATCGTGACATATTGTACCAGAGTATTCCAGCACATCTGAAGGTGCTCAAAATAATCATTAAGGAAATCAAAATCCTGCTTCGGAACATAGTTGATAAGCAAGGAGTTTAGATCGGTTCGCAGGTTTGCTTCATGGAGAGAATTAACTGCTTGACGTATAGGTTGGGCATGTGAATTGTATTCTGCCGTATCTATATGCCTGCCGGTAAACACGGAACGGTCGAAATAGACCAAAGGTTTTATCTCAACACCTGCCTGCTTACTGGCCTTTGCTACAATCGCCTCTGCTTCTTTTCGGCTAACGAGTCGTAAGGTGAGGTGCTGCAGTTCATTCCTACGTTGCTCGCGTTCTTTCTTTTCGTAAATATACGATACTATATAATCCATATTACGGTTTTTCGATAAGTCATTGGTCCAGAGACTTTGCCATTCATACGAATACCGCCCCAGCCAATCACAGACAATTAGGCAGTACACTCTGGTTCGCTTGGCGATATCAGCGAGTAATCGAATGAGTGTTTTGTCGTTGTTATGGTGCGAACAAGTGCCGTACGAGGTAAAGTAAAGGTCATAAGGCTTGTCATTCTTGGAAATAGGGGAGCCTTTAGTAAAATCTGCTAGCTCAAATACCATTTTAGGATTATGACCGTAGATTTTACGGGCTTGTTGTACCAGGTCTTTACTAAGGTCGATTCCTTTATAGATGTTTAAGACATCCTGTGTCAGAAGATCCACTTCTACATCCTGTAGGTCAGGATCACGATGGCGAACGCCCGCAAGCAGCTCATAGCCGTCGGCACTGCCGCAGCCCAAGTCGAGTATTCGTAGGCGTTGCATCTGGGACTGAGTTCGGTGCAGCAAGTTCTGGAGATAGGGACGCAGAAATTGACGAGTGATCTCGTCCTCCCAGTAACGCCGGACGTTATCATATTTTCCAACAAGTCCTGACTTTTTAGCGTAAAGACCGCTCTTAACAGCTTCACTGTAGGCCTCCATCTGCTCCTCTTCTATTTGTTCTGACATATTTTGTTCTCCTGCTCTTACGACTTAAGTGTCTGAGGTAGAACTCCTGGAATTTTTGACAGGATCTCTTGCTGTATATCCTTCGGTAGTTGATTACGCGGTCGGTCCATAATCTCTCTATATTGCTGATGGGCCGCATACAAAGCTCCGCGGTCTTTATCCTCAAGCGGATAACACACATATACAGGTTCTTTGGTAGGTAGTGGTAAATGATACATATATGTTTTGTGATTTGTTCCCATTACATCTCGTACCAATGCCAATGTCGAATTACATCTATCTTTGAAGACTGCCTTATCGGGTATTGGAGCCAGCATATACTTAACTATACCAATGTGAGCATTGTCAATTACAGCCTGTTCAGGGCAGAATACATTTGTACGCTCCAGCAGACCAAAGGCATAATGGATATACTGGGCTCCGGATTGTGGCACAGTTGTGAGTGTCAGCATTTTTTCGGCCGTTGCCTGTATGCCAGGGATACCAGTATCGCCAACAGCCGCTGTAGAATAACAGGGCAACCCATAAAACCGGGCCATTTGTGTACAATCTATCGTCCAGTGATTGACTTCAGGAGCCCCGTACATATCATTGAGATTGTCAAGCCTGGTTCTCACGGGTACAGCACCATAAAGCACCGGTGCTCCTGGGGCAACAAGCTGGTTTAACATCACTCCAGCCAGTAGCTCAGCATTGATCTGTGCGACCATTCCAAACTCATCAAAGGGCCCTGTGGCTCCACCCATCGGACAGCTGGAAATCACGACAGGAACGCGCAGCTTTGAAATCTCAATGAGCTTTGCTGCAGTGTCACCCACAATCTGTAACGGACTTTTGACAACACATGTAATAAATGACAATATCGGCTCTTTCACAAAAGCATCCTTACCGCCAACTATAATCTCACCAATGCGAATAATATCATTTAGCGCTCTAACATCTGTAAGGCCGGCCTGGACGTGTCTGGTAATATTGTTTAAACTGGCCAGGAATTTGTTCACGTCTTTATTTCTTTCTGTTATTTCGTTATCACGAATGTTCACACAACGGATGAAAAAATCTAGATGCTCTAGGTTCTCGCATAAGTGGGCTGCCTTGCACAATCTCTCAATTGTGCCCTTACAACGTGTAAAGACAGGCCTGTTTTCAGTAAAATCTACATCCAGCCATACGTTGGTCTCCGAGCCGCTTCCGAATCGCACTCGCGGCTCATAGGCATCAAGAATGAGACGATTCTCAGGATTTCTTGCTCCGAGCGTAATCCTTGATGGGGCAGTTTCCAAGGCCTTGTCGACTATAGTAGAGGATACACGAATGCGGACACATCCGTTCATTTCTTCAATTTTTGCGCCGGCATCTTTGAATATTTTCGTAGCTTTTTGATTGTAACAAATCAATCCCGGATCCTGTAATAGCTCACGTGATACTGAATCTACAAGTCTCAACTGAGTTTCGTTAAGGCGACAATAGGGTTTTACCAGGACTCCTTCACGTTGTTTGTTCTGCATTGTCTTATTTTCATTTTGACTGAAAACTGCTGTCTTCATATCTTTCCTCAATTTTGAAGATCCCTATTAACACTTAAGAGATTGAGATTTTTTCTATTGGTACTTCGGTGATTATCCCATAAGTAGCGTGAACATAGCCCGAGGAGTTTTTAGTAGATTTCAAAAATGTTTCATCATTGTTATGGCCTTGCTTCTGTAGAGCCTCAGCAAGTAATTTCGTAGCTAAACGGTCAACCGCAAATGGATTTTTACCTATAAGAAAGCCAAGGTCTTTTTCAAGAAAAGGTTTCTGCTTACTATTCACACAGTCACAACGATTAGTAACAGCATACATATGGAGGATATGGACAACATTGTCCCATCTGCCGTTCATAAGTCCAATGATATAGTCAGCCATACGCACCGGTAGAGTTTGACCGCCCCGATCCCAGTTTGTAATTTCCTCTCCGCGCAGCTTGATAGCACCTTGTCCTACGGTACAAACGGCTTCACATTCACCGCAGCCAATGCAACTTTCCGGATTGACAGTCGGACAGGTATTGCCTTCATTTAGTTGTAAGGCATCTTCTGGACAGCTTTCAACGCACTGACCACAACCTACACAAAGTTTTGCATCAAAATGCGGTAGCAGCGACTGATGCATCTGCAGCTTACCGTTCAGGCCAGAGCATCCCATCGCAATACTTTTTACACACCCGGCCATGCCGGCAAGGCCATGTAATGTCAGGTGTGCGTGATTAACCACAAAGTCTGCAGCAGCAAAACCACCTGCGACATAAAAGGTTTTAAAATTTTTAATTCCTTCAATTTTAAAACATATGTCCTCTTTAATAAACTCAAACTCATCGGATTTGGCCGTTACGGGACGGTCAAGTACCACAAAAGGCACACCTGCTTTGCCTTTTCTTGACCAGCCGTGTTTCCAGGCCAATCTTAAGTATTTCGACGCGTGTCCCACAGGATTTTTTTTGTGCCCTCGTGGACCTGAATAGGCTACGGTGGTGTCCCCCACAACGATTCCTGATGCTCCCATTTCACGAAGGAACCGCTGATGCCAGCTACCTACGACGAATTCCGGCCTCATACGTGTAATGCAATTTGGCTCGCCAATATGTACCTTAAGCAGCACCTGTCCATTTATAGATTTGTTATGCACACGTTTTATAGCTGTTCCAAGCGTATCACCGACGAGAGAAGCCACTCCTGAGCTTGCATGCCATAAATCTAAATCCTTTGGCTGTACATATACAATAGGCCAAGCTTTTTTGGACAATCTCATCTGATCAGGTATCCGCAGTGTATTCATATTTAGCATCACGGTGACTTCTTTGTTCCTCTTTTTCATTTGCCCTTCAGTTTTTTGTATAGATCCGATACTTTCTCCTTCGCTGTTGCAAAAAAGCCTGGCTTCCAATCATTGTGTGGCTGGCCTTTGTTGTTCAAATAAACTGCTATCTTTATCCCAGCTATAAGACAAAGAAAACATATGATTATAACTATCCATAACCTGCTCATACTTTAACCTTTGCAAAGCGGTTTTTAACTGATTATGTCATGAATTAGAGTCGTTCTGTATCATATGCAAACGCCCTTTACTACCTCTATCGCCTTGGCTTAAAATCGCTACAAGTTTGGTGCGCCAATATCAAAGTACCTCGTTTTTTTCTGTTATTTGCATCTATAGTGTGACCTTTTGGCCTCTTACATTCACCCCATTTATATTTATCCTCGTCGGCAATGTACATTAACTTAAAATACCGACAATTCTTACAGATTTCTTCCATTACAAATTCTTCTTAAAGAGGATCCTGCTTTGGCTTAAAGTTATCGCAAGTTTCATCTTCCCACATTAAATCACCACCCACTAATTTTCCTCTTATCTTTTTGGCACTACCACTGGGTTTGTGACAAACACCGAACTTTGATGTGATTCTGCTTCGTGGATCAAAACTCGTACCTGTGCAGACAAAGTAATCACAATTCTTGCATAATTTTTCCATATTATACTAAATCTGTTGGTCAACATTTTTAAACCGCGTTTTCAGTTTTCCACACAAATGGTTTCTACTGAGATAGGAGGCCGAAACTCAAGCCAAGTTCCAGTTGAATTCGACTAAAACATAGCTCGGTTCGGCCCCGAAACTCAGTTGAAAAGGAGAGAGGCGGCAAATTCAACTCCTACGTTTATAGCATAAGTCTTCTTATGTATTCTGCACTTTTGATCTAAGATTGCTGTAATTCTCATTCTTGTATATCTTTTCTGCTGACAGGATCATTTCTAACGGTAAACACTTTTACGATAAACCAGAGCACTGCAGAGGTTGCCCAGATTCCTGCGAAGGGAAGTCCGACGAATAACAACAGTCGTAACAGGTCTTCCGTGGCTGTAGGCGGAGGGTAAATGTTATCGCTAAATCTAAAGGCATAATGACCGCCCAAAACCCCGGCAATTAGAGACAAAACAAAAGTAAAACAAATCAGCCCTTTTCGCACGTTCATAACCTTAACATTACCTTGTATTAAACGCCTATATCACTTTGCTCTATTTGCTCAACACGACCATAGAACATAGGACCTATACTCACACAACAAGTCAAGCCACCTTGAGCAAATGCGTCCATCCAACAAAACTTTTTCGCCTAACAACAGATTCAATAACACATTAACAAGGTTGCCGAACCAAACGAGCAAAATCACAAAGATCAATGTTACAGCCAAAATCGCAATCAAAAACGATTTTGCCAAAATGCCGACCTGTGTTCTAAGAATGCTCTTATTATTTTTTAGACGTATCTTTTTTCCCACTTGGGCTCTGAGTTTCTTTCTCAGGTACAGTAATATCCTTCTTGCAATTGGGACATCTACCTGTTTGTCCTGATAAATCAGTTCCGGCTTTCAGGTTCGTTTGGCAGTGGGGACATTTAAATTCGATAATTTCAGCCACTGTAAATCTCCTTGTCATGAAAGGCTACCAATAATAACTTCAAAAACACTTTGTTGACTATGTACAGAAACACATCACGCTTTTCCTATAAACTTCAAATACCTTTTCATTTTTCCCTTCGATTTTCGTTTTCTTTTTGCTTTCGGTTACTCCTCTATAATTTTTTCCATGGTTCTGTCCTGAACATACTTATCTTCCGGGCCTAACCGTGCAATTTCTGGAAAGCCTTCCAGGATCTCTTGACGTACAGCAAATTCGAGACAACTCGCACCGTTGCTTCTACGGGCCGTCTCGACAAAAGCCTTCGCTCGTGAGATTGCATCGCTTTGCCCATTCAGTTCTTCTCTCTTTTCACGATTTGCCAACCGGGGCAAAAAAAACTCATCTCGCATGTGCTTTACTGTGTGCTCCTCGGCGAGGAAATCCTTACCCGGTCCCTTATCTATCATTAGGTCAATAGCAAGAGTTTCGTTGTTTACTTCAATGCCCCTCAATACCCGTTGACACATACCTAATATTTCGTTATCCATCACAAGTTTTTCGTAGGATACCGTAAGGTCCTCCTCCATCAATCCGGCGATATCGTGAATATAATTAGCCCCGGACATTGCTACAAGCAAACTAGACATTGCGCTTTCATAGGCCGCCTGAATATCAACTTGTTTTGCATCCGATGTCCCCGCTGTTGAATAAAGAGGGATCTCAAAGTATTGGGCCATTTGTGACACTGCAGCATTGATCATCGCCCGCTCTATCGGACCTCCAAGATGATTCATTGTCCTAAGATCCGTGATCGAGCCTACACTGCCACAGATTCCGGGAGCTCCCTCATTAACGCACTGCACAAGCGTAATGCCTCCAAGCGTTTCCGCCACATGAGTCAAGATATTTCCAGCAAGCGTAATAGGTGATGTTGTTCCACAGATTGGTTCAGTAGGCACCACGACAGGTAAACCCTGTTGAGCCAAATAGCAGGTCATGTCACCATAATGTTTATCAATCTTAAAAGGGCTGATAATTAACGTTATAAACGATACGAAGGGTTTCTGGCGTAGAGCTTCGTCACTGCCAGCGATCATTTCTGCCATTTGAACTACTTTGCGACAGCCCGCTAACGAGTAAATACCTCCCATTACATGTTTTGTAGTGTTATCCAGCGCATGGAAAAAGCGGTTGGTGTCTATATTATCTTTGTTCTCAATTTCGTTCGGGAATACGTTAATAGTAAATACATGTATGTTCTCCAACGCATTCACCATTCGGGCGTTTAATATGACGTCTTCCGTTGTTGAAGGGCGCCGTTGACCTGTATCGGGGTCGATAACGTAAATCGCCGTGCCGCCGGTACCGTAATGAACACGGTTTTTTTCTAAAACAGCTTCACATTTGCCGTTACGGGAATAGAGTGTGATCGAAGATGGATTGGAAGCGATGGCATCCTCAACCAGACTTCTCGGAAGTTTTACAACTTTCTTTTCGGGATCAGTTTCGGCGCCAGCCGATTTAAACGCTTTGAAAGCTGTAGGGGAATAGACCAACAACCCGGACTTTGCTAAAACCTCAAATGCTGCATCAGCTATCTTCCGGATATCCCTGTCCCCAAGGGGATTATAAAGAGAAGAACGAAAACCCACTGTTTTAGTTTTATCTTTATTCTTTGTTGTCACTAAAGTGTCCAAAGTCATTAGTCAAGTTTCCATTTACTTATCAATGTTTGAATGCCGCCATTCTGGAAGAATTGTATGGCCTGATCAGCTGGGCAGCTGAACTCACAGAGGCGGTTTTCGAGAGGCTCCAGAAATATTTCTTCACCGAGACCGCGTTGAAGCAATCCCAGACGGGCTATAAACAACATTTGCAAAGCAAGCTTATTAAGTCTAATCCTATCGCATTCACCAAGCAAACCATTCTGACATGCAACCTCCCGACTCCGGCGCAATGTCTGCCAATCATAGGCAGAAATTTGTTTTTTTGCCTCGGCAAGCGCAGAAACTAAACCCAGTGTTAAGGCTGATGTGCATATCAAATCGTCAGGAGGTTGTTGATCATTGACCCTGTTTTCGACCGTGTAGTGACGTGAAATCCTTGCGTTGTACCAATAGCAGGAGTTATGAAGGTCAATATCAGCTTTTTCGGGAACGAAAGAAATCTCTTGTCCCTCTGTATCAAGTCCTACTGCTCGCCCGACTCTATAATACTTGTCAAAGGTTTTATATTTTTTCAATATGATTGGTTTACCGTTTCTCATTACATAAACAGGCTTAAAATTCGCAACCGTGCGAACATAATCCTCAATGTCTCTGAATGGTTTAGGTGGAACACCCACACGATGGCTTCTAGGCAGCCACCAATCCCAGAACATTTCTGCAATGCACTTATATTGTGGATTTATCCGGCCTCTCCAGATATTGGAGTTCGCTGTAAGAGCAATCTGTGCTCCTGCAAATCCGTTCAAAACATTAACCGCGTCAATAGCTTCTTCCAGAGGAACGCTTATGTGGACATGGCTGGCAGCATTGATCGTAAACAGATGAACATCATCACCATCTAATTTTGGTATGTGCCGATTTGACCCAAAAACTTTAATCCATGGGTTGGTCCGACTCTTCTTAATCATTAGCCTTTTACTGGGTGGGGTTACAGGTTGAATTCCATAGCAAAGGAAATATGCGTTGTTTTGCTCACAAAAAGGTTTTAGCTCGCTGCGGAGTTCGGCAATTTGGTTTTCCATATCAAACAGGTTTGCCACATGTGCAAGGGCGAACTCTATCTTACAAAATCCCGTTTCATAACCTGCAACAGTGTTATTTTGCTGGCCCGGCTTCATCGCTCCAATAGTCTTACCTGTCATTGTGTCTTTAATAAGTTGCCAGCCGCGAGATATCAGATAATCCCATAGCGCGTAGACGGTATCTAAGCTTGCTGCTGTTCCATCACGGTTGACTAACGGAAATTTCAGTTCTGCGCCTACTCGTCTCTGTCCGGAACTATGCGAAGCAAGGGCATTCTGGAACCTCTCTATGAAGTAGTTATAGATCTTGTCCATGCCTTCCGAATCTAATACTTTTCTGCCTTCTTTATATATGTATGTGGGTCACCCATTATGTGTCCGTCGCCTCGAATAAAGAGTTTATAGCTTGTCAGTTCCTCAAGTCCCATTGGACCACGGGCGTGAAGTTTATCCGTAGAAATCCCGATTTCCGCTCCCATCCCCAGCGATTCGCCATCACAGAACATTGTAGAGGCATTCCACAGAACGACCGCCGAACTTACACGTTGGGAAAATTTATCCGCATTTTCGACGTTGTTCGTGACTATGGCGTCCGTGTGATGGGATCCATAGCTGTTTATATGTTCGATTGCCTCTTCGACATCAGTAACGATGCGCATGGAAACTATATTATCCAAATACTCTGTTCTCCAATCTTCCTCTGTTGACGATTCAATATTAGGTATCAGATTTCGTATTTTTCTGCATCCCCTCACCTTTACACCACAGCGTTTGAACGCATCAACAAACTTAGGAACCTGAGAGGACAGATCTTTGCATACGAGTAGTGTCTCCATAGCGTTACAGACTTCGGGCATAAGGCATTTCGAGTCCAGTGAGATGTCAATGGCCTTGTCTATATCCGCAAAGCAATCGATGTAAACATGGCATATCCCACTATAATGCTTAATTACGGGGATTTTTGAGCTTTCAATAACCGCTTGGATAAGAGTCTTTCCGCCACGAGGGATAACCAGATCAATAAACTCGCTTTCCTGAAGTAAAGCCTTTATTTCGTCATGTGAACCACTTACGACCTGAATTGACTCGCGAGGCAAACCAACTGCGGTTAAAGATTCCTGCCAGAGAACTCCCAGAAGCTCATTACATCGCCTTGCCTCAGAACCGCCTCGCAGGATAGCCGAGTTACCTGACTTCAAACAAAGAGCTCCGGCGTTTACGGTCACGTGGGGCCGGGCCTCGTATATCATTAATACCACACCTAAAGGAACACGCATACGCATCACATCAAGACCGTTAGGAAGATGCTTTAAGTTATAAGCCTGTCCTACGGGATCAGGCAGTGCCTTGACCTTTTGCAGAGCACGAACCCGAGCTTCAATCTTTATTTCACTAAAGCTAAGTCGGTCTATCATATTAGTGGGCAGGCCTTTTCCTGTTGCCTCTGCAACGTCGGCTAAATTCGCAGCTATGATATCACGCTTTCTTGAGACCAGTTTCTCTGTCATAAACTGAATAGCGGCGTTTTTTTGTTCAGCCCCAGCTAAGGCAATAATACCGGAAGTTTCCTTTGCCGTTTGGGCGATTGTTTTTGTGGCAATGATTGGCTTAGTATTTTGCATGTCTGATCTCATTTATTTTATTTAACAGCGCTTCTTCCTCAATAGGCCTGAAAATAAAGTGTCCCCGTGTTAACCGTCTTATATCATTGGCGAGTGTCATCTGGTATCTACTGGCGGCTACCAATAGCGTAACATCATCCATAGTTTTATCTTCAAATATGTGTTTGCAGACATCCAGGGCTCGAGTTTCTTTATTTTTGTGGGCAAAAACCAGTATTACCTTGATCGATTCTGGTACGGATGCAGCCTTCTTGGTAAAAGGCCAGCCTTTAGGTGCTTCCAACCAGGGCCAGCCTGGCATATCCTTTCGAAGTTGCATAACTTCTGCTTCTGTCGCATCAATAAGCAAGACAGGACATGAATCTTTTCTGGAATTATGCTCAGACATCTTCGATCTCGTTTTCTTTAAGTACTTGCGCTAACTTCTCAGTAAGCTTGTCCTCACTTTCAACTTCATTGAGAACTATTGTGCGATCCTGCTTAGCAATTTTTCTGTCAATTTTTTCGTCCCCTCCAGATCCTATTACCACGACAGGAACTTTTTCATTAATGTCTCTTACATTGAGGATAAACTCCAAAACATCCGCACGTGTAAATTTTCGATCGACCAAGACCGCGGCAAATTCATTATGCCGAAGTTTGTCAAGAGAGTGTTGCATGCTTCCCCAGACCTGCGGCGCAAAACCAATGTTCGAAAGGATATCGGTCAAAGCCCTATTGGCATGTTTTCCCAAAACCAGCACAGCTTGTGAATCCATTGTTTAACTCCTATGATTAATTTTGCCTTAAAGAGACAAACACATTGACCATACACTAATGTCCGTAGCAATTGGTGTGCCAGGGTATCTACATACTCCGCAAGCTTTTCATTAGAAAGAACTTACGAAACAAAAGCCCCTCCTAAGTGAAGTTACAAAACCACATGGAGGCCTATAAACACAAATGTGTGTGCATAAATGGTACGGATTATTCAAAAGAGTATGTTTATTGGTACAAATCGGTACACTTGCGTGGATATTCTAAGCTTCATGAGTGCTTAGAAAACATTTTCTCCCTCTTTGTTATAACAAGGATAAAGAATTGAAAGGTAAGCAGCAATTCTGTGAGTGTACCTATATTGCACTTGTTTAACTCGCAGTGATGCTTTATAGTGTCGAATGTCGAAACATCTATTCACCTTTACAATGTGGTATATCCGACGCAAGAGTAATCCGAAGGCAACAAGGTAAAAAGTAAATGTAATGTTGACAAATTGCTTATTCAAGTAAAATCTACTCGTCTGAATAATTCGAGTTTGTTTTTGTTCTGCTGTTGTTTTTGTTTTGAATGGAATTGCTTAAAATACCCAGCATCCGATTCCTTCGCTTCTTCCCCAAACGTAATGCCAGCATTCGCATATCTTCGACCTCATCATACTCATCGACAATCTCAATCCCAAGTAGCGTCTCAATCGCGTCCTCAAGAGTTAGTATACCACTGACGCCCCCGTACTCATCCATAACCAGCAATATATGTTCTCTGCGACCAATAAACTCATCTAATGCGTTCGACACCGATCCAAGTTCGGGCACGGCGTGAATTTCACTGCAAAGCTCGCCTACGGTCATATCGCCTTTTCCGGCGCAAATCGCCTTAAAAATATCGTATCTGTGTACTACGCCGACGATGTCATCGACACCCTGGCCATAGACTGGTAATCGACTGTACCTGAGGGCACTCTCATCATTGGCTATTTGGCTTACCGGCATAGTTCGGGCAAGCATTGTTACAACATTTCTTGGTGTCATGACATCCGCCACCTTGATCTTCCTTAATTTCAGGAGGTTCATTATCACCTTTGATTCGCGGTCCACAAGGGTACCTTCTCTTTTACCTATTAGCGCGATCTGCATGAGTTCTTCCAGGCTAGTCTTTTGCTGATAACGGCCGTAGCTTATAAGGCCGCTGAGCCACTCAAAAAGGAGTATAAAAGGAAAGAGCAGATATATCAAACCGGTAGCTATATAAGCGAAAGTGGGTGCCACTCGCTTCCAGGAAACCGCCCCCAGAGTCTTAGGTATAATCTCCGAGAAAACGAGTATTCCCAGGGTTAGCAAACCCGAAGATATCGCCACTGCCCGGCCCACAAAACCAGTTCCGAAATTCGTTGTCCACACTTTGTAGACCTGTGTCCCAACTCCCATGGCACCGAACGTGTTAGCTATCGTATTGAGCGTCAGGATCGCTATCAAGGGCCTGTCAATTCGCTGCTGCAGCCTCCTTAGCAGTCTACCCGCCCGCTTGCCACCGTGAAACTGCATCTCGACGTACGCGGGTGTCATGCTCAGCATGGTTGCCTCCAACAGGGAACAAATGAAGGAAATCCCAAGTGCCAGAGCTAAATATACCATTAACCAAAACATAATAACAGAATGCTCGGATTCTCCTTTTATACCTATTCAGCTATATTTCTGAGCCTCTTTTCTAATAGAACGTCAAGCCTATCTTTAAAAAATCAAGATCCCTGACTTCATCTCATAGATATTTCAGCCACAATAATTACAAAAACGTGAATTTGGTAATACCCGGTTAGGGTTCACGAGAAGTTTTCGGCTCGCTTTCTGCCCATCGTAGGCCACCTATTACCGCTTGTGCGATATTGGTGAGGTGGTCGCCGATTTTTTCGACGTTGTCAACGAGGTCGACAAATATAAGGCCTGCCTGAGGCGAACAGATGCCCCCGCCCATCCGCTCAACGTGCATCCGTCGAAAATCTATCTGCATCTTGTTCAGGTTGGCCTCATTAATCAAAGCTGATTTTGCAGCCTCAGTATCCTCTTTTTCAAGGGCCGGTATGATGCACTCAAACATCTGGTCGGCCTCTTTTCTCAGCTCCGTCGCTTCGGATACTGCTGCTTCACTAAACGAAAGTCCTTGTTCGATCTTGCGTTGAGCTATTTCAACAATATTGACGGCATGGTCACCCACTCGCTCAAGGTCATTCACTATGTGCAAGAGAACAGGCAGTTGATTCGATACCTCTTCCGATAATTGCTCCCGCGAAAGAGCAACAAGATATGTTGTAATGGCAAGCTGGAATTCGTCGATAATATCTTCGGTCATCATCGCTTTCTCGAGCTTGCGACCATCGCCTTTAATTAGTCCTTCGATAGATTGCTGAACCGCATTTTTCGCCCTTTGTGCCATACGAACGATTTCTCGTTTTACTTGCTCCAGCGCTATCACGGGTGTATTGAACAGGTGTCTTTCCAATCCAACAGGCTTAATTGCTAATTCATAATTTTTCAGCGGCAGAATCTTCATAACTATCGCTTCCAGACAGTTAATAACCGGCAAGAATACAATTGTGTTAAAGACATTAAATGTGCTGTGAGCAACAGCTAAATGCACCATTATGGTCCTTTGTGACAATTCACCGGGCATGATCAATTTGACAATATCGGCAAAAAATCCGGGAGCGAGAACTATAAAAAGTAACATGTACAACACGCCGATAACATTGAATATCGTATGCCCCATTGCAGCCCGCTTGGAATTCCGTGATGTCCTAAGTGCTGCCAGTTGGGCCGTAATCGTTGTGCCAATGTTATCACCCAGTATAAACGGTATGGTAACCCGCAACGCCACATGCCAATCCGTTCCAAAGGCTCCCTGGAAAGCCAACATCTGAAGCATCGCAATTGAAGCCGAACTGCTTTGCAACAGCATTGTTATAACGGTACCGGCCAGAACCGCCAAAAGTGGATTGCCTCCAAGCCATACCAGCGCTTCTTGAACGTCTTGGCTCTCCTTTAATGGCCCGAACGCCTCTTTCATAAAGTGAACGCCTATAAACAAGACACCAAAACCTAACGCTATCTGCCCAACACTTTTGGCCTTTTGGCTTTTTCCCAGAATATTAATTAAGAATCCAATCCCAATAGCCGGAAGTGCGTAACTGGTTATCTTAAAAACTGCAAGAGCGGAAACCATCCACGCTGTGAACGTTGTCCCCATATTTGCACCGAGAACAACGCACAACGCCTGCTTTAAACTTAAAAGCCCAGCGTTTACAAACCCAACCGTCATCACCGTAGTAGCGGAACTTGACTGGATCAAGCACGTCGTCAAGGCCCCGATGAGGACCGCTATAACTCGATGTTTTGTCAGTGACTCAAGAAGGTTTTTTAGTTTCTGCCCTGCAACTTTCTTCAGACCATTCGACAGTAGGCCCATTCCGAACAAAAATAAACCCAATCCCCCTACCATGCAGAAAATCATTTCTTTTATGACCATACTAATTCTTTACAAATATAGTGAATGAGTGGAACTGATCTCTCATTCATATGGGTCATTCGCAACTTCCATGCCAGGAAAACTGTTTCATACGTAAGCCACCATTTAGCAAAGAGTTAGCAAATGGGCTGCAGGGATCCATTATATTAGAGAAAGGTACTCTAATGTTGAGTTACCAAGAAAGTGTGCATAAATGGAACGGATTATCCCAAAGAACATGTTTATTGGGACAATTAGGTACACATGCAGGGACCTTGAAAGCGTCTCTGAGTACATTAGGAAAGCTTTTCGCAGTGCCTTGGCTATAACTAGGATGAAAACCTGAAAGTTCGAGCAGCAGTTCTATAAGTTTACAAATACCCGCTTTTATTTAATGTTATACTTTTGCAGTTTATTATACAAGGCTCGGCGACTAATGCCCAAAAGGTCAGCTGCCCGCTTTCGGTTATTTTGGGCTACAGAGAGAGCGCGGGTAATCATTTCACGCTCGACATTTTTTAGAGGGGTGCCGATCTCGAAACTCAGGGTGGGACGAATTATTCTGTCCGGCCTAAATCGGGGCGGCATATGCTCCGGAAGAAGCACCTCGCCTTCACATAATAACACAGCACGCTGGATCACGTTTTTCAGCTCACGTACATTACCCGGCCAATCATAGGACTCCAGCATGTTGATGCATTCAGGAGCAATTCCTAAAATGTTTTTCTGGTACGATTGATTGTAACGCTTAAGAAATTCATCGATCAACAGAGCAATATCCCCTCTACGCTCTCGAAGGGGGGGCATAACGATACGGAAGACATCGAGGCGGTAGTATAGATCTTTGCGGAAGATTCCCTGCTCAACGAGGTCAGGCAAGTTTTGGTTGGATGCCGCAATTAGCCAAGCGTTAGTCGAGAGGGTCTTCTTTCCTCCAAGTCGATGAAACCTCTTTTGTTCTATCAGTCGCAATAGACTTACCTGAACTTTCTCATCTATAGTGGCAATTTCATCTAAGAAAATGGTTCCATCCCGGGCCTGCTCAAACTTCCCCTCTCGTCGTTCAAGAGCTCCTGTGAATGCTCCTTTCTCATGTCCGAACAGTTCACTGCCAACAAGCTCCGAGGGTAACGCGCCTAAATTGACTACGACGTACGGACCATTTTTGCGTTCGCTCTGCCTGTGGATGGCCTGAGCAGCCAAATCCTTGCCGGTGCCCGTCTCGCCCATTAATAAAATAGGCATATCTGTCGCTGCTGCCTGTCGGATTTGCCGATAAATCTCTTGCATAGCTTGGGATCGACCAGCAAGTTTTTCGAATTTGACCTCATGTTTTCTAGCCTCCAAGAGCAGATTAGTGCCATATAATGGACGTTTTTCTATCGATGTCTTTATCAAGAGTTGTAATTCTTCATCACATATAGGCAGCTTCGCATACTGATATGTCCCAGCCTTTAGAGCAGACATTGCAGTTCGAATATCTCGTGGTTCTACCAAGAACAAGATCTGGGTCATTGGGCTTTTTGAAGCAATTATCTCAAGTAGCTCAATACCGTTAATTTCTCCGCCCTTAAATGCAGCACCTGTGATTATTAAAACATCGTATGAGTCGGTTTCAAACCTATCCAGTACATGGTCAATACTCGACTCGCGGCACACATCGACATTATCATGTGCAAACAATCGTGTAAGCCTATTGGCTAGATCGGCGCTCTTGTCAACCGCTATAATGTGAAGATTTTTTGATTTTTTTCTTTTTTTCATTATGGTAGTTCTTCAATATTATCTAACTACCCCACTGCTAAGCGTCTCTCGGGAAAATATATAATACCAGAGCTTGTATTCTAATTCGAAAAAAGGTACGTATTTTTCTGCATAAATGGATGTTACATGATTATGGTTGTGACTGTCAAGGAAACAGATTTGAGTTTTGTGTGTATCTTTGGACAATTAAGGATATCAAAGAAAAGATAATCAACTGCCAAAGTCCTGCCTTAGGTGCTTTCTGAACAATAAACGGAGAAAAAGCAATCTAAAAGCTTCAAGCATCAAGGCTTATTTGATACGTTGTTAGAAAATAAGCTCAGTGGCGTAGCTAAGTAAGATACGCGATGTTAAAAGTGAATTCCCAGATTTAAAATCCTTGACTATGTCAATGGCTAAGAAGCTAAAGAGAGGAATTAAGAAATGCTACCTATTTACAACGCACCCTATCGAATGATTTTTTCGAGTGATAAGATCCGTAATACGCTAACTTTTCGTTAATGCTGTAAGAAGCTTTCCATAGTGTACCAATAGGAATCAAAAAAGTCCTATTTCTCGAGTAAAAGTGTACCAAAGCTGCACATTCTTAGATTTTTACGGCTACAAATAGTATTACAAGTTTAAGCATTACCATTAGTCACTATCATAAGCTCTTTTGCATAAAAGAGATAGAAAACATCTCGATATTCAGGCATATCATTTGCTAATTAAATATATTGGTATGAAAATTTGTCTGCCTCACGAAATCGCAGCATTTGTTAACAGGAGTTGGTAATGGTCTCAAAAAGAGTACTTGTACTGTGGA
>JABAHS010065975.1_pt1 | contig 25118 bp, 13 predicted proteins | sample 7062111 | NCBI WGS metagenome assembly JABAHS01 (sample SAMN14534600, study PRJNA622989) | marine sediment metagenome | biome: marine biome [ENVO:00000428]; feature: marine pelagic biome [ENVO:01000023]; material: deep marine sediment [ENVO:00002113]; isolation source: pool of 4 deep marine... | reverse complement strand
GGACACATATCTAAACGAATGGGGCATGACCTCAAAGAATACAGGCCAGGAACACTCGTTCCCTTTGTCCGGCCCCATCCAAACGCTCGAAGATCTGAAGAATTACGAGCCGCCCGACCCACACGCACCGGGCAGGTACGACAGCCTTGAAAGCATTGTCAAGCGCTACAAAGGTGACAAGGCCATCGGTGTCCATCTCAATGACGTCTTTTCCATACCGCGAAATCTTATGGGTCTGGAAAACCTGTTAATGGCCTTTGCAACGGAGCCGGAACTTGTCAAGGGGCTTGTGGACCTTTCCGTCGTTATCAATATCGAAATGGCAAAAGAGGTCGCCAAATGCGGCGCCGATTTTGTCTTTACAGGGGACGATTACGCCTCCGCGGAGCGTCCGCTCATCTCGCCCGAGATGTTCGGCGAATTTTTATTTCCGGGCCTCAAGCGCGTTATGCAGGGATTCAGGGAAGCCGGCCTGCCGGTTATCAAGCATACGGACGGAAATATTCTGCCGATACTGGATATGATTCTCGAATCGGGCATCGACTGCCTTGACCCTATCGATCCGATTGCTGGGCTCGATATCGGAGAATTCAAAACCAAATACGGCGACCGCATCGCGCTGAAGGGAAATGTTGATTGCGCACACACGTTGACATTCGGAACGGAAAAAGAGGTTGTCGAAGAAACGCGTGAAGTGATACGAAAAGCAGGCGAAGGCGGCGGCCTGATTCTGTCGTCGAGCAACAGCATCCATTCGGCTGTCAAGCCGGGCAACTATCTGGCTATGTGGAATGCCATCAGAATGTACGGCAGGTATCCGCTTAAACTTGATGGCTGGATCGACTCGGGAGCAGGTGAAGCATTTGCCTGATATGAACCGGAAAGAAGCGCGGACAACGCAGATTTGCCCGCGCCGATGAATCTTGGTAAGGATACTATCATGGATTACCTTGCTGGAATTGATTTGGGATCGACAAGTCTTAAAGTAATTATATACGACCTTGAGGGCAACGCCGTATCCGGGGCCAGCCGCCCTACCGAACGTTTCAATCCGTACCCTGACCATCCGGAATGGGCCATCTGGAAACCGGAGCAGATTTGGGGCGGCGTATGTGAGTCGCTGAAAGAAGCAATCGGTAAAATCGACAACCCTTCGGATATTAAAGGAATCGCAGTAACGGGTATGGGCATGGACGGCGTGCCGATTGGCAAAAACGGCAACTGGCTGTATCCGTTCATAAGCTGGCACTGTCCGCGTACAGAACCGCAGCATCGCTGGTGGATGGAGCATATCGGGCCCGAAAAGCAATTTGAAATCGGTGGTAATCAGATTTGGATTTTCAATACAGCCCTGCGATTGTTGTGGATGAAGGAGAACGAACCGGAAATCCTGGCTAAAACGGACAAATGGCTTTTGATAGAGGACTTCATTAACTTCATGCTCTGCGGTAAGTACGGCACCGACCACAGCATGGCCTCGACAACGCTTTTGTTTGACCAACGAAAGCGTGTATGGTCGGATGAATTGATTGAGATATCAGGGATTGACCGCAACCTCCTTTGCGATCCACAGCCAAGCGGTACGCCCCTGGGAAAGGTCCATGCTAAAGCAGCCGAAGCCACAGGACTGGCAGAGGGAACGATGGTCGTGTTGGGTGGTCATGATTATTGCTGTGGCACGCTTGCTGTCGGGGCATTTGAGCCCGGTGTCGTACTGGACGTTACAGGCACATGGGAGATTGTCGTTACCGCCCTCAGCGAGCCGATACTGACGCCCGAGGTAAGGGAAATGGGCATACCCGTCCACTCACATGTGGCCTCGCCGGATATGTGGAGCATAATGGCAGCGGCTGTAGCGGCCGATATGCTGGAATGGTTCCGCCGGGAGTATGCCTCCGAGGAAAAGCAAAAGGCTGAAACAAGCAGCGGAGACGAATGGGGCCAACTGATGAAACTGGCCCAGGAATCACCGCCCGGCGCCAATGGCGTAATGTTTCTGCCGCACATGTCCGGAAGTCACTGTCCCATCGTGGATCATCAGTCCATGGGGGCCTTCGTGGGGCTGCGAAATATCGTGACCAGAGGCGACATGCTCAGGGCGGTCATTGAGGGGCTGGATTATCAGTTCGTGCAGATAGTCCGGGGACTGGAGAAATCGCTCGGCGTCGAACCTGAAAAGTTTGTAGCAATCGGCGGCGCGACAAAAAATGAGTTCTGGATGCAAAACAAGGCCGACATGATCGGCAAGCCCATCGAGACGCCCGAAATCGAAGAGCCGACCCCTCTCGGTGCCGCCATCCTGGCTGGAATCGGTGTCGGCCTGTACGAAAATGTGCAGGATGCCTATGAAAAAGTGTACAAACCGGGTAAGGTTTATCAACCGAACCTGGAATTGACGAAGAAATATCATAAGTGGTTTAAGACATTCGAAGCGATTTATCCGTCTCTGAAAGACTTGAACGCCCGGTTGCACAGTCTGTCGACGTAATCAGCGTTTGGCCGCTTCCAACTTTATTATCTTGCACAGGTTATTTCAATTTGACAACCGAAAGCGTATAAGGCTTGTCCCATGTCGTATTGACCACGCCTTCAAACGGCCAGTCCATATTGGAAATAATTACCTCGTCGCCGCGAAGGATGGCTTCGCAGGGCTGGTCAATTCCGCCGTCGGCGCCGTCGGTGTCACCGTTCATGGCGATTGTTTCGACGGAACCATCGGGGTAAACGATCTGTATGGCGTTCTGGACCATATCCGCAACGAGGATTCTGTCGGTCTTGCGATCGCAAAACAGGCCGTCGGCACATTTCATTTTCGGATCCTTGACGAAAATCGTATTGGACTTCACTTTACCCAAGTTGTCAAAAGTGATTTTGTGGATGGTACCATCGGCGAAGTTGCCGCAATATAGGTCGCCCTTCGTATCAAAGCAAAGACCGTCGGCGCCGTAGCCGATAGTGGGGTGGAACGATTCAATTGTGGTAATCAGGTGCGAATCATCCTTGAGTGGTGTTTTAAGCTCAATACCTTCTTCGCCAATCTTGAAGCGGAAAATACCGCTGATCAAAGGTTTTGAATCCGGCACAAGGATCGTTTCGCTTACATACAAATAGTTACCTTTGATGGCTACTGCATTGGCAACATTCATGCCGGACACAACCGTTACCGCCTCCTGCGGCTTACCATCCTTCATGACAATTCGCATCACGCGCGATGTCTGTGGTGTGTCGGGGCTGAACTGGTTGTCCGCATAGTACAGGTCGCCGGACGGCGCAAGGCAGATACCCATGGGGCCGGTTTTCCCGGTTTTGGGGTGTGGCGGGGGAATGAAGAACTTAGAAACTATATTGTCGGCTGAGATCTTCATAATAAATGCGCCGGCATTAGGGTCATTGTAATTCGGCACGGACAAAACGAAGCTGCCGTCCGGCAGCAGCGCCATCGCATCCGGTGTATTACAATAATCCGGCAGCTTGACAAGCAGCTCAGCTTTTCTCAAGCCCGATGCCGTTTTTACCTCACCCGGCCCAGTTGGTTCATCTTCCTTCTCGGCACAGCTTGTAACAATAAGACCGTAAAGTACAGCCAACACAATACTTACCCTGACAAATTGCTTTTTTGACATGATCATTTCTCCCATAAAACCCGATTTAACTTCAAATAATTCCTGCCGCTTTCCTGCGTTCAGTACCGAGGGCGTCGGCAGCTATCATTGCATCGACAATCGCTTCACTTGTTACCGCAAAACAATGACTCTGGCACAGCGATCCTTCACCTGCACAGACATCGCCAATGCTCCTGAGCTTTTCGCGGTCGACGCTTTTGAGGCCGATTTCTTCGAATGTTACAGGCAGGCCCACGGCAACTTCGAAGTCCACGGCTTCGTATACTTCCTCCATCGACACCGCCTTGTCCAGACATAGCTGGCTGATCACGCCAAAGCCCACTTCTTCACCGTGCATCAGGCCACGGCATTCGGGAAACGAAGGCAGGCAGTTGGCGATCATATGTGCCGTCGCCAGTCCCCCGCTCTCAAAGCCGAGACCCGAATGGAGGATATTGGCTTCAATCACCTTCTCTACCGACGGTGTCAAAGCGCCCTTCTCGACCGCCCGTTTTGCTTCGACGCCATGCTCCAGCAGCATTACATATCCCAATTCCGCGATTGCCATAGCGGCCATCGTCGAGACACCACCGGCCAGGTTACCGGCTCCCGTCTGAAGCGCAACTTTCGCCTCCACCCAGGTGGCCAGCGCATCGCCCATGCCAGCAACTATCGTTCTGACCGGTGCCCGTGAGATCACAAGCGAATCCACCAGAACCAGGTCCGGATTAAAAGGCCAACAATCGAAATGCGTAAAATTCCCATCGTCGTCATACCACACACTTGCCGCACTGGTGGGCGAATCATTCGACGCAATAGTCGGACATGTGACAATCCTGAGCCCGGTCTCAATTCCTGCGGCCTTTGCAGTATCTAACGTCTTTCCGCCTCCAACGCCAACCGCTATGTCGGCACCCGTCTCTTTGATGATTCCCACCACCCGATCCACCTCTTTGCGAGTGCAGTCACCCTGGAAATCCACATCGACCGGTTCAAGCCCTTCCCCGGCCAGACTTTCCAGCAGTGTTTTTCCGACGATACCCTTCACAGTCGCGTCCCAAAGGATTAGCGGTTTTTTTCCGAGTATCTTGAGGTGTTTGCCGGCCTCGGCCAAGGCGTTTCTGCCCTGAACGTATTTCCTTGGGGCTATTAAAATGTTGCGCATGGTTTATCTCCTGAAACAAACAGGACTATATTCGGTCCCATCGATTATGGGCGAGAAAATTTATCCTTTCAATACACCTGCTCTATTCAGAGCGTTCTTATGGCAGGATAGTATATCACTATTTCTTGCAATTTCAAGAATTCGTGCTAATGTCTTATCAAAAGTATCTTCAAAATCGATGACGTGGCGTTTTGTTGATCCACGGGTCAGGACGCAGTAAATGGTAACAGTCTGTGAGTTGTTCCATGACAACAGAGAAAGAGTATGATTTATGAATCTAAACTTGCAAGACAAAGTCGCGTTGGTGACCGGAGGCTCAGGTGGTTTGGGTAAAACTACCTGTCTGCTTTTAGCCGCCGAAGGAGCAAAGGTAGTAGTTAACTATCGCCGCAACGCCGAACGAGGCGATGCGGTTGTAAGGGAAATAAAAGAGAAGTTTGGTACTGAGGCACTCGCGGTTTATGCCGACGTGGGACAGGAAAGCGATGTCATAGCCATGTTTGAAAAGATCGACGAGACATTCGGCCGAATCGACATCCTGATTAACAACGCCGCTTACTGCCCTACGTGCCAGGTCGCGGACATGACCGAGCAGATGTGGAACCATACTCTACAGGTCAATCTGACAGGAACATTCCTGTGTTCGCGGGAATTTGTCAGGCGTTTGCTGGATTACCGACAGCCGGGCAGAATTGTGAATATCTCTTCGCAGGCTGCGTTTCGCGGTTCGACTACCGGCCACGCTCCCTATGACGCCAGCAAAGGCGGAATCGTCTCGTTCACGGTTTCGCTTGCGCGGGAGGTTGCAGAAAAAAACATCATGGTCAACTGCGTCGCGCCCGGCATAATGCACACTGAAATAATGGACAAGGCCCTGCGAGCCAATAAAGAAAAGTACATCAACCGGATTCCCATCCGTCGCATCGGCAGGCCCGAGGAGATTGCCCGCGTGGTTGTTTTTCTGGCTTCTGACGGAAGCGACTACATGACCGGTGCCACCGTGGATGTCAGCGGTGGTCTTGCGATGAGGTAGTTGGGCCGGGTATAAGAACCGGATGGTAAACTGAATGTGCAGTACGCCGGAAGATTTACAACTTTTGAGAAATACCCTCCTGCTATTAGGAATATCAGGAGCAAAGTTTAGCGGCCGGATTCAATGTCCGTTGTTGTTAAGAACACAATTGTGTTTCCATTTATCTTTAAGGTACTCCATAAAAAACAAGGTTATCATATGTGCGCTTATCTGCACGCTTCTTTTGATGCTCATCCAGTACGCCGTGATATTCACAATGAAAAAATCGGCTGTCAAACATATGCCGGGGCATTTGACTGCTTTTGCCTTCTAGGGCTGCTGTTAAGTGCAACAACGCCAGAGGGATCTCGTCACCAGTCCTGGCATAATCCCGTCCAGGCCGTGGAAACAAGCCTGTTTCTTTTTGTAATTGTAAAAGATTATCTGCAATGCGACTTGCCAACCGTAACATCTTGCGATTACCGTCTGCTCGATACAATTCAAGAAGGACATAGATCATGCGCCAATCTGCCAGAGCAGTATCGAAATTCAAAGCCTGCTTTCTTCCAGTGGATACACCAATATCACCTATTCCCATAGATTGTGCTATCTTACGAACCATTTTCCAGTGCGCTTCATCTTTGGAAAGACGATAAGCTATAGCATATCCCCATAAGAGAATCCCATCGGGATTGCGAGGAGCGAAAGACTCGGGTATGTAATATCCCTTTTTGGCTTCCTGCCATTTTATAGGGGTACCATCTATCATCATAGAGATGAATTTTCCCTTGTCAGAATTATAACTACGACGGGCATATATTTTTAGATCCTCAAGCGCCCCTGCGATGAATTCGCGTCCCACTTCTGAGTATTTGCCTCCTGCCTTGAGCAATTTTTCACCAGCCTGCATTTGAACTAACGGCATATGGTGATAACGGGATGTTTGATGATATGAGGCGACAATCTTTGCTTCGTTAATTAATGGATGGACGTGCCCAAGAGCATCTTGTGCTCGATCGTGCTTTCGATAGCTTAGTTGTCCCCCGCACAATCCTGTTTTCGGGTGTTTTCCTTGTTGCCAACGATAGGTTAGTCGTCGTGTCCATTTTAGAGCATTCTTATCTTGGCCTAAAACCGCGAGCATTGCTCCACTGTGTATAAGAGGCGGCGTCACGTTTGCAAACGATAGGTTACCACCTTTCGCAGGAAAAGGCACATCGATGTTATCGTCAAATTCATGGTTCCATTTGGGCTCTGCCGGCTTTTCTGTGTTCGCGTGTCGATTGTAATCAAGACGATTCCAGTCAAGGATATGAGTGGCCCAGATTGCCTCCATCAATCTGCGTGTGGAATTGGGCTCTATTTCCCACATAAATCGATAGTAAGGCTGTTGACCTTTCATTTCATGAATGCCGGTATACTGACCGACCGGACGCTCCTGTTCCAAATCCCAGGACAGATGGCCGCCCCAGTAAAGCAAACCATTCGGAGATTGAAGATGTTTCAGAGCGTAACGAGTTGCATCTGCAGCCTTTTGGCGATATGTGGTATCCGCCGTCAATACGCTTAGGCCATCAAGAGTACGAATGAGAGGTTGTTGGCTAGCAAAGTTGGATAATATCCAGGACTGTCCATCTTTTTTCCATATCACTGGTTTCAAACTTTTCGAATGAAGGCCGTCTACAAATAGAGGTGTATGCTTATCGCCATATGTATCACGTCCTTTTTCAATCACCATATCTGCGAAGTTCTGAACAGCTTTGAGATATTTTTCACTTTCTGGCTTCTTTTCAAGGCAAAAAGCTTTTTGGGGAGTGATTGTGATAAACAAGACAACAATATTAATTACTATAATTGCATTGGGTAAGAATCGCCTTAGTTTCATTTCAACCTCCATACTTTTTGGTCCGGTATACCTATCTTCTGCTCATTATTATCTCTCATGTGGCTCTGTTGGTTTTATCCAGAGTGAGTTTATGACATTCACGGTCCGGTCGACAAGGATATTTCCACCTTCCGGACCAACCAGACTGCTGTGGACAACGGCGCTGTAGTGGCCTCCCCGAACTGCCTTCTCCGTAGGAAGATAAGTTCCCGGTCCTACTAACTGCACGACAAATGTCTGAACAGCTTTACTACGGGCCTTGATTCGAATCCCGTAATCGGTGAATAGCTCAAAGGAATTTGTGCATATGGCGACATCTCCAATTCGCAGGACATGCAATTCCATCTCGTATGTTGGCTTTGGTTCTGTCCTTTGTCGGTCGAACCGACTGACGGTCATACCATACCATTTCATCCTCCGATACTCCCGCATGGCAGCTTGAGAATTCTGCTCGATCTGAGCAGTGGCCTTGTCGACTGCCTCTTTTGCTTCAGTATATTCCGCTTCAGTGACCAGGCGCATCGGTAGTCGAATCGTCTCAACTTTGTGGATGAGGGGAACATCGGTGTGTCGATCATTCTTGACGGCTTCGTAGGCATCGTCCACAGCCCTTACGATCCGGCGTGCGATCTCGTCCAAACGATTCAGGCCACGAAGTTTTCGCATTCGCTCATCGGAAGCTTTTCTATACATCAAATGCGGCGATTGATCGCCTGAAGCACCGGTCCAAGCTAATATGCACAACTGTTCACCATATCGCTCCCGCAAGGCTTCGCGTACCGGATGCCAGAAGTCGGCGTTGACGGCAGACCTTGACTCGACCTCCTGCGAGGGACAAGAGACGTTAACTACGGCACCTACGAGTTCACCTAAATCGTTCCAGAAAAACAAGGTGTTGACATCGTGATCCTCGTATCCTTCGAGATTCCGGAATTCAGCTGTATCAGTCCTGCCGTACATCCGCGCTGAACCGTCAGCGTATACTGCACGGCGGTTATAGGCAACAACAGCATGAGAAAGTCCCCATGTAACACTTCCCTTACTTCGCCTGTTCCACGCCTTAACCACCACGTCCGCAATTCGCTTGGCAAGGAAGGAGCGATACTGTTCAACCTGCACCGCTCCTTTCTCTGGAATAGGATATTTATCGAGCATCAACACGGGGGCCGTATGCGTGTGGGTACCATTGAGAAATATCTTGCTAGTATTTAAATCCGGCAAACGCGTTCGTATAGCTTTTCGGATAAGTTCCAGAACCTCTGAGGGGATGTACAGCAGGTCGCACGAGACCATAATCGCTACGTCACGAGACGAACCATCTTCACGGGATTCCAACGCAATCACATTTGCGGTGACCGGTGTTTCGACTGTTTTGGCGATTCGCAAATGAAATTGGCCGGAAACAGCAACTGGCTCTTCAGGAGTAATATCAACCGCTGCAGTTCCGACTAACAACTCAGCGGCTAATCCTCCTTGTGGCCACAGAAGAATATAAATAAGGAATACAACTATCAAAAGAGGTTTCCAAAACATTGTATCCTCCTTTCGAATCCTTTGTTCTATACTTTCATTATATAGGCAAGTAAGTTTTGCTGCCTTTCGAGATTTTGTACTATTTCTCATATCACAATACGTTCTGATTTGGTTGTTTCTTTCATAAGTTTGACAACCTTTAACTCGTCAACATCCACACCCAGACCATGTCCACTCGGTATCGCTACAGAACCGTTCCTACTATCCAAGGATTTGGCGAGAACATTAGTAGTAAGAAATTGTGGGCCGTTGAGTGCAGCGGGCTTTGTCAGGCCGTATGCACCATAGAGCGCCAGCGCTGCGGCCATGGAAATATCTGGATCTGTCAAACCACTGCCCAACCACATAAGCCCTGCATCCATAAGGATTCCAATCTGCCGTTTTGCTGCGACTAATCCGCCACAACGAGAGGGTTTCATTGCCACTCCATCAAGCATATCAAGGCGAATAAACTCGACAAGCTCGACCGGGGAGACAACACCCTCATCCATCAGAATAGGCAGAGCTCCTTGCTTCTTGAGGGCTCGATACCCACTGATGCGATTAGGCCTCAGTGGCGCCTCGAGCACATCGACACCAGCGTCAGCTAGTTTCGGTGCGACAACCAGAGCGGTGGCTTGGTCATAGCCACCGTTTGCATCCGCCCACAAAAATCCCTCTGGCGCACGTCGACGCACTAACCGGGCAAGTCCAACGTCAAATTCCGGATCAGGCGCGACTTTGATGTTGAAGTTCGAGTAGCCTCGATTGTAACCGGCGTCGATGATCACCTCCGCCTCATTTAGCGTTCGGGCGTTAACCGTCCAGCTCAGAGTCAATGGTCCACCTTTTGGCCGATTCCACATCTGCGATAGTGACTGTCCCCTTAGCTTACCTGCCAAATCGTGCAAGGCTATGTCCAACCCAGAGCGAGCTATCGGCATTGCGGTTGAAAAACCCGGTGCCAAGGCACGGTCCATTGCCTTATGAGCTCCGTCGATGTCCAACGGATCATGGCCTATCAGAACCGGGCCCAGATAATCTCGCAGTACAATTGTGACTGTTTCCAGGGTTTCGTAACTCCACATTGGCGAAGGTATACTTTGTCCCCAGCCGATTGCACCTCCGTTGGTAGTAATCTTGACTATGACCGCGCCGCGACCGTACGTACCACGTGGACCTGTAAAAAACTTAAAATATCCTTTCGTTGGGTAGCGCACGGCAAACAGATCGATGTGCTTAATTTTAGTATTCGGTTGTGTTGCATAAGCAACCGTGCTAATAAATGTCAATGGCATAATAGCCGAATCCCGCAGAAATTGACGTCGGCTAAGTTGTTTTGAATCATTGGACATGGCAGAAACATATGTTGTCTTACTCTTCACACATCGACTCTAAACCTTTAGGTCAAACTATGAAAATATGAACATACGTCAATAAAACAATCAATCCCTACTGGCAGTGGCAACTTCCACAAGCAAGCCCACTACAGTCGCTTTGATTTTTGGCTCGGCCAGCTCTTCGAGGCAGCTCGTCCGGGCCCGCCATGTGGTGTAGCCACCCAACTTGTGCTGTTCTGGTGGGGCGATGTAGCCTTCACAACCGTTTGCCAGGCTGATGTTCATTGTTGTATCTATGGGGCTTGCCGCCTTTATAGCCAGGCCGGTGCTACCATAGACCTCGCATGGAATAGCCGCAATGCCTAAATCTCCGATTCGGATGGCCTGCAGTTTGAGTTCACGTGTCGGTCCCATCTTAGCCAGTTCGACAGTCTCACGGGCGTAAACCTCTTCCCAATTCCTCGGTTTACGGCCAGCGAACGTCTTCATAAACTCACGGGCCTTGGCAACTTCCTTGTCAGTTGGCAAACGTACATCCAACACAAGTAATTGCTCGCGCATTTCGAGCTGAACCCAGTCGCAATACTTGATCGTCTTGTAGGCTTCAAAAGCAGCCTTAGCCACATCACGTCCTACTGAGACGTAGTCATACTTGCGACGCCGATGCTTGAAGTTATTGCAATTGGCGTCGCCGCTAGTGCCGTTCGACATAATACCAATAAAACGCGGCTGGTCGCCTTTGGCACCAATGAGTCGGCCAATCTCATCGGCGAAGACTGCAAAATAGTCAGCCGACAAAAGAGGGGCACCAGCGTAATGGGTCGAATAATTGCCGAGCAGAGCAAGAGGATGGCCGTCGCGAGTCTGAATAGAGAGAACAGTCACGTCCGGATCTGCTGGGCCTGTCGGCCTAATCGCATTCGAGTTGTTGTATCCTGGATTCATCTGGGCCCGATCTTTCCGTTTGTCGCTGTATGGGTTTGTGAGAGCAGTTCCGGTCTTCATGAGAAAACGTCGACAGAAAACGTTCGTTTCGTCACGGCCAACAGCCCAACCAATGCGGGCGGGCTCAAGATTCTTCTGGGCTTTGCGAATCCCTTCGGCAATCTTGTCGGGCAGCCACTTAGCGTATCTCTCATCGCGATCCGTGCCCAAGCAGCCACAGAGCGATGGCGCCGAATGTGTGTGCGTGGCCGAAATGAGAATTCGCTCGGAGGGAATTCCTGTGTTTTGAGCTGCCAAATCTTTGGCCTTGTCGGCCAGTGACCGTGGGATCAGACAGCTATCGACTACCACAATTGCCAATTGCACAGTACCGTCATAAAGCACTAGACAGCGTGCGTGTAGCGGATCATGAACCTGATTGGCCACTCGTTCTCGAACGCCGCCGTTCACGAAAACAGGCAATTCTGACGGTGTAATGTCAATGGCACAGGCCCCGGCCCGAAAAAGCCTTGCTGGTTCTTCACCATGTTGTCCGATTTCGGTGTCGGTAGCTGACGCCGACGTCCAGGTCCAGGCAATCGTGGCGGCAAGGAAGAGTATCCAAGCCATTTTGCATTTTGAATACCAAGAGTTATACATAGCAAAACTCCAGATTTTTCTAATAAAACAAGTTAGCGATAGGAACTGAAATGTTCCATATGCACTTCACTGAAATACTCCTACAAACTTCAACTACTCTGATACCAAAATTTCATCCTAATTTCAACAGTATCCCAGTGCCTTAATCAAGAATCTTTTTGTTCTCACTATATTAACATCTCGAGACAATTGTCATACTTTTACGTTAGTTGATATGTCGTAACAGGATGCCTCAAAACAAAAACAATGTGGTAACAGAGATTCTATTATTTGACTTTGAGCTTTTCATAGATGGCCGTTTCTTGTGAATCTGGTATTTGGTGACTTCCTAATCCACAAATCGTGCGCCGAGGTTATTCTTAGTTGTCCTGTCTAAAGTCAGATGTGTTGAAATCGAACCGCGTATTGTGCTATTATAGAGACCGTAGTGTGCAGTAGAACTGTTTATGACGCCATCTGGGAAATGTCGCATGAAGACCAGGATTCGACAATTCAGTTTAGCAACTCCTGTTTGAATATAGGCAGTTCTTACTGATTGGTCACTGAAAGCAGCTAATAGAAACGAATTTGGTATGAAGAGAGCAAGTATGGTTTTGATACTGTTATTTGTTGGTTGTTTGCTGGGATTTTCTCAACAGGCGTTAGCTGTTGACAACGATGAGCAGGTTGTACCGCTGCTGGTGTTGGCTACCACTGCCAAGCCAGGCAGTGATGAACTGCCTCTGCAGTATATAGGTCCGGATCTGCCAGATAAGGAAGCACCCGATGGGCGGCTCATGTACAGCCCCGGCGTGCAGAACATCCAAGTCGCAAGAGCCAACCGTAAGTATCCTCCGCCTTTTCCCGAGGGAACTGAAAACGAAAAGGGCTGGACCTATCAGCACCATGTCGGCATGGGCGAATGGAAGGGCAAGCTTTACGGTGTCTGGGATATGACGCACGTTGGCGAGGACAACCCGCCTGTTCGTGTTGTTTACGCCACAAGCGATGACGGATTCAACTGGACGCAGCCGAAGGATTTGTATCCTTTCAACAAGGCTTACAACTCGCGTTTCTATTTCTTTCATTCGAGCAACGATCGCATGCTGGTCTTTGCATCCGGCTGGTATCCGACAGACAATGTCGCTGAGGACAGGAAGATCAGGTTGTATGTTCGCGAGATCACGTCCGACCACAAGTTGGGCAAAATTTATACTTTGATTAAACCGGCGCAAGGACATCCACCTGCCTATACCGAAAGCGAAGACGCCGGTTTTCTGCGGGCCTGTCGCGAAGTGCTCAACAACAAACCCCTGCTCGAACAGGCAGACTACGGCATACTGCTGGGCGACAAGAAGATGAAATGGCACGAAGGCAAGAACTGGCCCGGGGGCAAGATCCCCTCTATCGGTGGAGACCTGTGGATCTTCGGCAAGTCCATGTGTTTCTACCACCGCGCCGATGGCGTACTGGTTGGCACATGCAAAATGGGCTGGGTGACACAATCGAGAGATGAGGGCGAGACCTGGTCATTTCCAACAATCCCCATAGGAATCAAAGGCGGCGGCGGAAAAACCTGGGCACAGGCAACGCCGGACGGCCGCTACACGATGATCTATATACCGCAGGGTGATCATCGGTATCCGATGGCAATTACGACAAGTGATGACGGTATAACCTTTAGGGACATGCGTGTGATTCACGGCGAGGTTCCTCCGCAACGATACGAGGGCAGAGCCAAGCCCTTAGGCCCGCAGTATCTACGCGGATTAAGTGAATGGGGCAGCGATGGATCTCGCAATGAGAAGGACTGCATCTGGACGATTTACAGCGTAAGCAAAGAGGATATCTGGGCCAGCAGGATTCCGGTACCAATTGTCGCTGAAGGAAAACATGCCAACGACACTTTCGACAAGATCGCGACAGGTCCGAGAGTTCCCGAATGGAACACTTATTCTTCACACTGGGCACCGGTTAGTATAGCGGCAAAGGGCAGTGATCATTACCTGCAACTTGAGGATCGTGAACCTACCGACTACGCTCGTGCGATCCGAACGTTCCCGATCAGCAAGACGGTGGATATCAGTTTCCGGATTGCAGCCGCGCAGACTGACCGCGGCAAGCTGGAGATCGAGCTGCTTGGAGAATTGGGCAGCCGTCCGGTTCGTCTAACACTTAACGACAAGGCCCGGATCCAGGCGGTCGATGGGCGACAACCGGTAACAGAATCGTTCACGCCGGGCCTGATCGGCACTTATTTCAATAAGTCGGATTTTCGGGACCCTGATGATGAGGTTGATTTCCTCGACAATTTGCATCAGAGCTGGGGCGACAGCAAAGGCAATGATTGGAGCGCGAGGTGGACAGGTTTTATCGAAGCGCCCTATAGCGGCGCGGTGATATTCAGCGCCGAAGCCACCGACGGGCTACGTCTGAAGATCGGCGAGAAGGTTGTCATCGACGGATTGTCGATCAACGGCGATCGAACAGGAAAAGTTACCATGACCAGGGGCCGGAAGACGCCCATCACTGTGGTATTTACCTCGGCGCAGGGCAAGGCCAAACTTGTCCTTTCGTGGTCCTGGGCCGGTCACAGTCAATCGATAGTTCCGGCCACCGCCTTGAGCCATAAGGTGCCGCCGAGTATTAAGCCTGTTAACCTGATGGCCTATAAGGCCAATAATTGGCTCGATTGCAATATTATTGCTGATTGTAAAACCGGCAGGTACACCCTTAAAGTAAATGGCCGGAAAGTTCTTAAAGATGCAGGTTTTGCAGAACCTTCGTCGATGGTCTATGCACTCTCATTCCTTACTGGCGAGTATCGCGGTAAACCGACCGGCCGGGCCGACCAGGATATCCCGGACACGGAAGAGCCCTTGGAACAAGTCACCTACCGAATCGATGATGTCATGACCGGCGAGTAGCAATTTATGACGGTTCCTAGTAGAAACTGATGGATCGTGAGGATAAATTCATGTCACCATTTTGACACTACAGATACTGATTTTGCTTATATCGAGACCGAAAAAATGTAGATTATTAGGGCATGGACGCAATTTTCAAAAAAATATAGGATTCAATGGACGATTTAATGGCCGTGTCAAAAAGAGAGGGATGGCCACTGTTCCAAGCTACCAGCCCACAAGTCTTTTTTGCAACACAAATACCTTTGGTTGCACCGTTCTTTTGTAGATGCGAACATCGTCGATTAGACTTGACCTGTTTTTCCCTCGAACGTACAATCATTTCCATGGCTATTAAATCAAAATGCCGATTAGTCGCTGTTTCAGGGCTTACAGCCAATGTGTGCAACCTAGAAACTCGTTGGAACATGGTGAGGCACACGAAGGGCTGCCGTAGCAGCTATAATCACGCGGAGTGGTGGGCGGATGCGGCAATAAAGCAGATTCTTTTTGATCAAGTAGTTCCCAGTGTGTGTGGGCGACGTTGGGTTGACATACGTGACAAATGGAGGAACAACTCATGCATACAACAGAGTGTTTTCGTACGACATCCCTTTCACTGCAGATTGTTTCGGTGCTTGGCATGCTGTTTGCGACGACGGTTCCAGCAGCCTTGGCCGGCCCGGAGAATGAGGCCGAACAGATTGCCTCGTTGGCCGGCTTCCATGGTGGCTTAGTTATCCACGTTGGCTGCGGGGACGGGGAACTCACCGCGGCGCTGCGGCTGAAGGACAACTGCGTCGTTCAGGGATTGCAGAGAGACGCAAAACGTGTCGAAACGGCGCGCGCGGTCATCCGCGCGACTGGACTGTACGGCCCGGTTTCCGTTATCCATTGGCGCGGGAAAAAGCTCCCCTACGTGGATAACCTGGCGTCGATCGTCGTCTGCGAGGACGCCGGCGTGGTTCCGTCGGGCGAAATCATGCGCGTGCTTCGGCCCTATGGCGCCGCAGTGGTCAAGCGGAACGGCAAATGGACGGTGACCATCAAGCCTCAAATGGAGGGTACTGACGAGTGGGAACAGCACTATCACGGCGCGGACAACAACGCTGTTGCCCAGGACACTGTCGTTGGGCCGCCCCGGCGGTATCAGTGGCTGGGTGAGCCTCAGTGGCAGCGATCCCACCTCGCGATGCCTTCGATCAACAGCATGGTCTCGACGAAGGGGCGCCTGTTCACCGTCGAGGACCTGGGCTCCGCCGAACACCCGGCGCTGCCGGGTAAACAGGCGCTCGTGGCCCGGGACGCCTATAACGGGATTGTCCTCTGGCGGGTCATGTTTACCGATTGGCACCCGATCTACATCCGCAACAAGGAGATGCCCGTGCAAATCCAGCGGCGGCTCGCCGCCGTGGGGGACGTTGTTTATTGCACCCCCGGATACTCGGCGCCAATTACCGTGTTCGATGCGGCGACCGGCGCCGTCATCAAGAAGTATGCATCAACCGCAGGGACGATGGAATTCGTGCATGACCGGGGCGTACTGTATGTGGTCACGGGCGATCAATCCGACATTTCGCAGGCCCTCACGGATCCATCGCGCTCGGCGCTAAAGACGAGCATGTTTAAACACGAAGCATACGGACCAACGATTAAACGGCCAACCGATCCCAAGAACGATATCCTGGCCATCGACGCCAATTCGGGCAGCCAACTCTGGAGAATATCCGGAGCCGACACGAAAGGCTATGAAGGGGCGACGCTCGGGGTGATCAACGACCGCGTGGTCTTTGCGACCTCGACGGAGCTCGTCTGCGTGGACGCGGCGAACGGTAAGTCACTCTGGCGTGTCCCCGCTCCCATTGTTCTCAAAGGTCCGGCGGGCATTGCGGTCTCGCTCGTGCTCTCGGATCGCGCCGCCTATCTCGCGGATTCCGAGCGGCTCCGGGCGTTCCGTCTCGCCGACGGCCAGGCGCTCTGGGAGACACCCGCCACGATCAATCATCACAAGGCGCCAGACGTGTTTCTGGCAAACGGCCTCGTTTGGGCGGCGGCATATAGTGGCTCGACCGGGCGGCCGGCGCCGGCACTGGGACTCACCCGCATGGGCGTCAATGGCTTCGATCCCGAAACGGGGAAGCTGGTCAAGCAGATCGATCAGACCATGCTCGGCCCCATGGGCCATGACCGTTGCTACCGGAACCGGATCACGACGCGGTATTACATTAACACCGTGACCGGCGGCAGCGATTTCCTCGATCTAAGTTCCTCAGCCGAGTTGCCCAATCCCTGGATCCGCAGCACCTGCGGGATTGGTCCGCTGCCGTGCAACGGCCTTTATTATGCCGGTCCACCGTCCTGCGCGTGCTGCAACAGCGTCATGCTGAACGCACTGAACGCGATGGCGGCGGAGCCAGGTCTGGCCAAATCGGACCAACCCATCAAGGTGGGCACGGAGGCTACACTTGAAAAAGGCCCCGCCTTCTCTGCAATCGCGAACTTGAATTCTCCGACTTCCGGTTCCCTGAATGATTGGCCCACCTACCGTCATGACAACGCCCGGACGGGAACGACGAAGAACAAAGTCCCGGCCGTGCTCGGCAAACGCTGGGAGACCAAACTCGGCACCCGCGCCAGCGCCCCGGTAATCGCCGCCGGCATGGTGTTCGCAGCGGATGTTGACGGTCACGCCGTCTGCGCTATGAAAGCAGCAGATGGAAAAGTCGTCTGGCGATTCTCCGCCGAGGGACGTGTCGACTCGCCCCCGACGTATTACCAGGGCCTCCTCCTTTTCGGCTCCCGAGACGGATCGGCCTACTGCCTGCGTGCCGCCGACGGGGCGCTCGTGTGGCGGTTTCGCCCGCTCGAACGGCGGATGATCTGCGCCTACGGGCAGCCGGAGTCAGCGTGGCCGATTTGCGGCAGCATCCTCATCCGGGACGGCCTCGCATATTTCGCCGCCGGGAGAAACTCCTTCATTGACGGCGGCATCTTCCTATATGCGCTCGATCCGCGCTCCGGTGAAGTCGTTCATCAGAAACGCATGTACGGTCCCTACGGCGAAAACGGTTTCCCCATCGAAAACCGGGAGGTCGTCAAGGGCATGAGCATCGAGGGATTCAAAGGAGACATCTTCATTGCCGACGACAGACTGCTCTATCTGAGACATCAGGCCTTCACGCCCAACCTCTCACCGGTCAAGCTCCAGGACGTCAAGCAGCCGCACCTGATTCCCTCGCACGGTTTCCTCGAGGCGATCCCTCAGCACCGCTCGTTCTGGACTATTGACACCATGCTGCATTACGACATCCCCACGGGCCGGGGCGGTGTACATGGCGATATCCTTGTCATCGACGGGTCGCGCTTCTACGAGGTTCGGGGTTATCCTCCAGGACGGACCGTTTGGTTCGATCCCCGAACCAGCGGCTACACACTCTACGCGGGAACATATGGCACCTCAGCCAAAGCTGCGGCAGACAAGGTATTAGCAGGCACTGGCAGGCGAGCAGCGACGCAGGCCGCTACCAAACAGGGCAAGGGTAGGCAAGCGCGAACCAGAAAGCGAAACGTGGTTAATGTTGCCCCCTCGGCGAAACTCTGGAGTAGTTCCATTCCGCTTACCGGCAAGGCGATCGCGCTGGCCGATGACGTCCTGTTCGTCGCCGGAACCCCGGTCGCGTTCCCGAAGGACGATCTGGCCAAAGCGTACGAGGGAAGAATGGGCGGCATCCTCTGGGCAGCATCCGCATCCACCGGAGAGAAGCTAGCCCAGTACACGCTCGACGCTCCGCCGATATGGGATAGTCTCGCTGCCGCAAACGGTCTGCTCTTTCTTTCGCTCACCGACGGGCGTGTGATTTGTATGGGGCCGAAGACCGGTTTATGAGGCGTGTGTGCCAGATATGGCGTATGACTTGCGGGGTGAAAGTCCCCGGACCAGGTTGTTATTCCTGGAGCCGAAGGTAACGAGAAGCCCTAGGGCGTCGTTGCGAGGTGGGGTTCGGAGGAAGGCCAATCCGAAAGTGAGGGGCTATGGACAAGAGTTGGATGGACGAAGCCATGGAGAAGCTAACCTAAAATACCAGATAAAGACCGACTTGGTCAAATTCCGATATTTTGCGGGGCTAAACTGTGGGAGGCAACCAGCTGAACCGTTAATCTTTGTGTGGACTACCGCTCGAGAATTCTGATGTTTCTCCAGCGGATGGGAGCTCCCTCACTCTGCAATCCAATGGGACCCGCGGTCAACTCACAATCTTTGACGCTCGACACAACCGTGCCGTTGATCTTGATGAGCATATCTCCGCCATTGACATCTATCTCCATCGTACTCCAATCGCCAACTGGCCTGATGGCTTTGGCCGAAGCTTCCTTGTCAAACGTTCGCTCGCATTTAACCTTGCGTGGAATGGGAAGGATCAAACCTGCCTGCCTGTGCATTCCCTGCACTTCGATGCTTACAGGCCAGACGCCCAGCGCATTCTTCTTACCGATATGGATCAGGCAGCCGTTGTTGCCTCTGAACATTGAGTCATCTTTAAGGTCTTTTGGTCGCTTGAAGGCCCACTCGTATTTCAGGATATAATTGATAAAGGATTTTTCTGTATACATATAACCTGACGGTTTACCAGAGCACAGAATGGTCCCGTCTTCTACCTTGAAGGTTCCCTTGTTAACCGCTCCCTGCTTGCCGAGATAAAATTTCCAGCCGTCGAGGTTTTTACCATTGAATAGAGGCACCCAGCACTTGTTGCCTTTTTCCTCGGCACAGCATTGTATCGGTCGGATGTAGATATTCTTCCAGCGAACGCTCATAGGATTCGGTTTCTGGCCAACTCCATGTACCTGCAGACCGATTAAGCCCTTGCTGTTTTCTTTGTAACGGGCCTCGTCGTATATCAGGTCGGCGACAGCCTTACCGTTGATCCACGTTTTAATCCTACGCCCAACCGCACGAACGCGGTACTGGTTCCATGCATCGTTTCGGAAGTAGCTATTGGAATTTACGGCATTGTCTTTCGACTTGGGTTCGGGCGATTGCCAGCCACCTGCAGCTTCTCCATAGATGAATCCGGCTTGCCCTGGGCTCTTCTCGATCTCGACTTGTGGCCCGTAGACCCGACCGCCGTACTCTTCACCACGCAGTTTCGATCGGATTTGGACACCTGAGTTGAAAAACTGGTCGTCGTATTTCACTTCGAAGGTCAATTCGAAATCTTCGAATATTCGGTCACTGCACAGGAACGTGTTGGGACTTCCCTTAGCGGTTGTTCCCACAATCGTTCCGTTATCGACTTTGTAGGTGGCAAAGCCGCTCTTGACGCTCCATCCATTCAGTGTTTTTCCGTCGAACAAGAGTTTCCAGCCGGCAGCTTTCTGTTTCTCGGTCAGGGTGTTGTCGGCACATGGTTTCTTCCCGGCATCATCGTTTTGCTTGACTTCGCCGCTGAGATCACGCGATTGGGGGGTGGCCCACGCGAGCAGAGTGAGGATTATTAGTGCTGATTTTCGCATTTTTATTTTCATAGTAGAGTTCTCCTTATTATTCTATTTTCAAATTACCTTCGTTTACTTTTCATTCAAATAGCTCACCCGGCGCTGAACCACCTTTTTCGACTTGATCCAGCTGGCGGTTTCGACGGTCGAAAGATCGAAATCGATTCCAGCCTTTCCGTCGCGCAGCAGCACGACGCTGTTGAGAATCAGATTGGCTTCAATAGGATCGGTCGTCTTATTGAGCACATCGATTAATACAGGACGCGGATCGGCAGCACCAGTCAGGCCCAGGAATTCGGCAGCCCGAGCACGCAAAAGTAGATTGGCATCAGATGCAGCCAATTCCTTTGCCTTTTCATGAAATACGTCCGCCTGCTCGCCGAAGGCGCTGCAGGTAATCAGACCCCAATAGCGTTCCAGCGGCTCTCTGGAATCGAGTGCCTTTTCGATCTGCGGCCGGGCTTTGGGAAATGGAAGCACCTGCAGATCGGAAATATCGATCAACCGCGAAATCAACTGCTTATTCTTTTGCCCGAATGTCTTTCCATTTCCGCCGCTTTCGGCGACGAAAACCGGCTCTGGTACGAAGCCTACATCGGGCATCGATTTAAGCCGCTGCCGCAGGAGACCGCGCATCTTTCTTAGTACAGCCATATAGGCTGGGTCGTCAGCGAGGTTGTTGACTTCGTGCGGATCCTTTTCGAGGTCGTAGGCGAGGTTGTTGACTTCGTGCGGATCCTTTTCGAGATCATAGAGGCATTCCGGTGGACGAGGTTCGAAGAAGGCGCTCTGTGCGGCGTTGAGCTTGCCCGCTTTATACATATCGCGCCATTGGCGGAATGCGGGCTGTTTGTAGCGGTAAAAGTTGTGCAGACCGTCAAAGTTGAAGGGCTGATAGCTGCGCAGATAGGTATATTTGCCTTTGCGAAAAAAACGCACCATGTCGTATTTCTCATCGAAACGTTCGGCATAACCGAAGGCAGTGTCACGGCTGTTCAACTCTTCCAAAGTCACGCCTTTACCAAGGAAGGGCTTGCCGTCGATTCCCTCGGGAATTTCGACTCCTGCCAGGTTCAGCACCGTCGCCGAGAGGTCGACGAATTCTATAAAGCCTTCGATGCGCGAACCGCGTTTGGCGGGAGCGAGGTGCAGGAAGTTTTTCGGCACATAGACTACCATCGCCACCTGCAGGCCGTCGTTATGCGCATAGCCCTTGCTGCCGGGCAGGACTCCGCCGTGGTCACCGTAGTGAAAAATGAAGGTGTCATCCATTAGGCCATCAGCCTCGAGTTGATCAATCAGTTTTCCTATTTCCGTATCGACTGCGGTTTGCAGGTCTAAATAATGGGCGTATTTATTGCGAAACAAAGGCGTGTCCGGATGATAGGGAAAGAGTTCGACGGACGAAGGACTGGTTTTCAACTGTGCATCCGGAACACTATTGAAAAGCCTGCTCTCGTGAGTGTGCCCGTAGTTCTGCACATGGAAGAACGGCTGGCCCGGTTTACGGTTGCGGTAGGTCGCTCTATTGGATGACTCATCCCAAACGCCCTCTTTTTCCGAATCCTGGAAGTTGTAATCTTCCTTTCTATTGTTCGAGGTATAGTAACCCGCCTGACGAAGGTACCACGGGAACATCTTGAGACCTTCCGGTATTGCGACGGGCACTTGTTTGCGGTGATACTGAGCGCCTATGCGGGAGACATAACAGCCGGAGATAATGGTGCTGCGTGCGGCAGAACAGACCGGTCCACATGAATAGGCATTGTTGAACACAAGCCCATCCTTCGCCAGCCGCTCGATGTTGGGCATAGCCGCGCCCTTTGGATTGTAGAGCAGATACCAGCAGGCGGAGTTGTCCTCCGTCGTCAGCCAGACAATATTCGGTTTATCCTTGGATCGAATCGCGGCGACTGCACATCCCGGCAGCGTAAACGATGCCACCCCTGCACCAACAGCTTTTAAGAAACTTCGTCGCTTCATACTTTTCATCATTGTCATCTCCCTTTATGCTTATTTCCGATTTTGGATATATCCCCGCAGCCAATGTGAAAAACTATCCACCTTTAGTTCCGCTGCGCTTGACTGCATCCGCCAAGGACTCGGCACGTAGGACTTGGATGGACAGGATTAGGTAAACGGCGAGGATTTGTTTGCAGTTCATTCTATACTCCTGTGAATGGAACCTTAGAATTCTTACAATGACATTTGGCAGTCTTGCGATGCGACATTATAGCAAATTGTCGGCAGAACTTCCATATGTTCGTTGCCCCTGTGGGCAAACGATGGTATCCTCTTATATGCAGATTTCCGGATTAGACTTAAGGGTAAAGAAAATGAAAGAAGCTATGTGCTGTATTGGGCTTGTTATTGTCGCAGCCGGCTGTGGTATTCAGTCGGAAAATGTGTTGTTAAAAGATTGGGAGACACCTTTTCAGACGCCTCCATTTGATGAAATCAAGGACGAACATTTTATAACCGCATTTCTGGAAGCAATGCAGGCAGAGAAAGCGGAGGTTGAGGCAATTGCAGGCAACAAAGAAGAGCCCACTTTTGAGAATACCATTGAAGTATTGGAAGAAAGTGGAGAGCTGCTTGAAAGAGTAAGCGCGGTGTTCAGTTGTCTCAACAGTGCTAACACCAATGATAAGTTGCAGAGCATATCAAGAGAAGTCGCGCCACTGCGAGCTAAACACAATGATGACATCAAGCTGAACAAAGCACTCTTCGCAAGAATTAAACAGATCTATGGTGAGAAGGATCATCTTGGGCTTACCCCGGAACAAGATACGTTGCTGGAGAACTATTATCTGGGTTTTGTCAGGAGCGGAGCTAATCTGAATGATGGAGATAAGGAGAAGTTGAGAAGAATAAATGAAGAACTTAGTAAGCTCTATGTTGAATTCAGGCAGAACCATCTGAAACAGACCAATGCCATCGGACTGGTGATAGACAAAGATGAGGATCTTGCCGGTCTGCCTGATGAGGTTATTCAAGCGGCTGTGGAGATGGCAGAAGAAAGAGGTATGCCGGGCAAATGGGTGTTTACTCTTCAGAAACCGAGTTTTATTCCTTTTCTAATGCATTCGAGCAAACGCAAGCTGCGAGAGATCGTTTTCAAGGCATATGTCAATCGCGGCAATAACAACGACGAATTTGACAACAAGAAGTTGATATCAAGGATTGCCTCCCTCAGAGTCAGTAGAGCGAATCTGCTGGGCTATGATACGCACGCTGATTACGTCCTTGAAAGAAATATGGCTAAGAAGCCCGAGAATGTTTACGCATTTCTGAACGACCTTTGGAAGCCCGCGATCAAAAGGGCGAAAATGGAAGTTGCGGACATGCAGGCAATCATCGACAGGGAAGGCCACGACTTTAAACTGCAGGCCTGGGACTGGTGGTACTATGCAGAAAAGGTGAAAAAGCAGAAATATGCACTTGATGATGCCATGCTTCGTCCTTATTTCAAGATGGAGAATGTTCGCAAAGGCGCCTTTGACGTTGCCGAGAAACTCTACGGCATAAGATTTGTCAAAAGGGGTGATATTCAGGTCTATCATCCGGATGTTGAAGTATTTGAAGTTTTCGAAGCTGATGGGACACACGTTGGCATCTTTTACTCTGACTACTACCCGCGTGACGGCAAGAGAAGCGGCGCTTGGTCCAGCTCGTTTAGAAGCCAGTCTAATATCGGAGGTAAGTTCATTACGCCATTGGTTTACAATGTTGGAAACTTTGCAAAACCCACGGCGGACAAGCCATCCTTGATGAGCATGGATGAAGTCGAGACACTGTTTCATGAATTAGGTCATGGATTGAACAGCCTGTTCGGAAATACTGTTTACAGAGGATCGAGAAGAGTACCCAGAGATTTTGTAGAGCTTCCCTCGCAGATAATGGAAAACTGGGCAAGAGATCCCGTCGTGCTGAAAACCTATGCGCTTCATTATGAAACCGGTAAACCTATCCCACAGGAGCTTATCGACAAGCTTCAGAACGCCAGACACTTCAATCAGGGCTTTATGACGGTTGAGTATCTGGCCGCCTCTTTCCTGGACATGGACTGGCATATGCTCACAGATACATCCGAACGTGATGTTGCAGTATTTGAAAAAGAGTCAATGGACAAGATTGGATTGATCTCCGAGATCGAACCTCGCTATCAAAGCACAAATTTTGGCCACATATTTTCCAGCGGAGGATATTCTTCCGGGTATTACAGTTATATATGGGCCGCTGTCCTTGATGCCGATGCCTTTCAGGCATTTAAGGAGACCGATCTATTTAACAAAAAACTGGCCGCATCATTCAGAAAGAATATTCTCTCAATGGGAAGCAATGATACTATGGCTCAATATATCAAATTCAAGGGAGCTGAACCGAAAATTGATGCCTTACTCGAAAGGCGGGGATTGGACTGAGGAATGAGGATGGAGAAGTTAGGAACAATAACATGCAGGCCTCCACTTCCACTTCAGATTCTCAGTGCCCCATTTTCACCTGCAAACGACTACAACTTCTATAACCAAGACATCTTTCACATGAGTCGCAAATTGTTAAAATTTTTCGACAAAACCTTGGTCGAGTAGACGTAATATGGCTCTTTCATTTAGGCATGCTTTGTATTCCCGGTT